>Ga0302306_10001615_pt1 | contig 12105 bp, 24 predicted proteins | sample III_Palsa_E3_1_FD_198761 | JGI IMG/M metagenome (GOLD analysis project Ga0302306, IMG submission 198761) | Peat permafrost microbial communities from Stordalen Mire near Abisko, Sweden - III_Palsa_E3_1 | ecosystem: Environmental > Terrestrial > Soil > Palsa > Peat permafrost | place: Sweden...
GGAAGGCTATCAAACGTCTGTTCCACAAGGAACACAGTTTTTTGTTTCTGGTACTGCATCTACAGGGCTTTTTTATATTGTTTCCCGTTACATTGTACAAATCTAGGTATTGATGACTTTTATCAATCAGACATTGCCACAAGAAGCTTATGTTATTGGTGCGGGTGCTTCCTCTACAAATCCTTTTGTGGAGGTTTTCCAGCAAAGAGATCCCACAGGCAATGATGTACAATATCCTATTCAAAAGCGTTGGTATAATCAGACTTTGAATAAGGAATGGATGCTTGTAGGATATACTAGTGTTGGGACTTTGCAGGCTATATGGGAGTTAATGTCTAATGCTTCCACTCAAATTCTCAGTTTGACAGGGAATACCGGTGGACCTGTGCTCCCCACCCTAGGCAATATTAATGTAATTGGCGATGGGGTGACAGCAACTGTAACTGGGAACCCAGGGACATCCACGCTGACTATCAGCTTGATAGGGACTGGAGTTGTTGAAAGCTTTGCGGTTGATGCTGCGACTCCACCAGGGACTAATCCTGTGATGCCTACAGGGGGCATAGTCACTCTTGAAGGAGGGGCAACCTTTGCTACAGGAACAAGAGCTAATCCTATTAGGACAAATTCCCTCGCTGCAAGCACTATAGACTTCCAGATTCAGCTTGCCGGCTCTAATGCCAGTGTATCTACCCCTAACAACTTTGGCGTCGCCCAATTCGATTCTACAGACTTTACCGTCACGGGTGGATTCGTTCAATTAGTTGGTGGGGCTGCTGCCATATCTAAGGTTAACTTGCAAACGGGGACAACTCCAATTGTCCCAACTGCTGGAGCTATAACCTTTAATGGAGCTGCAGTTGCTGCGGGAACCAATCCTGTTAGGACAGATGGCACAGGTGTTTCCACAATGCAACTTGAAGTACAGACTAGCCAGGCTCTTGCCGCTGCCGATGGGACTAAAATAGGACTTAGCAATTTTAATAATGCTCAATTCACCGTTGGAGCAACCGGCTTTGTAAGTCTTGTTGGGGGTACAGGACCAACATTACAAACTCTTTCAGATGATGTAGGGACAAAAGCCTTTCCTGATCTTTCAGGAAATATCCAGTTAGTTGGTCATGTCAATGAACAGGGCGCTACAAAGTTCAGTACAACAGTACAGGGAACGAATCTAATCAATATCAATCCCATGTCTGCTTCAAGATGGATTGTAGACAAGCTAGGTTTCAATGGTACACATACCACAATTGCTGCTGCTATTACTTCAGCGACAAGTGGCGATACCATTCAACTTTTGCCCGGGGTATATAGTGAAAACCTTTCATTAAAGCCTGGGGTAAGCATCACCGCTTGGGGTACTGATAGCTCGCTTAATGGTACTGGCAATGTTATAATTTCAGGAAATGCAACCCTTTCAACTGCTGGCTCGGTAACAATCTCGGGCATTCAATTACAGACCAATTCAGGAAACTTTTTAACTGTGAGCGGTTCGGCTGCTTCAATTGTAAATTTGAATAACTGCTTTCTGAATTGCTTGAATAATACAGGAATTTCATTCAGTTCAAGTTCCGCTTCTTCAGCGATTAATCTTAACTCATGCTATGGGGATTTTGGAACAACAGGAATTGCACTTTATACCATGTCTTCAGTTGGTAATATCAATGCCCATAATTGCCATTTTATGAATACAGGAGCAACACTTACAGTAAGCACAAACTCAGCAGGAACAATAAACTTTGATCTGAGCGTTTCAAGATTTCCTTTTTCTACTTCCGCTGCAGGAGTGTTTCTGGCAAGCAATTGTGTATTTGATACGTCAGCTATTAATACAACTTTTCTTACATTGGCAGGTACAGCTGCAAGTAATACAGCATTAAGTTATATAGCTTCGGGATCAGCAAGTACAGTTGTTGTAGGAAGTGGAACATTATTCACTTCTTTAAATAATACCCATGTTTCAACAAATACTAATATTATCACAGGCGCAGGTTCATTAGTTTATTCAGGATTATCATTAATTGGTTCTCAAACAATAAACGTTACCACTCAAACAGGAGGCGTGCTTCCTGGAGGAAGATTTCAAGCTCCTTCGGCGGGATATATAGGAGAACAGATTAGGGCCTTTGCCACAGCAGTAGCAACATCAACAGGAGCTAATACAAATATTACATCTATTTCCCTAACTCCAGGAATCTGGGATATTTCTTGTGTTACCGCTGCTTTATCATCTGGATTCCTTTTAAATTCATATGCAGGAGGGATTTCAACCTCAGCTACATCAATAACAGGCACGCAAAATGATAATTGGGCACAATCTAATATTTCTGCATCAGCGCAAATATTAGTTACAATTCCTTCTTGGAGAACCGTTATAACAGCGACAACTATCTATTATTTAAATGGGAATGCTGTTTTTTCATCGGGCACTACCACTTTAGCGGGTCGCATCTCTGCAACACGCGTTGGATGATTAGCCTGCACATGCTTTGGCTAATAATTTTCATGACATATTAAATTTTTTCTCCACATGTTGAAGCCAATTAATTCCATAAGTATTTAAAGGGGCCTTCGCAGGATTGAATGTTGCAAGAAGAGGCGCAGAGAAGTAGTGTGAGAGCTATTTTTAGAATCATGATAACTTATTTTCCTCGAATTCTTTCTTGTGTTTTAGAAGTATCTCAAGATCATTTCTTATAATTTCTATTTTCGCATCAAGATCACGATTATTTTTATTAGCATTTCGCAGATAAATTTCATTATTAAGATAATATAAATCGTGAATGCCTTCAGCTATTCGGGTAAGCTTCACGATGATTTCGTCCAATTTCCCTTCGATTCCTATCATTTATCTCTCCAAATCCAATTTGCATAAAATATTTATGATGTCACATACTTTTGAGGATATTATTCGCAACCGCAGCTATCACATGCCATGATTACCGTCCCATATAAAAGAAATCGCGCCTAGCTTTGCGTGATACAAGATAAATATTTGTGATTTTAGTTTTTGAGTCTCTCACTGCATCGTGGAGGCATTTTTTGCAGCAGACATCTACTTTACAGAATAGCTTTTCCAGCCGGGCATAGGCCCAGTTTATTTCGGATTTGCAATAGTTGCATTTCATTATTTCAGTGATTGGATTCATAAAAGCAGTATAAAAGAAGTCTTTCTTTCCGTAAACCTAAAAAGGTGTTGCGAAAGGCTGTTTTTTTTTGTATTGTGAAGACAAATTTTAACAATGAGGATGGTATGCCCCTAAAACATGGTGAAGAAGCTAAGTCGAAAAAAGGATTTTCGAGTAATGTGAAAGAAGAAATGAAGTCAGGAAAGGGCAAGAAACAAAGTTTGGCAATAGCCTATTCAGAAGCTGGCGAGAAGAAAAAACCTAAGAAAAAAGGCAAGTAAAATGGATAAGTTAATAAAAAAAGATAAAAAGAAAATGGGTAAAATGATGGACACTCTTGTCAAAAAAGATAAGCCTCGTGACAAAAAAATCGAGAAGTGTGACAAAGAGATGAATAAAAAGAAAAAGTGAGGTTTCAATGAAAAGGTGTATGCCCTTCGTATCACTGATCATATTTACCGCATGTAGTCCGATGTTTGGAAGCTCAGGCCCAAAGCCAGAATTGGAGGTAGAAACGCAACCATCACAACCTCCCCAAATTGACGACGAGAGCTATATGGACTTTCTGAAGCCTGAAAACGATATTGAAGAAGGCAAGGAAGAAGCCAAAGAAGATTAGCCTTATGAGTCTCCAGCTTCTAAAGGCGGGAGCCGGGTTAAAATCCGGCTCCTTTTTTTTATGAAGGATTTTTCTTGATCCACTCCCCGAATTCTTTTTTAACCTGGTCTTTGTGCTGGGTGAATTGGTCCAGGGTTTCGCGGTAAGTCGCCCATTTGTAATGAGCCTTAGTGGCATTCATGTAGCCAATGAATTGCTGGCGATGGTTAGGGAAATTGGCGTCGATGTATGCGTCAACCTCTTCCTGGGTTACATCTGGCTCTGGCGGGTTGCCATTCTCTTGCTTCTTAGACTCCTTCCGGTGTGGCTTTGTGGCGGCCTCTCCGTCGTCGTCTTCATCCTCAGCGCAAACGCCTATTAAAGCCATTAATGAATATCTTCTACTATAGCTTATTGAAGATCCCATTTCTTGCGGAGTTTTTTTGACTAGGATTAGAGGCATTTTGCTCTTTATCCATTGACCAGAAGAATGGCCTAGGATTGTGAGCAAATATAATTGTTCTGTAGTTCCTTCTACAGTCTGCACAACGCTAAGACCATGTGAAGAAAGAGGTTTCCGAATCACTTCCCAAACCGCAGCCAAATCAAGAAATTTTGATTTGAAAAAAGGATTAGACTTATTTTTAATTCCGCTTACAATTTCTCCTTGTGCCTTTGCTAAAGCTGCCATTAATTCACCTATTGAAGAACTATGATTTTGCGAAGTTCCTATTAAATCTACTGACGTTAATTGTGTTTCCATGTTTTTCCTTATTTACATTGACAATTTTTTCTTGTTCTAAAATTACAGCTAAGAATTTGTTTTTCTACTCCACAGTGTAAACATTGGATAAGATAATTCTTAGGTTTTTCTAATCTTTTAGTGACTATCCAATCATTATGAACTTCTCCTTCATGGATAGAATTTCGGCGATTTCGTTGTTGTTCTTTTTTAGTAGTCCATCGGCAATTATCCTTTGAATAACCTTTCTCATTATCAATACGATCTATTGAAAGACCTTCAGGAGCTTCGCCCATATCTTCAAGAAAATTAGTGAATTTTTGTTGCCAGCTATCACAAACAAAAATGCCCCTTGCTCCATAATAGGAATAATATTTATGAGATTCATTATGACATCTTTCAATCATTTGAATGTAGCAACTATAAGTTTTTGATTTACTCATTCCATGATAATTTTCTTGTCGCTTTTTACTACATTTTTGGCATCCTTTTGAAAGTCCTCTTGTGAGATTTGTTGAATGGACTAAAACTTGATTTCCACAAATACATTCACAAAAAAATCTGGCTTTTCCTTGAGCATCATTGGGACCTCGTTTCAATACATTCCAATGTCCAAAACCTTTGCCGACAAGGTCAACATAATTAGCTCCCATATTTTTCCTTGCTTACATAATATTGTTTTAATTAAAAAGAAGTCCTCATTCTTCATGTGAGATTTCCTTATTTTGGTGGGCCGGGAGTTAACCCCCGACCTGTTTCATTTGTAATTGTAACGGTACACGTCCAAATGCGCTTTGAAGAGAGGGAAGTTCTCTTCATAGGTAAAGATTTCGGGATATGTTCCCACGTCTTTGTCCAACTTAATGAATTCAATGACTTCAATAGGATAGTGCTCTTGCTTGGCTAACCAAGAGTAGCAACTGCCTTGCAGCTTCCATGACCTAGATTCTTCTCCGGAAGTCTTATAATCAACCAAAACAATTCCGCGGTCCTTGTCTTCGTAAAGACAATCTATTTCGCCAGTAATCATTAATTCATCATTAAAGAATCTGTCCGGCTTCGGCAAAAAAAACTTTCCAGGTCGCCATAGTTCAAACGACTTGATTGCGTTCTCAACTCTCTTTTTTTCCTTCTGAGTTTTTTCCTTGTCCAACTCAAAGATGTCGCAGTATTCCTCAACAAGGAAATCGGACATCCATGTTCCCAGACCAAGGATGATTGAATCAATTAGTTTGTGAGTAACTGAGCCACGACAACCCGCTATGTCAAGAGTTCTTTGAGGGATTTTATCCATATCCGAAAAAGGCCGTAAAACCGCGGTCACTCTATCGAATTTTTCTATGTCACGTGTTTCCATGTTTTTCCCTTGTAAATTTTATAAACTGTTACCAAAATCTTTGCCCGGATATGTCTCTCATAAAACTCCGAAAATATCGTAAAAGTCAAACTCTTCTTCATCTTCTTCCTTCGGTTCTGGGGAGAAATCCTCATTGCCAATTTCCTCTTCCGCGATCAATTCTTTTCCTTGCCAATCATCAAGATCCTCTTTATCGAATTGACTATAATATGCACTCATGTTACTATGCTCCGTAGTTTTGTATTTGTTTTAAATCAGTAGAAATTTTCAGAGTCTCCCAACTCATTCTTTCCAATTCCATCAAAACGGTGTCACAGAATTTCTGCTCATTCTGTGATGCCGCATCTAAAGAAGCACAGAGTCTGTCTGTGGCCTCAATGAGTTCTTGAATATTTGTTTTCATTTTCCCCTTCCTTTTTTTCAAGGTTTTTGCTATCTTTCATGGAATAACAATAAAAGAAGTCTGGATTTTTAAGCAACAAGATTTATAAAAAAAGGGAAAAAATAATGAAGCTACCTAGGAAAAAAGGCATGAATCTAGCCGAATATCTCGTATGGGCTGAAATGTCACAAGCTGAATTTGCACGCAGATCAGGGATCTCTGCTCCTACAGTCTATAGTGTTCTCCAAGGATGGGACATCAAGCATAGTGTTGCAATGCTTATTGAACTTGCTACTAAGGGAAAAGTGAAAGGTCGCTATATTGGGGACTGGGAGACAGTGAAGAAAAAACGTGCGCTTATTAAGCGATAATTGTATATAGAAAATATGGATCATTATATTCACAGAGTTTTTTGTGCACGCTGTTTCTTAAGAAAATTACGTAAAAGACTTTTCAAGAAAATTCCCGGCGAAGGAAAGATTTTATGCTAAGCGCAAGTAAGCTGAGCTACTGCGATGACTGCATGGACAAGCTTCAGTTATTTGGAGGAATTGCTTATGAAGTCTTTGAGAACATATGCCATAATTACGCATTTCGGGTTCCCTTCATTCTGTCAACAGATATCCATGACACAGATCATGGCTACCTCTCAATTATCACGTTTCTAGAGTCAAAGGGCTACGTTCTTACAACCGAATCAAGCGAAAATTCAGTCGCCATTATCCCAAAAGGATTCCGGATTGAGACTCTATGGGAAAAAAAAGTTTGTGAATTCTGCAAGTGACATAAATTATTTACTGATGTATCTTTAAAAAGAAAAAAACCGGCTAGCGGGCCGGTTTGTTTCATCGCTATTAAAATAGCTATGTTAGGACAATCACATAATCCAAAGCATAGCTGAAAATATAATTTCTCGCAAGGAGTTATTAGCTATGTCTAATAATAAAGAAGATTCTAATCAATTTACTAAAATTCCAAATATAGTTTTCGATTATTGGATGTATCTTTTGTCCGATGGTCAATTTAAAGTTTTCATGTGTATTTGTCGCAAAATTTATGGCTGGCGTAAAACTAGCGATAAAATCTCAGTTAGACAAATGATGAAAATGACAGGATTGAGTAATAGAGCCATCATCAAGATCATTAATGATCTTTCGAGTATTGCTTTGATTTTGACCATAAAATCTAAAGAATCCTGTGGAGACCATGCCTGCACAGAGTTTTTAATAAATGAAAAAGTTATGAACATTGGTGGTGACCTAAAGTCACCACAGGTGGTGACCCAAAGTCACCAGGGTGGTGACCCAAAGTCACCAGGGGGTGGTGACCCAAAGTCACCAACAAAAGAAAGACTACACAAAAGAAAATCTACAAAAGAAACATCATCAACAAGAAAGGAGGCTTCGGATGATGATGATGTTCACAAGTCAATTAATTTTGAGAAGGAAGCTGCCTCGAGTATGCAACTTTACTTAGAAAAGCGAGTCGATCTTTGGGGGGATGGTTGGAAAATTCCTCTTGCAGCAATAGAGGCTTTAGTGCTCAAATATTCTTCTGTTTTTGTCAATGCCCAAGTCAATTTTATGATTCAAAAACAAACCGAAGCTTCAAAAGATAGGGGCACGAGTAAAAAAGTCAAAACAACACGTATTGAAAAGCCAGAGTCATATTTAAGAATGGCCTGTTCAAAAGACTATGCTCATTATATAAAGGAAAATTCATGAAAAAAAATAAAAAAATACCCTTGAATGATAATGCCATGATAACAAGATTCCAGGATTATTTTAATAAAATAAAATCTGGATTAGAAGAAGGAAAAAGTCTATACCATGATGGAATTAAAAATCTTTCTACTAACGAATTACAATATTTTGATGAACCTGATAAAGCTGCAGCTCAGATTTTAATTTTGCTAACTATAGCTATCCAAGCTTATCCCAAAAATTCTGTGGAATTTGATTCTGAAGGTACTGATAATGATCTCTATTCATATTGCAAAGTCTTGGAAACTTTATTTTCGTTGGCAACTTTAGAAAAAATGGAAATTTTATCCGTAAAAGGTTTAAATTCTAATAAAATTCAATTAGATGAAGCTTTTAAAACAACGAAATTAAGAGGTTTTATTTAAAAATGAAAGATTTTTTTTTAACAATCGGTGCGGTATTCGTTGTTTTCTTCTGTAGTTTTTTTTTCGTAGCCTCTATATTTTTATTTTGCAAATACATAGCAGGTGAATAATGAAAATCTTAGAATACACCAAGTCAATAAAACCGGGCGCCCTCATAGGGAGTTTCACTCTTTTGGAAGAAACTCCCTTTGGTCCGCGTTTTCTTTCCGAACTGAAACTTTTCATGAAGAATGGTCACCGCTGGATAGCTTTTCCCTCGCGTTCTTCGAAGAACGAAGATGGAACCTTTAGCTATTCTCCTCTATTAAGCTTTCAGAGCGCTCAGGACTTCGCGAAATGGCAGATGGCTACCTTGGTATTGCTAGACCAGTTTTGTGCAAGCCTTGACAAAATAAAGGGCATTGGTAACGATTTCGTGAACCAACCCAACCTTCCGTACAAAGATAATGAGGTACCTTTCTAATGAAAACAGAAATCTGTTCGATCCCTCAAGAAGTTATTGACTACTTTAGATTTCACCTTGGAATTCAAGGGAATATTAAAAAAAATATTCATTTTAAGTTGAATCTTCGAAAAGAATTAATGGTCTCTGAAGCGAACAATCGGGACCATTGGCGAATCAAAAATAAACGTAAGAAAACAATAAATCAATATTTAAACAAAGCTTTTAATCAATTAAGCTATCAACCAAGATTTCCCATCCCATGCAAGGTGACCCTTACACGGATCTCTCCTAGAAAACTTGATTATGATAACAATGTTTTTAACTTCAAAGGAGTTCGGGATCATATCGCCGATTTCCTTATTCCCGGCCATAAGCCAGGAAGGGCAGACTCAGAAAATAATTTGGACATCGAATGGATTTATTTGCAGAGGAAAGGACTTCCAAAAGAATATGCTATTGAGATCTTTATTGAGGCTAAGGAATCCTAATTTCTCCATCAAATGCCCCTGTTTTCCATAAGGCAGCAATATATATTTCGGCTCGCTCAGAAAGCCGATAATAAGGAAACCAATGTAATTCATTATTACAAGTTTTCAACGCAAACTCTGCCATGCCATCGTTGACTCTAAAGCCATGTATGAAATGACCAAATGATCTTATTTTTTCAATATATTGGGGATATTCGCGGATCATAATATCATTCTCATATGTTCATATATCCAGGCAAACGCATTTCAGTTTTTTCCCTAATTTCTAAATTACTTCCACATCTTGAACATCTTTCGTGTCTTAGAACAACTTTAGGATCTCCATGTATTTTTTCTTCTTGTAAGCAAGAATCACATTGATAATAATTTAAAGGATGTTCATTACAAAATTTTGTTAAACCATCAATTTTATCGTTCACATTCCCTCTTCACTTCAGAAAATGTCCTGATTAAAAAAACTTGATTTTCATCTATACTTAGAATTTTGGAGATTGTTTCATCTGAATAAACTCCTTCCTCTAATAGCCAACTTATTGCATTTTTTCTAGCTTTAAGAAATTCCACCATCGCGTGTTTTTGATCATAGATAATTTGAATCTTGCCCTCCATTTTATCTTTCATAATCTTGGTGTCCAATCTTCTTTTGTTTTTGAAAAACCTTTTAGCAAATGATAACATCCCGAACCTTCTTTCTCTAACGGCCAGTAGATATAAGATTCTGAATCATTCATTTTTTTAGCTACGCACTCAACGCCATTGATAACAGCTAGATCATGGATATCAAAATCAAAGTTCCTAGCAAATTGTAGAAGTCTATCTCTATAAACCATTAAGCAAGTCCACTAAAATTTCTTCAGGCCAATTCATAAAATAACTCTTATTGGTGGATTTATGGGTAAATAATGCTCATTAACATGCGAGGCATTGACCATTATGCAAGGCTTATTTCTAATTGGTTGATCTCTTCCATAAGCTTCATGAATATGTCCCCATACCCAAAGTTTAGGAGGATTGACCATGCTTCCAATTTTATAAACTAAAGACTGAGACCCGACATGCTCATTTCTTATCGTCATATCTAATATGCCATGGGGAGGCATATGAGTGATTAAGATATCGGTATCTTGAGGAATTTCGTCCCATTTATTAGCTAGTAGATTTTCAGCAATCATAAATGCCCTGCAATAAGGATTCACGCCCTGAAAAAAGGCCGTCCAGGGACTTCCCCATATCTTTAAACCTTCGAATTCAGTTCCTGAATCGCAAAGATATTCTATTCCCATTTCCGGAAAATCAAAATCTAATCCATCTTCAATCATATTATCGTGATTACCAGCAATAATTATTTTTTTCTTATAATTTTGCTTCCCTAACCATGAAAAAAATATTATATATTCATTAATAGTATCTCTTGCCGTCAGATCTCCTGCAATAATGAGCAGATCTCCACCATCTAATTTGGGATAATGACCATGAAGGTCTGAAATACATGTAATATCCATTAAATATGTATCCAATTTTTGCGTTTTATAATACAATAAATCATTCCATAGATTCGAAATTCAAATTTTTCTTCAATGAATCCCAAGCCTCTAAAGTTTCTATTCGTGTTTTAAAAATAAATTCTTCGGAGTCTTCTGTATCAAAATGAAATTTAATAAAATTTTCATAAAGTTTTATATATCTAATTTGATTTAAATTTATAATTGTTCCCTTAAATTCAATCATTTTTATCATTTTCATAAACTTTATGATCATCATACAAAATTTTAAATGCTTTCATTGCTTGATCAAATGCAGCCTTAGGATCTTTAGATTTCTTGCATATTCCTATTATGTGCGATGAAAAGGTCGCCACTTGAGCTCTTGGAGAAAAATTAGCGAAAAGTATCTCAATTAATGAATCAATAGTTTTACATTCAATAAAAAATTCTTCGTTTTCGTTAGCCATTATTATAATCCTTTTCTATTGCTTTAACGAGATTATCAAAACTACCAACGAAATATTCTTTGCCACATTTCATACAAATAGAAGGTTTGATTTCTTCGTTCAGGGTTTTTTCAATCATCTTTTCATCAGTCATTTAATTACTCCCATGGCTCGTCTAATATCGTTGATTCGATCTAAATAATATTCATCTAAACTTTTTTCATGATCATTATTTGACTCAGCACCTAAAGAATCAGATTCAATCAAGGTACTTGCAAATATTTCGATTGCCACTCTAAGGGTAATTGCACATCCAGGACCTACATTTATTCCATTAATAATTATCTCAGGTTCTGGATGTGTCATCTAAAACTCCTCATCGTTTTGTGCGCAATTGAAGACAAATATTCCGCGGTTGCGCCACATCCTAACAACTTTTGGGCGATCATCGAAGACCATTTCAATAGGAAAAGGCCTATGAATGAGATCACTGCCGCAAACATCATATGTATTCGGATCATTTTTAATTAATTCATCTAGCCATTTCTCTTTGAGTTGATCATCCGGCGTAGAATCGCCAATAGGGCGCATTTTTAATGTGATTTGTGAACCTAAATTATCCCATAGAACATTTTCTTCTAACCATTTTAATGTTTTTTCACGAACTGATTCGCATCTTCCAGACCATATTTGAACTTGATTCCAAAAATTAACATTATTTTGATAAATACCATCTAATATCTCGATCACAGGTTCAATCGGCTCATCCTTATCGCAAGCCTCATAGAAGGATGTCCAATCGGGTTTCCATAATCTATCAGGATTATTTGATAATACCCATGGACCATTCTGTACACCTCCAAAAGTATATTCTACTTCTTCGTAACAAATGCCTTTTTCAGCTGCT
>Ga0302306_10001617_pt1 | contig 12097 bp, 10 predicted proteins | sample III_Palsa_E3_1_FD_198761 | JGI IMG/M metagenome (GOLD analysis project Ga0302306, IMG submission 198761) | Peat permafrost microbial communities from Stordalen Mire near Abisko, Sweden - III_Palsa_E3_1 | ecosystem: Environmental > Terrestrial > Soil > Palsa > Peat permafrost | place: Sweden...
TAAACTACCTGAATGTGATTTGCCTGATGCCTTGCCATAAGCTGATCTCTGGATACGCCATCTAATACAGCATGCATTATTGGCCATTGCGGTGTTGTTAATTGCCAACGTCGTGTGGTTTCTGCTTCATTAAGTTTAATTGCTGCTCCAACACCAAGGTCGCAATGAAGCTTATCATTCATAATATATACCCTGCTCCATACCAAATTTCCAGGTTTGCTTACACCTTTTAAAGTACCTCCTCCCAATTTAAAATACATGGGCGGCTGCCGATCGCTGCTGGCATCTATATAACCGTTGGCAAAATGAGCTGCGGGCACAGCACCTGATATCAAGAAAACCCAAACAAAATCATCAATTCCTTCGCCGGTATAGTGTTCACCCCACCTAATGTCATGCAGTGTATTCTCCCCGGAAAGTCCAAGTTTATTCCAAAGATGATAGGTTAACAATGCATCAATACCCGCGCACTCATCAACTTCATTAAAATGGGGTAGTGCTTTGCCGGGGTATAATTCTTTACCACTTTCAGAGTAAACGGGAGGCCTTTCTGTATTATTTAATAATCCCTCCACCAAATCGCTGGCGGCGGTAAGATCTTTTAACCCTTGCTGATATTGTATGCCAATTGTGTCACATCCAAAATCGTCAGCTATTCGCATAGCCGCTATATACATCTTACATTGCTCAAGCGTTTGCTGCCTGGTTAATTGCGTCGCTTCATCGGTACCCCAATTAAATGTCATACCTTTTTGCTGTAACCACTGCAATATCTGTTCGGCTTCTTCATTTGTTACCTGCAGCATGCGGGCATATAGTGTAGATTGGCTTAACCGTTCTTTAAATATACCTGTGGCATGTAATAAATGGTCGGGTACAATGGCGTTATACATGCCCATGCAACCCTCATCAAACACTCCCATAATCGCCTTGTTAGCTTTAAATTGTGCAGCAAAATCAGCACCAATTTCTTGTTCATTGGCAGGTATTTTAATCAGGTTATAATCTTTAACATGGCTTTTGTCGTGTTTTAAATTGCCGGTGCTTAACCATCCTTTCAGCCCTTCCTTAAAAAAGGTATCTGTAAAAGTTTCACTCCATAAAGTACTGTAAAGCACATTTGCTTTAGTTAGTGAACCATTAAGGTTTAACATACCCACTAAACCAGGCCATTGACCGTTCCAGTTGGCTACTGTTAAAATGGGGCCTTTATGCGTTGTTAAACCAGCTAAAACATGATGCGTGTACTGCCAAACGCTTTCGGCAACTATTAAGGGTACATTAGCCGGTATGTTCCGGAATACCTCTATGCCCATCCGTTGCGAATCTATAAAACCATGTTTCTTTTCTGCATTGTATTCATGGGCGCGTTTAACCGTCCAGCCTTCTTGCTCTATTGCTTTGCTAAGCATGGTTTCCATTTCTGCTTGCGCTGCCCAGCAGCTTTGATTTGCCGATAAACGTAAATCGCCGCTGCATACCAGATAAACTTGTTTTTCTGTTTGTATCATGAGGTTATTTAATTGGTAGGATATGTATAAATTAATTAAATGACATTTAAATGGAAACTTGCTTTATCTCAATTTCACTGCATAATATTTTATACCTATCATGCAAGGCATCAATACCCTTTTCAATGTTTGAGTCGAAAACTCCAATGTCATTACGACGTGTAAAAGTAGAGATGTTCAAGCCCCGTTTTTGAAGGTAATATTTTGATATGGTTGGATATACATTATGCATAACATCCATATTGTCAATAAAAAACTGCTGCACGGTATCTACTTCCTTTTTAAGTAGCTGATTGTTATAATTCTCACAAAGCCAAACAATCAATTCAGGGAAGAAGTTCCCCTGGATACAAGATAAACCTGATGCACCTGCCTTTAAAGAGGCCACAGCGTGCGCCATGTAGGCATCATATAGGCCAAATTCATGTCCCTTAGTAGCAGCAATTTTTTCTTTGATCTGGTTAATATCCAGGCAGGTATCTTTGTGGTAAGTTACCCTTCCTGTAGCTACTATGCGGCCTAATTGTTCCGGGCTGATCAATCTTTTGTAAGGCACCGGGCATTCATAAAATCCCAGGGGGATGTTTTCTGTTAGCTCCAGCAACTTAAATACATTCGCTTCAAACACCTCATCTTTATCGGTTTCGGAGGCCATTAACCCTGTAATGCCAATCACAGCGGTTACCCCTGTGGAGTAAACCCTTTTTATGAAATCGGCTTGTCGTTGCAGATCTGTGCCAAAAGTTCCGGTAGCCACTACAGGCATTTGTCCATCTGCTATTTTTATTACCTCTTCAATTATTTTAATTCTTTCTGTTTCAGAAAGCTCGAACATCTCGCTCGACAAACAATTAGCAAATAAACCAGCAGCACCAGATTCAATGTACAACTCCGTCAATTTTGCTAATCCGTAAAAGTCTATGTCGCCATTGTTCTTAAATGGAGTGAGCATTACCGGGATAAATCCCTTGTCTGATTTATTCGTCATTTTAATTACTTTTTAGATTAATATTCCAGCGTATTTTTTTTAATCTCGATAGAAGTGTTCCTGATAGAAAAATGGTAAGCGTACCTACTACGATAACCATATCGGCATTTAATGGATTCCTGAGGTAGGAATACTGATTTGGGATTAAGTACGATAACGACATCCAAACAATTACCAGTATACCTACAACCGTGGCCGCGAATGCCTCCATATTGCCGTTCTTTTTGCTAATTATACTTAATAGAAACAGGCCAAGCATTCCTCCTGCAAACACGCCTGAAAGCTGCCACCAAACATCTAATATGCTTTTTACACCTATCATGGCTATGCCGCAACCCATACCTGCCAATCCGAAAATAACAGTGAGGATATGCAGGGATTGCAGCGTTTTTGTTGGACTGCTGCTGGGTTTAAAATATCTTTTGTAAATGTCCTCTGAAAAAACAGTAGCCGAAGAGTTCATGCCAGAGCTAATAGTGCTCATAGCAGCTGAAAGGATTGCAGAAACGATCAATCCAACCAAACCTGTTGGGATAGTGGTAACCATAAAATGCGGCATTACCTTATCGCCATAGTCAGAAGGCAATAGGGTAGATGCAAGATGCCTGATATCAACAGATGATGCCCCGGCCCCTAAACGTTCGGCCGCAACCTGAAGTTTGACGGGATCGATCATGGCTGGATTAACCTGGTAGTAAGCATATAAACATGTGCCGATAATGAAAAACAAAAATGAGGCTGGCACATATATCCAAACACAAAGCCATACTGATCTGGAAGCCTCCTTTACAGAGGTAGCGGTATGGTACCGCTGTACATAATTTTGATCGATACCAAAATTATTTAAGTTTATAAAAAAACCATATAGAAGTATAACCCAAAAACCAGCTTGCGTAAAATTGGGTGCAAGACTACCGAGGCTGAATTTGTGATCTCGCTGCCCAATTTCAATAATTTTGGCAATGCCCCCCGGCATATTAATTATTATTAAATAAATAATAAGGATAGCACCCAACGTTTTTAATATTCCCTGCACAACCTCTGTCCAAATTACGGCTTCAATTCCTCCGAGCACTGTGTAAACAATAATGCAGATCCCGGTAATCAACATTATTGTTTCCATGCTGTAACCGGTTAGCGCTTGCAGCGTTAGCGAAATGCCGAAAAATATAGACCCCATCCTGGCTAATTGCGTAAGCAGAAAACAAACTACAGCATAGGTGCGTGCCCATGGGCCGAAACGTTCCTCCAAATTAGTATATGCTGAAACCTGCCCTGTGCTGCGGTAAAACGGAACAAAATATTTTGCTGCAACCCATGCTGCAAATGGCATCGAAATACTAAACACAAAAGCGTTCCAGTTACCACCGAAAGCTTTACCCGGAACGCCCAAAAATGTATTACTACTTAAAAAAGTGGCATAAATAGATATCCCAATTGCCCAGCCAGGTATTGATCCGGATGCGCTGGAATATTGTTCAGGGTTTTTATTTTTTCTCGAAAAATAAATCCCAACCGCAATCATCCCTATAATGTAAAGCGCGATAACAACCAAGTCTAGTATTGGAAGGCTTTTCATATTTCTTATCATTTCATAATGCTGGGGCCCTCGCCGGAACTTGCGTCATTTATAAATGAAGATTTAGTAATTAGTTGATGACAAAGCTATTTTAAAAGGAAGCAGCCCCCATTTGATATTTTGGCTATATTCTGTAGGATATTATCATGATTGCCATTAACGATATAGGCTTTTTATTGGCGAGCCCTTTTAATATATTATAAATAATAACTAAAAACTGTAATGGCCCAGGTTTAATAAACTTAGCAAAATGCCTTCTGAAAATCTCTTTAATGCAAAAAGCCTTCTAATGTTTATTAGAAGGCTTCATTTTAAGTGCCCCCAGCAATGCAAACCCCGAACTGTTTTTATGAAGATTTGAAGCGTTTGGCATCGTTATCCATTTAATGGCGGTTTGCTTTTTAGTACTTCGACATATTCAAAAGAAAATATAGTTAACTGATAGCAATATTTATTTTGTTGTAGTAATTGCAAGATTGTTTCCTTGTAACTACTATAACACCAGTTTTATTTAACGCTCTTACTTTTTAATATCCCGGGTCCTGTTCCGGTAATCAGTGGGATTAAAACTGGTTTTCTCCTTAAAAATTTTAGAAAAATAAAGGGTCGAATCAAAATTAAGTTCGATAGAAATTTCTTTGATCCGCATATTGCTGTTGGTCAAAAAATCTTTGGCCTTTTCAATTTTCAATTGGAGATAATATTGTCCTGGTGATAAACCGGTGTAGTTTTTGAATCGTTTGCGGAACCACGAATATCCCACGTTAAGATCCTGTGCAGCCTGTTCGGGCGAGTAAGCACTATTAATGTTTGATCGGAATAACAATCGCGCCCTATCTATAATTGCCTCTTCTTCACTATTCTCTACAATACTTTGTTTGATAATTGAATGGCAATTGCCTAATAAATGAAGAAATATGCCAGAAATAAGCGGCTGGTATCCCGATCTTTCTTGTTTTGTTTTTTCGATGATCAAATTATAAAGGCTAATGATCCCGTCGTTAAATCCAATATAATGGCAAGGGTTATCAGGGGATAAATAACCGGCACTTAATAGATTATCAATAATGGCGCCTTTAACACCCACCCAGTATTCATCCCAACCGGTATTGCTGTCGGGCTTGTAACGATGCTTTTCGTTAGGAAAAAGAATTATCAAAGTACCGGCTTTCACCTTTGCCTGTGAAAAACTTTCCGATTCAAAAATCCCCTGGCCATTTGTAATATAAATAACCTGGTATTCTTCTAACCTGCGCCAGCTCTTCCAATTAAAGTTATGATGCGAGGGATGGTTTTTATACGGGTAATCATGGGCAGCCTCAATATGTGTACATCCCGTGTTTAATACCGTAAGCCCCCAGTTTTCATCGTCTTTGCTGACTGGCAGATATTTATAAAAATTGTTCATGATTGGTCATCACTATATTCGTCAAAAATAATGCTCTTTAAATGGATATTCAGTCAATTTTCTTATTACTGCCTCCTGGCATTAACAACTGCTTGCAGCATAAATCAAAATTTACATACTTTTTGTCAAATCCTACACTTATCCGGGCAGTCAATTAAATACATTTGGTTAATCAATTTATAACAAACATTTCTAAATCAGGGCAATTATTTGGCATACCAACCATAAATGTATGCTAACTGGCCCCTGAGCAATAAAGAATCTGAATTTAAATCTGCTTTAATATTTTATTAGCTAATTATCATGAGAAAACTTACCCTAATTGCTGTATTTTTTTTAGGCTGGCATATTTGTTCAGCACAAAATCTTGCACTTAACGTGCAGTGGAATAATATCACTATGGTATCCAAATCGACGGCAACATTGCAAGTAGTTAGTAACCCAATGCTCACCAGGACAGGTTCCATGCACGATGGTGCCTTTAAGGCCCTGAAAGATATGGGTGCCGACTATGTTCGTTATGTGCCCTGGCATGTTTATCCTAAGCTGGTTGTTGCTGAACTGGAAGCGCCGACTGCAACAACTACTTCGTGGGATTTTAGCCTGATTGACCCTATGACCATCGATTTTTTGAATGCTACCCAAGGCCATTCGGTTATTTTAAATTTTAGCACCATACCGCAATGGATGTTTAAAACGGAACACCCGGTGCCCTATCCTGCCGACCCGAATAAAGTGGATTGGAGTTATGGCGGCATCGGTTTTGAATTAAGGGATTCCACCATGACGGAGCTAACCGGATATTATACCAGGTTGATCAGTTGGTACACCAAAGGCGGCTTTACCGATGAGTTAGGAAAGTATCATAAATCAGGTTATCACTATGATCTCCCTTATTGGGAAGTATTAAATGAGGTTGAATTTGAGCATTATATGTCGCCCCAGTATTATACTAAAATTTATGACGCTATTGTTACCGCTATCCATAAAATATCGCCAAAAACAAAATTTGTGGGAATGGCGCTGGCGGATGTTGATACCACCCCGGACTGGTTTGAATATTTTTTAAACCCCGCGAACCATAAGCCGGGCGTCCCTTTGGATATGATCTCCTATCACTGTTACGCTTCTGCCAACCCTGAACAAGGATTCGACGCTTATCAGTATCCAATATTTGAAAAGATAGACGTTTTTTCAAACACCATTAGTTATATCGAATCCATCCGTAAAAGGCTATCGCCAAATACAAAAACAGATATTGATGAATTAGGCACCTTTGTTAGCGATCAAATGCGTGATCAGCCTATTCCGGATGCCTATTGGAACCTTTCGGGAGCCGCGTACGCCTATTTTTATATAACATTAACAAAACGGGATATCGATGTTATCGGCGAATCACAGTTGGTAGGGTTCCCAAGCCAATACCCGGACGTTACCATGATCAATTACAAGAATAATAAGCCCAATGCCCGTTATTGGGTGCTTAAATTAATAAAAGATAATATCAAAGCCGGCGATAAGTTGGTACAAACAGGTGTTAATGGAGATTATTGGGGCGGCCTGTTGGCCCAGGGCTTTATCACCGGTTCGGGCAAAAAAGTGCTTATTATAAATAAAAGAAACAAAACCGTTATAATAAAATTGCCGCCGGAATTTAAAGGGGGCCAACTAAACATGGTTGACGGAGATTCGGGCGATAACGCGCCCGTTCCATCTGTAATTACCGGCGACTCCATACAAATGAAACCGTTTGCGGTAAGTTTAATAAAGGCGAATACGGCTAATTGATTGGGATATTGAAATGAAGAAAGTTGCTTTTAAAATGAAATTGAAAGCCGGTTTTAAAGAGGAATACCGGCGTAGGCATAACGAGTTATGGCCGGAAGTAAAAAAGCTACTAATTGATAACGGGATAAGCGATTACAGCATTTTTTTTGATGAAGAAACCAATAGCTTGTTTGCTGTTGAAAAAATTGACGACCGCATTGCCTGGAAGGATTTGAGTAACGAGCCGGCCATTAAAAAATGGTGGGGCCACCTGGCTGATATTATGGATGTTAATCCGGATAATTCGCCTGTTATCTCCAAACTGGAAATGGTTTTTCATTTAGAATAACAGGCTGTTGCTTAAACACACTTAAACCAGGTTTTAATAAATGGCAAACAAGGAAGAATTAAAGATTGGCTTATTCGGCATAGGGCTTGAAGCCTATTGGGAGCAGTTTGATGGGTTAAAATCCCGGTTGGAAAATTACATTTCGATAGTTCAACAAAAGCTCGAAAAATTCGGTGCAGAAATAGTTAATCTGGGATTAATTGATTCCCCGGAAAAAGCTTTTGAGGCGGGAAGGGCATTTCGTAAAGCTGATGTTGATCTTATTTTTTTATACGTAACAACTTATGCGTTATCATCAACGGTATTGCCAGTTGTACAGCGGGCAAAAGTGCCGGTAATCATCCTGAACCTCGCGCCTGAACAATCAATAGATTATGCTGCCTTTAACAGCATGGATGACCGCACGAAGATGACCGGTGAATGGCTGGCCTATTGTTCAGCCTGCCCGGTTCCGGAAATTGCGAATGTTTTTAACCGGACGGGAATGAAATTCCACCAGGTCACCGGGATGTTGAATGATGACCCGGAATGCTGGCAAGAAGTGGAAGAGTGGGTAGAAGCCGCAAAGGTGGCCCACATCATGGCTTACAACCGCATGGGCTGCATGGGGCATTACTATAGCGGGATGCTTGATATTTACACAGATCTTACCACTCAGTATGCCAGTTTTGGAGGGCATATCGAATTGATTGAGGTAGATGAGCTTGCCGGTATTCGCCGTACAGTAACATCAGAACAAATAATGCATCGGATAGCTGAATTTTACGAGAAATTCGAGATCCAGGATGATTGCCCGGCTCATGAAATTGAAAGCGCTGCAAAAACTTCTGTCGCGTTGGATATCCTTGTTGACAAGCATAAGCTCGGTTCTATGGCCTATTATTATAAAGGAACAGGGAATGCTGATAATGAAGAGACAATCAGTTCAATAATCCTTGGCAATTCATTACTAACCGCCCGGAACATCCCGGTTGCAGGCGAGTATGAAATAAAAAATGCACAAGCTATGAAGATCATGGACAGCTTCGGCGTAGGCGGTTCATTTACAGAGTATTATGCTATGGATTTTAAGGATGATGTGATACTTATGGGGCACGATGGCCCCGGCCATATCGCCATTGCCGAAGGCAAAACCAAAGTTCGGCCATTAAAGGTGTATCATGGCAAAGTAGGCCATGGCCTATCGGTAGAGATGTCTGTAAAACATGGCCCAGTTACCTTATTGTCGGTAGTAGAACAAGCAGGAGGGAAGTTAATGTTATTGCTTGCTGAAGGTGATTCTGTTAGCGGCCCTATTTTACAAATCGGCAATACAAATAGTCGTTATAAATTCCCCTGCGGTGCGCGAAATTTTGTTAATAGCTGGAACAGCTATGGGCCGGCTCACCACTGTGCGGTTGGAGTGGGTAAAATCAGTTCGAAAATTAAAAAATTAGGTGTGCTGCTTAATTTGGATGTTGTACAAGTGTGTTAGTACAAATATATCGGGAGATCACTACTTAGAAACGCTGTATTGAAATTAAGTGACCTGGGAGAGGATCGAACTATCGACCTACTGATTAAGAGTCAGTTGCTCTACCGGCTGAGCTACCAAGTCGTTGTAAAGTGATTCAAACAGTTCTTTATACACCGTTTCAAAGATATACTTTTATAAATGTTATTTCTATTTACTAAATAATTTAGCATCTTTGCATCATGGGAAATGGCGCATTAAATCAACGTATGGAGAGCCCGAATTCAAAATATTAAAATAGTATATTAGATTATGGAAACACTGAATTTTCAGATAGAAGCACCCGATTTTAGCTTTGAAGAAATTGCCAAAGATAAAGCAAAAAGTATTATTAGATTCCACTTATACGGTAACGGCTTAGTACAATATGTATCCGGTGGCAACCATGAATTAGGTGATAGGGTTGAAGCTGAAATAAACACTCTGTACAACAAAACGGAGAGGCTTGTTTGCATTGGCGAATTGATAACTTTCCTTACAGAAGATGTCATTAAAGTTAACAGTAACCCGTACAACGGTTACTCTGAAAACGATAAGAAGATGTATGCGAAAGGGATAAATAAACTAAAGTACATCTTGTATTCTTTAGCCACCAGTGCGTGTGGTTATAATTTCGATACTAATTCTTTCACCACCGAAGAAGTTATTGATTTAGACCAGAAAATAGATGCTGTGTTATCAGAGTTGAAAACGGTTAAGGTGGGAAATGAAGTATTAGGAGAAATGATTGAGGAGTTGCAAGAAGAATTCAATTCCTTAAAATCCTCTTACGTGTTGGGCAAAAAAACTTGGAAACAGAAAGCCACCGGGATTGTAGTTTCTTTTGCTGGCAATAAAGGCAGTGATGCTGTTTGGGATGCTATCAAACCATACCTTAAAGATTTCATGACCAATCAAGCACCAGAAATATTACATAAGTTGTTAACGTAAATACTATAACAAAGAATTTAAGTAAATTATTCAAGTGCGATACTTAACGGTGACCTGTGAGAGGCTCGAACTCTCGACCCAAAAAATCTGTCAGTTCAAATGATAACCATTAATTAATCTAAAAGTAAGATAGAGGCGGGCTGATTAATACTAATCATAGACAATTCCAGTGCGTCATAAAGTGCGTCAATTAATGCGTCACTTAAACAAAAAACTACTTGATAATCTGGATTTTTTTTAGTATCTTCAAAGTAAGTATTTTACTTGAACTTAAGTAAAAACCATGTTTAAAAGTACTTTTAAAGGCTAAAAGAAATTCAAGAGATTTGAACCCACCCACTGATTAAGAGTCAGTTGCTCTACCGGCTGAGTTACGTGTTTATTTTAATCGGCAGTCTATTTATAAGCTATATAGCCAATTTTAAGTTTGCTACCCGATCAAAATGCTTATTATTTAGCGTCGCTAACGGTAAATTATGAAGTATGGCAGTAGCTGCAATGAAAAGATCAGCAGAATCGATTTGATTCCTTGTTCTTTTTAATTTTTCGTTTATAATAATAGCAGTTTGAATGGTTTCGGAATCAAGCGAAATAATCGTAACCCTTTCCAGGAAATCTTTCCAGTAATTTTTTTGAGTGATAGAAGTGGCACCTATAAATATTTCATATTCGGTGATAACTGATATGCCAAACGCATCAAATACATCGAATAGCTGATAAAGACGAGAATTTATTTTTTCTGTCTTTCGGAAAAACTCTATGAGGATAGAAGTATCGAGCAATACTAGTTTTTCCCCCATTTATTTATGTTTTTTCTTGCTTCTTCAATAAGTAAAACCTGATCTTCGCTAAACACGGGGGCTTGCAATAAAAAGTTTTTAAAACCATCTTTCCCTGTTTTTTCGGGAACAGCCCTGCTTATTTCTGCCTGTAATTTTATAAGTTGTTTTGCAGGTAGTTGTTTAATAGCCTGTATTAGCTGATCCAGGCCGATTTCCATCTTCAATTCCATAATGTAACTTTAGTTAAAGGTAACATTAAAATATTAGCTTAACAAAATGCTTGTTATCCATTATGTCTATTATCGCTTGTGGTTTTAATTAAATAGGCTTGTACGCTGTGGCCGTTAAACTAAAAATCCTTTCATAACACTGAAAGGATTCCGTGACTCCAAAAGTGCAAATGTCGAACACTTTTATTGAGGATTGTAAGAAAATTGCAGCGGTAAAAAAATATCAGTAAGCAATAAACTGCTTGTTTGTTAAAACCAGCTTTTAAGTTTACCTGTCATTTTATCCTGTTCAGTTATTTCTGTTTTACCGCATATTAACTCATCAATTCCTTCAGCGATATTTGCAGCTACAGTCTCATGTCTGATCAAGTTGATAATCCAATTTCCGCCGCCCAGCCATAGAAACGCGGCTATGCCTATCCACCAAGGACCGCCATTTACCAGCGCAAAAACGCCCATAATACTTGATAATATTGCTGTGCCGATAAAAAGCTTACGCATATTGATTTGATAATTTAGCCACCAGTTATTGTGTTTATAAATTAAACTAAAGATACCATCGTCAACACTTCCGAATAAAGAACCTCTCCAATTAGATGTAGAACCTCGATAAGTTACATGTATATCTTCCACAACAACATTATTTGCTTTATCATCCAATATACTTTTCATTATATATTGCAATATCGCCTGTTGGTTATCAGATATTATTTTTGCTTTTAATTGTTTATTAAAACTTACTGAGAAAGGAAAAATCATGCCTAATAATCTATAAATAAAGATAACAGAATATATTGACGGAGAAAATAAACAAAAAACCACTTGAATATTCAAGTGGTTTTTATATATAACTTGAGTAGTACTCAAGTTTTGCCAAGTGACCGACGACGAAGAATTTTCAAACTTTTTTCTACAGGATTTAAAGAACTTAGGCGCTTCGGCTGAGAATGTTCTTAAAAAAGTCCAAGATATGATAGACGATAAATAAATACCACACCATTATATTAAATCTAATGAATGAATAGTACTCAACTCGTTTT
>Ga0302306_10001627_pt1 | contig 12049 bp, 8 predicted proteins | sample III_Palsa_E3_1_FD_198761 | JGI IMG/M metagenome (GOLD analysis project Ga0302306, IMG submission 198761) | Peat permafrost microbial communities from Stordalen Mire near Abisko, Sweden - III_Palsa_E3_1 | ecosystem: Environmental > Terrestrial > Soil > Palsa > Peat permafrost | place: Sweden...
AGCACTTTCGCTCACATTGTTGATAAAAACGGCCGGGCCGGGATCGGTCATGATGTCGGTTCTTTTGGCAAGCAAACTTTTTAATAGCCCCCTGACCTGATTCACATCAACGCCAAAGGCGGTGATCACTCTCACATCGATTTGGCGGTTGCTATTGCTCAATGTCCAGTTCACCACCTGGTGCGAGATGAAATCGCCATTGGGTATGATAACTTCCGAGCCATCGCCGGTAACTACTTTACTGGACCGTATGCCAATTTCCTTCATGGTGCCCATGTGACCGTCAACCTCGATCACGTCGCCGATGTTAATAGGCTTTTCAAATGCTAATATCAACCCCGAAACAAGGTTGTTTACAATGTTTTGTAATCCGAAGCCAATACCGACACCGAAAGCGCTGATGATAATCGTCAGTTTATCCAATGGAAAGTTCGACGCGGCTACCGCCAATAAAAAGCCGATGGAAAAAACACCTATCCTGATAATAATTGTTGACGTGCGGTTCTTTTTTTTAGCTACCGATAGATCCGTCACCCGTTGCGCCGAAACGTCATAAAAATAGCTTATGATCCTTGAGGCTACCGAAGATAGCCATATTACGATTATGAAAATTACAAACCCGCCCAGCGTGAATGATGCGCCGCCGACGGAATGGGACTGATCTAAAAAATCACTTAAATAACCTTCGGTCCAATCTTCGATATTTAAATTTTGCAGCAAACTGAAAACCCATAGCAGCGCTGCGGCGAAGATCAGCGTGGCCCGTGTCTTTTTCTTCACCAGGTCATAATCCAGCCAGTTAATGATGCTCTTGCCTCCTTTTTGCGCTTCGAACTGCAGAAACAAGGCCTGGGTCAACACCTGCACAACCGCATATAGGACCAGTAAAAGCCATAAATTGAATACCGCTGTGACACCGAATATTTTGGCGAGGCTAAACCGACCGGTAACGTTGAGCACAAAGGATAATGCCTGCAACGAGATAAATATCTTCAGGGCAATCTCCGCGAAAGGAAAATGATCTTCCGGCGATTTTTTAATTTGCCGGTAGAAGGAGACACCGGCAACGATCGAAATAAGGCTCATGACCAATATCAGGTACCGGTCGATAATAGAAATCTCGATAAATAAATTACTGATGGCGTAAACAAACGCCAGTACTGCTGACCAAACAAAAAATTTATAAGCTGCTTTTTGGATATCGTTTTTAACCAGGACGAGCGATAAGGCAATTGATATTAAAAATAATATCTCCATCGCCGCGGTCGGCGGATGATTATAAAAAAAGGGGACGATAGTAGTAACAACCAGAAATACAGAAACGCCTGGCTTACTAAATATATATGGCGCCTCCGTAGGGATGATCTCAGCGCTTTCTTTCTTTTTCAGCGCTTTCTTCCGGTTATAAAAAATCCATGTGCTAACAATGACCAGGAATACAATTGCAATTAAGTGAATGGCTGTATCGCTTTTGAAAAAATAGTTTAAAAGGAATTGATTAAGCTTGAGCGTGCTATTTAATGCCGATTTGAAATCATCCGATTGTGGTTTAGCTTGCCATATATAATCTGATTCCCCGGCGAACGCTTTCAATGCAAACCCTTTGATTTTACTGTCAATCTGGTCTGCTTCATCAAGTGTTTTAGTATACGATATGGCTAATTTATCCTGCAACAGGTTTACTTTAAGCAAATCTCTGCGATTTGCCGAATCTACGTGCGCCCATAACACCCTTACCTGTTTAAGTTGAGTAAAAAAGGTTTTGCGTACAACACTATCCGATGGTACCGTTTTTAGCAGCGTGTCTTTTGAGAATTTGAGCAGATCATTCTCGTTTTGGACGAGCTTGGTGCCCACACCATCCGCGTCGGCTTGCCATTTGTCCAGCTTTTCCTGTACATGATCTAAGTTATCCCTGAGTACGAATAAAAAGCGTAGAGTACTGGCTTTGTGAGTTTTTGCGGCTGTATTGATCTTGTCAATCTTTTTAATAACGTCCGGGAGCTGCTGACCTACGTCGAGGGTGTCGAGGCCATCATCCAGGGTATTGTCGATCTGGTTAAATGAGGTGGTGTATTGCTCAACACGTTGGAGCAGGCTATTGATGGAGGTATCCGATTTATTAAGGGATCGCATCAACGAATCGCGGGAATGTATCGCGCGCCGGATCTCGTTCCGCTTTTTTAAGATATCTTTTTGAACTTTCGACTGGGAAAAAGCATTGAACGAATAAAAGACTGTTAGCGACAGTGTAATAAACGCAAGGAGTTTGGTGCTGCGGCGCATGGGTTTCGGATCGATTTGTGGTGATTTATTTGTTTTCCTCTTCTATCAGCAGGCTATCAATGGCTAAACGGTAGGAGTTCATCCCAAACCCGGCTATAACACCTTTGCAATTGGCGGCCAGCATGGAATGGTGCCTGAAGTCTTCCCTTTTATAAACGTTGGATATGTGCACTTCAATTACAGGGGTTTTGATAGCGGCGATGGCGTCGGCGATGGCAATGGAAGTATGGGTGTACGCCCCCGCGTTTAATACAATTCCGCCGGCGCTAAACCCGATTTCATGCAGCTTATTGATGATTTCGCCTTCCACGTTACTTTGGTAATAACTGATTTCGAGGGCAGGATATTGCGCACGTAATTTACCGAGATAGGTCTCAAAATCGCTGTCGCCATAGATGGATTTCTCCCTCACGCCTAACAGGTTCAAATTGGGCCCGTTTATAATTTGTATCTTCATCCGCTCAAACTTAAATAAAAACATTAAATAAAATCAAATGGATTGGCGGTCGGCGATAAAAGGTTTCAGGTCATATTTGAAGCTGGAAAAGTCGCTTTCTGAAAATACCATCGAAGCTTATACCCGCGATATCGACAAGCTTTACCAGTTTGCTGATAGCCAGGTGATGAAAATACACCCGGAGAACATTACCTTAACTCATCTAAGGGAGTTCATTGGCTGGGTTAATGAACTTGGCATGATACCGTCGTCGCAGGCGCGCATACTTTCAGGCATCAAGTCATTCTACAAGTACCTGCTAATGGAAGACATCATCAAAAGCGATCCCTCCGAATTGTTGGAATCCCCTAAAATTCAACGTAAACTGCCGGATACCCTTAGTTACAATGATATAAATGCCATGATTGAGGCGATCGATCTTTCCAAACCGGAAGGCGGACGCAATAAAGCCATCCTGGAGGTGCTATATGGATGCGGGCTGCGCGTGTCGGAACTTACTGAACTTAAGCTGTCGAATTTATACCTGGATATCGAATTCATAAAAGTTACCGGTAAGGGAAGCAAAGAACGATTGGTGCCCATAGGTACGTCTGCCATAAAAGCGCTTCAAATCTGGATCGAAAATATAAGGGTTCATATTCCTCTAAAAAAGGGTGAGGAGGACCTGGTGTTTTTGAATCGCAGGGGATCGAGGTTGACCAGGGTTTACATTTTTTTAATGATAAAGGAACTGGCTGTGCGGGTAGGCCTTAAAAAAACGATTAGTCCGCACACGTTCAGGCATTCGTTTGCTACGCACCTGGTGGAGGGAGGCGCCGATCTGCGGGCCGTGCAAGAGATGCTGGGGCATGAAAGTATTACGACTACGGAGATTTATACCCATTTGGACCGGGAATATCTAAAGGGGACTATTATTCAATATCATCCGAGGAGCTGACGAGCAGTTTGCAGTTTTGAGTTGGCAGTTTGCAGGTCACATCGGACTTACTCCGTTAATCCCCGGTCATATGAAGGATGCCTTTATCATCCTGTCTCTTCCACTCATGTCTTTTTTTAACTCAATATTTTTAAAGCCCTTATCCATTAATAAACTGACGAGTTCTTTGCCGTAACTTTCATTGATCTCAAAAAACAATAATCCGCCCGGCGTAAGATGGTTCGTTGCAAACACTGCAATCGCTTTATAGAACACCAACGGGTCTGCCTCCGGCACAAATAAAGCGGTATGTGGTTCAAATTCCGTTACATTTTTATGCATTAGGGTTTTATCATGTAGGGTAACGTAGGGAGGGTTGCTGATGATCAGTGAGTAGTGAGTAGTGAGGGGCGTCCCGATAGCTATCGGGAGGTCAGAGGGGGAAGATGTGTGGTCGGAGGTGAAAGGTGAAAGGTGAAAGGCGAAAGGTTGTTCGGGATTTAAAATATCTCCTTTGATAAATTTAATATCAACGTTATTTATTTGAGCGTTTTCTTTTGCAGTTTGTAGCGCATCTGCCGATATGTCGATGGCTAATATTTGAAAATCTGGCAAATTCTTTTTTAAACTGATGGCTATACACCCGCTGCCTGTTCCGATGTCCAATATTCTACCTTCCGACTGCCCACTGCCCACTGCCAACTGTCCGCTGCTAACTGCCCACTGCCAACTGCCTACTGATTCAATCGTCCAGGCTACCAGTTCTTCCGTCTCCGGACGGGGGATCAGCACTGAAGGATTAACTTTGAAAGGCAAACTGTAGAACTCCGTATGGCCAATTATATATTGTATCGGCTCACCGGTTTTGAGGCGATCAAGCATAACGATGGCCTGCTCTCCGATTTGTGCGGGGATTTCCTTTTCCGGGAATGCTTTTATGCTGGCTGATGACCGGCCGGTTAGTTCTGTTAACACAAGTAATGTAATGGCTTCCGCCTCCGGCGCACTGTATAGCTCGTCAAGACCTTGGTGATAGGCAACAAAAACATCCTTTACGGTTTTCATGCAACAAAGTAACATAAAAGCTACTTTTGCAGCATGACCGGTCACGAAAAATATATGCAGCGCTGCCTGGACCTTGCAGGATTAGGTATGGGAACTGTGAGCCCAAACCCGATGGTAGGAGCAGTTGTGGTGATGGATACCGTGATCATAGGCGAAGGCTACCATCATCAATATGGCGAGGCACATGCCGAAGTGAATGCCATCAACCAGGTGATCAGCACCTTTAGCGATTGGGCTGAGTTATTGGATCAATCAACTTTATATGTTTCCTTAGAGCCATGCGCACATTATGGGAAAACGCCGCCCTGCGCCGATCTGATCATTAAACATAAAATACCGAAGGTGGTGGTTGGCTGCCGCGATCCGTTTGAGGAGGTAAACGGCAAGGGTATTGATAAGTTAAATGATGCCGGCGTTGAGGTGATCACCGGGGTTTTGGAAGAAGACTGCAAATGGCTTAACCGCCGTTTTTTTACGCGGGTGCAAATGCACAGGCCTTACGTCATCCTAAAATGGGCACAAACTGCCGATGGTTTCTTTGCACCTGATAATGATTCACAATTCTGGATAACCGGTTCCGAATCCCGGAAACTGGTGCATCAATGGAGGGGCGAGGAAGACGCTGTGTTGGTCGGGAAAAGGACCGTGCTGATAGATAACCCGCAATTGAATGTAAGACTTAGCCCCGGGAGAAACCCAAAAAGAATAGTGATCGACCGCCGGCTTGAATTGAATGAAAATATTAATTTATTCGATCATTCCGTTGAAACACTGGTTTTTAATGAAATAAAGACGGCTATAGACGGCAATATTAAGTATATTGCATTGGAAGACTTTGACCGGTATGTTCCGCAATACATATTGTACCAGCTGTACCTGCAGGATATACAGTCCGTCATCGTCGAAGGGGGAGCACAAACCCTCAACTCGTTTATCGAAGCCGGTTTATGGGATGAAGCCCGTATATTTACCGGGCCCGGCTATTTGAAACAAGGTATAAAGCCGCCTGGAATAACTGGCGAAAACATCGGCGAGTTTAAAATAGCCAACGATAAATTACTGATCTTAAAAAATTTGAATAGGTTTGACCTTTGAAAAAACCTTCTTAATACCTTTTAAAAACCTAAGATGCTCTATATATTTCTGAGTATTTGCTGTAGTATTGTTGTTTCCGTGATGCTAAAACTGGCTAAGCGGTACGAGATCGATATCTTCCAGGCGATCGTCTGGAATTACTCAACAGCCATCTTGCTGAGCTGGCTGCTGTTAAAACCGCATATCGGAAATATACAGAACGGTCCTGTGTTCAGCTATGCGCTGTTGGGCCTTCTGCTTCCGGCTATTTTTATCATCCTGGGTGTTTCAATAAGGTTTTCGGGCATTGTGCGTACGGACGTGGCCCAGCGGATGTCGCTCCTTATACCGGTAGTAGCGGCATTTTTGATTTTTGGCGAAAAAGAGACTTTTTTAAAGTTCATCGGCATATTTTTAGGATTTGTAGCTATTGTATGTACCATCCCCTGGCAAAAAGACGGCGCAAGGAGTCCTGTAAAAGCAAGCGCCTGGATATATTTGCTGGTGGTATTCGCCGGCTTCGGTGTTATTGATGTGTTGTTTAAGCAAATTGCCGCCTCAACTGCAGTTAACTACAACAGCTCCCTGTTTTTTGTATTTATCCTCTCGTTTATTTTTTCTCTGATTGGCCTTGTTTACCAGGTTGCTACAAAGAGGATGCGGATCTCCTGGCTGCACATCCCGATAGGCTGGGTTTTGGGGATAGCCAATTTTGGCAATGTATTATTTTATTTAAAGGCCCACAAAGCGTTGGCTAACCGGCCGTCGATGGTGTTTTCTGCCATGAACATCGGTGTCATCGTATTGGGCGCCTTAACAGGGTTGATCATTTTTAAAGAAAAACTAAGCCTGGTGAATAAGGCCGGTATTGTTATTGCAGTTATTGCCGTTATCATTATGGCGAAATCCTGATACCCTGAATGCTTTTTGACGACACCTACCGCACTATTGAAAAACCCGCCGAAGGCCTGTTCCGTGATCGCGGGAGCAAATTTCTTGCTTTTGCTTACCCGCTGAACAATGAAGCCGAACTAAAGGCTGTGTTCGCTGCATTAAAGGCAGAACATCCAAAGGCGAATCATCACTGCTGGGCTTTGCGTTTGGGTATCAACCGCTCCGTTTTTCGGTTGAACGACGATGGTGAACCTTCGGGAACTGCAGGCCGGCCAATTTTAAACACATTGCTGAGCAAAGACTTAACAAACCTGGTCGTAGTGGTAGTCCGTTATTTTGGAGGCACGTTGCTGGGGGTGCCAGGTTTAATCAATGCCTATAAAACAGCAGCCGAAGATGCTATAAACAAGGCAGTTATAATCCAAAAAACCGTCAATGATGTTTACACCATTCAATTTGATTATTTGCAAATGAATGATGTGATGAAGGTCATTAAAGATGATAATCTCGAAATTATTTCACAAAACTTTAATACCGAATGCAGTATCCAGGTATCCATCAGGAAAACCCTGGTAAACAGCTCAATATCAAAATTTGGCAAACTTACCGGCGTAATAGCTAAGTATGGCTATACGACATAAAATCGACGCTAATTTGATCAAACTCTGCTGATCTCTATTTTCCTCAGCATAAAACTCAGGCAAGCTAAAAACCCGATAAGCCCGGTGATCAGAAGGGTATAATTTACGCCCCGGTTCATCCCGCCGTAATAATCGAGAAACGGAACACGCTCCACATTTGCATAGGTGAACAGAAAAAACAGGATTTCGAATAGCTTCTTGCCGCCGCTTAGTATACCTAAAGCCACGGCAAAAAACACGATAAACATGCCTCCCATTATTATGCCTAAAATAGGTAAGAACTGTAACCCAATCATATATCTGACCAACAGGGGAGAGGCTAAAGCCAGTGCCATCAGGATACCTGCGATGATCTGCGAAAACAACAACCTGGATAGGGGCTTATAAGAGGCATAGGTAAAATAATGTACACGATTGGTTTTTTCCTTTGTTGCCAGGTCGGACCAGCGGCCGACCTGCAAAAACCATAGCACCGGCAAGACAAGTTGGTGGGCTTCAGTAAGCGGCGCTAAAGATAGCGCTACCATTCCGCCGAGATTGATCAGCCAAAGCCAGCGGGGGCCTTTCCGAACGAGCATCAGCAGTTCCGTTCTTATAAATGGCAGAATGCCATAAGCCGGGGTTATTGGCGGCAGCGCTGAAAGTTTTATATCGCGTAGTGGTTTTGCAGCCGGGATGATCTCAGCTGATTTGGTTTTCTTTTTTTCTTTAGACTTTTGTTCGATTTCAAAGCGGTGAAAGAACGTGGAGGAAGTAAAAACGAGCAAAAACCCGAAACAAACAAATATGATGCGGCTGATTATTATTTGCCAGGTCCACTGTATACCGTTGAAGACAAAATAATGAAAATGGGTTTTTGCGCCAAATATGAAACCCATCGACACCATTTGGCCGTGCTCGTGATATTGCTGAAATACAGCCTGCTGCATAGCTGTAGTCACAGTTTTATTTCCAATTACATCGAATGAAGATGGTACAGTGATTTGCCAGGACAAAAGGGCACAAAAGAAAAAAAAGTAGACGATGTTCATCAATATTGTATAGCGGTGTAAAAACACCTCGGCTACAACAGCTAACGCAGCGGTAAAGAAAACAGATGGTATGGTTACGAGTAAATACGGTAAAATAAATTGAGTAACCTGGAAAGGATAAGCGCCGGAGCGAAGAAAAAATAAAGTTATGCTCATTAAAAACACACAGGCAATTATGCTAAGCAGGACCAAAAAGTTGCTCCAGGTTTTGGCTAACAGGTAGTTGAAATTGCTGATAGGAGTTGTAGCGACGATAGCCCCGACGCCGGTGTCAATATCTTTTTTAATGCCGCTGCTCACAAGGTAAAAACCGATCCAGGAAAGGAAAACACTTGTCATCATGGCGGTTACATAACCAATCCAGGCGGCGTTTTGTACGCCAAGATAGTTGCCTATGCGTACGGTGGTATAGGCTGCATTTGGCGCCGGAACAAATGAATATGCGGCGTATAAACTTATCGCAAGCGTAACAAGGAAAGCATAACTGCGGGTGCGCTGCTTATAATCGGAAATTATGATCTTGTAAAATGCGCCCATTTTAATTGTTTTTATGGGTGAGGAATAGGTAAGCGTCCTCAAGCGTGGCCGGTGACAGTGCTGATCCTTCTGCGGGACCGTCGCTGATATATCTTACCCACACCTGTTCTTTTTGCCGGCTGGTATTAACAACAAGATGTTTTGCTTTAAAATCAGTTAACCGGGAACTTTCGAGGACGGTTTCAAATACTTTTCCCTCTACCTGTTTTACTACATCGGCCTGTGTGCCTTTTGTGACAAGTGTTCCGCTTTGCATAATAGCAACTTCATCGGCAATTGTTTCAATATCCGATACAATGTGCGAGGATAAAATGATAATGCTATTTTGGGCCAGGTCGGATATCAGGTTTCTGAAACGCATCCGCTCTTCGGGATCGAGGCCGACGGTCGGTTCGTCGAAAATTAACACTTTAGGATCATTGAGAAGGGCCTGGGCGATGCCAATACGTTGTTTCATGCCACCCGAATAAGTGCCGATAGGCATTTTTGCGCTTTCGGTTAAATTTACGCCTTCTAACAATGCCTCTACCCGTTTGCGAAGGCCGGGACCGCCGACGCCTTTCATGGCGGCGATATATTCCAGGAATTCGTAGGCATTCAAGTTTGCATAAACGCCGAAATCCTGCGGAAGGTAACCAAGTATTCTGCGGATGTAATCGGGTTCGTTTAAAATATTGTGGCCATCCAATTCAATGCTTCCCTGTGTGGGCTGGCTGATGGTGGCAACGATCTTCATTAATGTTGACTTGCCGGCTCCGTTCGGGCCTAATAAGCCAAGTATGCCGTTTTCGATGGTTAATGAATAATCCTTTAACCCATATTTATCTTTCCTATATCGCTTTGATATATCTTGTATGACGAGCTTCATTTGGAATTGTGAAATTGTATTTGGTAAAATAGTAAGACATTGATAATGAGTTTAGGTTACCGGAAAAAGAAAGTATAATTCTTTTCGTAACAATAAAAACCAATAACATAGAAAAGGCCGCCTGAAATATTAATTTCGGGGCGGCCTTTTCGCATTCCGGGCTTAAATTACAGCCACTCGTGAAATTTCCCGATAAACCAATTTTTAATGTATTGGGTGAGCACACAGTATGCTGTAAGAATACCGATTAACCAAAGGAAGAAAGTGAACGGCATCGGCTCGAGTTTAAATGCATGGGCCAGCGGGGAAAAAGGCAGGTATATTGCAATTGCCATAATCAGCGTTGTCAACGCTATTACAGGCGCTGTAGCCCAGCTTTGTATGAACGGTATTCTGCGTGTTCGTATCATGTGGATGATGAGCGTTTGCGAAAGCAGGCTTTCTATAAACCACCCGGTTTGAAAAAATGCCTGGTGCTGCGGCGAATTAGCTTTAAAAAAGAACCACAAGACCGCGAAAGTGGCATAGTCGAAAATAGAGCTGATCGGCCCCACATACAGCATAAACTTGCCGATCCCTCCGGCGTCCCATTTCCGCGGCGCGACGATGTAGTCGTCGTCCATCGTATCCCAGGGGATGGAAATCTGCGACATATCATACAATAAGTTGTTGATCAAAATTTGTATGGGCAGCATGGGCAGGAAGGGGAGTAATGCGCTGGCGCCCAGCATACTGAACATGTTGCCAAAATTACTGCTTGCAGTCATTTTGATGTATTTGATGATATTACCAAAAGTACGCCGGCCATAAATTACACCCTTGCGCAACACCATCAGGTCCTTTTCAAGCAAAATAATATCGGCGCTCTCTTTTGCTATATCCACTGCTGTGTCCACCGAGATACCCACATCGGCATCCCGCAGCGCAGCGGCGTCGTTAATGCCGTCGCCCATAAAACCGACGGTATGCCCTTTGGACTGCAACACTTTGACTACCCTCGATTTTTGCACCGGGCTCAGTTTTGCCAAAATACTGATGCCGTCAATCCTGCCGGCCAGTTCCTCGTCGCTCATCGTCTCCAGCTCGCGTCCCAGCAAAACCTCTTTAAACGGGATACCCACATCCTTGCATATCTTTTTGGCTACGATCTCGTTGTCGCCGGTTAGCACTTTAATGCTGATGCCTAATTTGTGTAAAGCCTTAATCGCTGTTATGGCCGAAGGTTTTGCAGGATCCAGGAAACCAACAAACCCGGTCAATATCATACCCTGCTCGTCGGCAACGCTGTAATTTAACGGGCGCTCGTCGTATTCCTTCACGGCAACCAGCAAAACACGCAGTCCCTCGGCATTCAGCTCGCGCGATTTCCGCAGCACAATCTCGCGCATCTTGTCATCCATCGGAATAACATCATCCTTTTCAATCTGGAGGCTATCGTCTTCCCCGGGGTCGAAAGCATAGGTGCATAAGTCTAAAACCTCCTCAACAGCTCCCTTGCATATCAAAAGGTGCTTCTTATTTTTATTTTCAAGGATAACCGACATGCGCCGCCGTTGAAAATCAAAAGGTATTTCATCCACTTTTTTGTACGACTCACCTTCCTTTAAGCAGGCGTGTATCTCCACGTGCTCCAGCACGGCTACGTCGAGCAGGTTTTTTAACCCGGTTTGATGAAAGCTATTCAGATATGCCCATTTCATTACCTCGTTATCTTCGTGCCCGTAAACATTCAAATGGCGCTCCAACACAATCTTATCCATCGTAAGCGTGCCTGTTTTGTCGGTACAAAGTATATCCATCGCGCCTATGTTCTGGATGGCGTTCAATCGTTTAACTACAACTTTCCGCTTTGACATATTTACCGCCCCTTTGGCAAGGTTGGCGGTAACGATCATCGGCAGCATCTCAGGCGTGAGCCCAACGGCTATGGATATGCCAAACAAAAAAGCATCCATCCAATTGTGTTTGGTTACGCCATTGATGATAAATACCAGCGGAACCATCACCAGCATAAAACGGATCAGCAGCCAGCTCACACTGTTAACACCTTTATCAAAACTGGTTTCGGCCCGTTTACCGGTCAGCGATTTTGACAGTGAGCCGAAATAAGTTTTTTCGCCCGTATTTACCACTGCCGCCACAGCTGTTCCGCTTACAACATTGGTACCCATAAAGCAAACGTTACCCAGTTCCAGAGGTGAAAGCTTTGCCGCATCCTGTACGGCATTCTGACTTTTTTCAACAGGAAGTGCCTCCCCGGTTAGCATGGACTGGCTTACA
>Ga0302306_10001628_pt1 | contig 12042 bp, 5 predicted proteins | sample III_Palsa_E3_1_FD_198761 | JGI IMG/M metagenome (GOLD analysis project Ga0302306, IMG submission 198761) | Peat permafrost microbial communities from Stordalen Mire near Abisko, Sweden - III_Palsa_E3_1 | ecosystem: Environmental > Terrestrial > Soil > Palsa > Peat permafrost | place: Sweden...
GGGATCGGGCCTGCCGTTCCCCTGGGGCGTGCGTGATGCTACATCGGGATCTCTTTTTGAACCTACATCCGCGCCGCGCAAAAACATACCGCGCAAGTCGGGGAGATTAAAATTTGTCGCATCGCCGCCGCAGGTATTGCCTATTGCAGCATAAAGCCGCGGGAATTCGGCAACTGGTTTCGAGGCGCCGTGACAGATCAGCCAGCCATCATTTTGTAAAGCTGAAAGGCCGCCTTCGGGCCCCATGTAAGGCATTACCGCGCCAACAGGTACATTGTATATGGATGCATCACCCTGCGTTGCAGCTAAAACGTTGTTCTCCATGATCAGGTTCTTGGTAAGCCGGCAAAAATTATATAATACACATATACGTTCTTAGGGCGTGTTTCATTGCCCCCGGTTTCGGCCGTTTCAACGTTTGTAGGCTGCACGGCGGGCTGCCAATATTCGTTTACGTTGGCAAAATGAATATGGCCCAGGGTAAACAGGGTAGTATAATTGTGCTTATGTTTACTAAAGGTATCAGCCTGGCGGCTTAAAACCATATTGGCCCTTTTCATGCTCTGGTCGGCCTGGTACGTGCGATCATTCCTGTCGGGATCGACATTAGCCTCGCCATCAACACCGCGTAAAAACATACCCCGCATGTCGGGCAATCTAAATACATCCGTTACCGGCCCGCATGAATCACCTATCACCGCAAAAAGCGCATCAAACTGGCTTTTGCTAATGGAACGTCCGTCGCATGGAAACCAGCCGCGGGCGGCCAGACCCGCCAGGCTCGCGGCATTACCACCGTAGGGCATTATGCTGCCAACAGGCAGGTTGTCTATTATTGCAGTTACGGTCGCTATTGCGCCCTGGGTTTCTGTTTGTGTCTTCATATTTTTATTCCTCCGTTGTATCTTCTGTTTTCTTTTTCTGTATAACAGGCATCGGCGATGCCTTTATCATGTAATCGGTTTGAGGGGTGTTTGGCGTTACAATAAAAGTAGTAGCCCCTTCGGGTACTGGTATCTCCACCACCTGGCTTACTTTATCGTCTTTGGTGATCTTAAACCCGCTTGCATTACGCAGCTTCCAATTCAGCCTGAATTGAAATGGCTTATCGCCGCTAACAGGCAGCGCCGTTATAGTAAACTCATCGACCAGCGGTGGATTAATGTTCAATATTTTTTCCATCGAACCGCCTTCCACACCCGTAGTAATGGCTATCGCCTTTAACCTAACCGCTTGTGTTATAGGGCCAATGGTAAATTCATAGTCCCTTTCCGGCTCAGGGTCGTCGGGCCCCGGTTGGGGATCGGGCAGCGGTTTTGGCGGATATGACGGATTAAGCGGCACCGCTCTATCCGAACATTCCATTTTTATGGCATCTGCGTATTTGGTTTTACATCTAACGGTCACACTTCCGCCTACGTCAATTGTCTCCGGAGAGATGGTGAACGCTAAAATTTCCGGGTTAAAAACGCTTAACGTTAACTGCAGCTGAAGGTGCAAATCACCTTTCGTGGCATCGAGCGTATAGACGGTCTGCTTCTCCGGCTTTACTTCCATCTGACTGGGGACATACGTGGTGACCGGCCTGGCACCATCTGAAGATGATACCGTGTACTCGGTAATATTAATCCCGCTCCATTTTACATGGCTTACAGCGCCGCGCCTGACATTAGGCGGCAATATGGAGAAAAAGGCCTTTGATTCGCTGTTGATGGTTTTAACCACATCTACCAAACGTTCTACCGGTTCTCCGTTCAGTAAATTAACGGTCACCTTTACCTGCGCGGTACCAACAAGGTTGCTAAGGACCATCTTTTTAAATGTAAAGCTAAAGGTGGTATCCTTCCGGAAAAGAACGGAGTCGCCGGTGGAAGGGTCGGCCTCGTAGGTACCGTCGGGGCTGGTATGATCTAACCGCCATTCGGGCTGCCCTACAAGGGCATCCATGCCGGCGGTTCTTAAAATAAGGTCGGTGTCGAGTTTACCTACCGGGAGGGAAATCACCATCCCGGTAAGATCAATGTCATCGCCTTCATTCAATAGTTCGACAGTAATAGTACCCAGCACTATTTCGCCCGCCTTATCGGTAATTTTTACCGTAGACGGTTGAATAGTGATCTTTAAATTGGGTGAGGTGGTGTTCGCCATATATTTATAGGTTAAATAGCTGTAATTTTTACAATTAGTTTTTCGGTTTTTAAATCGCTGCCGGTTATTGTCAATTCCAGTTCCTGGGTCTTAGTTACCACGTACGGATACCCTTGCTGGTTTACCGGCACAGAAACCGGGGCACCTGTACCGATCTTCAGCGAGGCCGCCACCGCGTTTTGAGATGCCCAGCTAAGATTGACTGAAGACCCTGCCCGCGCCTGGTATGGCAGCTGCCTGATATCAGCTTCAAAAAACAATATCATCAGTTGATCGCCCAATACACCTGTTAGTTTAAGGCGCCCTTCAACCAGCGTTAGCGGTGAATCTGACAACTGGGGCACAGGGTTAGCGGCCACCAGGTCATCTATCACCGACCACTCCAATCCACCGCTTTCCTGGTAAGGCTGCAGCCACGACCATTGCTGCCCAACACCCGCCGGCAGCGGCAGCCACCAATGCTTTTTATCGACTACTAAGGGTCCGGCTTTGAATTGTATCCGCATTTCGTCCAATGCTTTGCCTATGTACATCTCAGGCAATTCGGTTTTCAATACCGGCAGTATGCCTGTGCTGCAATGGATGGCCCCACGTGGATCAAGCAGTATGGTGATGTACACCGGTTCGGCATTCGGCTGCAGTTTTGCAAACCGGTTCAAAACGTAGGGATTGGGGTCTTTATCGCTCAGATCATTGTGTACGGAGATGAATTTGCTGTAGTCGTTATCCGGATAATAGCCCATCACCCCGTCCTGCCCAAGCTCTACATTGCCTATTTGTACCGGGAAGTTGTACTTACCGATATTGCCGGTGTCGTTTTTGTCGCTATAAGTCCAGGCGATGTTTTTGCCCGGCTCGCCATAAAGTTCAAGCCCAACCGATGCACGCAGCACAGCTACGGGCCGGCCAACCAATATTGATAAGCTTTGGTTGCTCCGTTCGCCCATCGGGTCTACCGTCCACAATGTTTCGTCTATCGCTTTCATAAAACTCTTAAGCCATTTACCGCTATTGGCTGAGCCCTGATCCGTAGCGGAGTTGAGAATACCCTGTACCACCCCTTTCAGGTGCGCATTGGTAATTTTATCGGCGTGGCATCCATCAAACGGAGATGGCACCCACTGGGCATGGTAGGCCCCGGTGGCGCCCATCAGCATCAACTCTCCTATTAGTACGCCGGCGGCATCATATACCATAGCGCTGCTATTGAGGTGATTGGGCAACATCCAGCCGCATACCGGGCTGGTTTGCGACGATTGATTGCTAAATATATTATCATCGCCTGCCGACAAAAAGTCGAAATTGAGTCTCGACCCCTGCACCACGCGTGGCGGCAGCTGGAAACAATTTGGCAACTGGCGGTTTATCTCATAGTCACCCGGACGGACACCTATTCCCGGTATCGGGTAAAAGTTGTTGGATTGGTCAGGAAACCCGGTCATCAAATCATACACCTGGCCAAAGTCGTCAACGATCCAAAGCTTTTGGATGTTCACAAAGCCGGCCCTTACCGGATAGAAGTTTTTTTCGTTATTAACAAGCACCATGCCATGTGCCTCGTCCCCTATGGCCGGTGCGTAGCCGTCCTGTGGCTGATAGCCGAATTGTTCAATGTCCCATTGCAAAAGCTTCATGGTAAAACCCGTAAGCGTTTGCGATAGCACATCCCAATTGCCGACGCCGTTGAGCACATCCTGCAAAGGCACATAGTCGGGCGGTATAGTGCCTTCAAAATCGTTTATGAATTCTTTTAAACGGGCCTGCAGGGTGATAGCCTCTTTAGGTGTAAGTATAGACCGTCCCGAAAATATCTTCTCATCACCGGCAAGAGGTATGGGCAATGTGTCCTTCCAGTTAAAGTCGGTACCATCAAATTCCCACTGAGACAAATTGGTATCAACGGCCGATATAAAGCCGATTTGCCACTCGAGGTAAAGCGGCGTCCATGGTTGTACCCATTTTGAGACCCCCACTTTTGACGGTATCCTGAAAAGTTCGTCGTCCGCATTAAATCCTGAAAGATCTTCGAGCGTGCGCTGGTCGACAGGAGCGTTGAATTTACTGTTCCAGATGAGGGTCTGCTGCCGTTTCACATAGTCGATAAAATGGACGTCGGGGTTAGCCATTGCCTTAGCTGCTATTACCGTGGCAAAATTGGTATCGAGCATGCAGGCTTCTCTCAACAGGAAAGGAAACTCTGCCGGTATATCGGGATTAGGTGTTACCGGCGGGCAAATATCCGTAGCCTGGATAACTTTTACGCCATTGCCCGGACGGGTTTTAATGCTGGTGATAAACTGCCCGCTGAAACGGGTAAAGAGGAAGTCGTCAAATTCACTGTAAATGATATCCTCTCCCCTTTTAAAGCTGCGTTTGGCATTGTTTACTAACAGTACAGGGTCCACCGGCCGGTAAAAATCGTTGGCCGGCTTATCGGTGAGCGTGAACCCGCCTTTTGCTTTAAGCCTGTCTCCGAGGCCGGCTTCTATGTTTTTGATAACGGCCTCATCAGCGGGCATTTTAGCCTGCAGCGCCTGTACCGCTGCAAGCGACCGGGCCAAAGCAGTTTCAAGCACAGCCTTTGGTACGACATGCGATTGGCTGTTTTTATCCATATTAAGCTTTAGCCAATCGGCATATAGTTGCTTTTGCAGGGTGATCAGCTTGCGGTAATTATCGTCAAAAGCATATTGCAAGTCATTTAGTGCCGCTACTTCACGTGCAAGTACGGCATCTAATTCCGCCGGCTCGCTACTGTTGTTACCGGGTTTTAGCTCACCATTTTTGGGCGGTATTTGGGCTACCCATTTTATGCCGCCAGGTAGCCGGCCGAACCAGGCTTCGCGAATAGCATTGGTCAGCTCGGGTGTGTCCAGCACCCCGCCGGGCTGCGGCAGCATCTTGTTGCTAAAAGCCTCCAAAATGATTTCCACCTCGCTGTCATCACCTTTTGCTGATGAGGAGTTGTAATTCAGCTGCCATTGCATAAACGCTGCAAGGCAATCAGTAGCGGCGTTGGCTGCTGCTACGTAGGGTACCGATTGAGACGTCGTATCGTACCTGGGCACCCTATTCGGCATGGATTTGGTCATGCCGGGCCATACCACATCAAACACAAGCCCGTGGCAAAGCGTTTGCGAAGGTAATTTGCCAACAATACCTGTAAATGGCGTTAATTGCTGCTCGTCGAGGAACCGCTTGCCGGCGGCGATGGCGTTGTCCAGATCAATATTATCCTCTATAGCCTGGCCGCCGATGCTCCATTGCAGGCGGTTCATGGCAGCCATCCAGCTGGTCTTGTCTTTCCAGGCCTTGTCTGTTTTAGGTAAACTATGCAGTATGTCGTACCCGGGGTTAGAGAACCAACCGGTTACCATATAGCTGTAATGATGCGCATTGCTGTCCACAACAGGATCAATAAAGCTAAACACCAACGAGTTATTACCGGCGTAGGCCGCAAACAAAGGGTCGGAGTTACCTGTGGCGGTCAATATAAGCGGACGGTCGCCTGCTTTTTCGGTCCAGGCCACCAGGCGCTCTTTACCGGGCCTTACTACATCGTCAATTTTAACTTCAGTTACCTTGCCGATGAATTTCACCTCGGGCGCACCGTCTTTGTTATTGATATAACGGGAACCTGTTACCCCTCCCGGGCTTCTTGAATCGCTCAGCTCATCGCTTTCCACTACCCAGGCTGCGCGGTCTCTATTATCGGTACCGAAACGCGTTATCATCCAACGATTGGGCAGGTAAGGATAAGTAACCCTGCCCTCATCGTTCACGGTCCCCTTTGTCATGCCATCCGGTAATGCCCAATTGAGATAAATGCCCGGGTCCAGTTCCCCGACTCCGTTAAATAGCTCGGGGCTTATATTCCGAAACTTTTTATAGTTGGCAAGCTCAAGCGGCTTTATAGAAAAAGTTGCCGTGTTTGGTATCTGCGTAATAACCAAAGCATCTACTGTAATAGGTACCAGCAAACGCGGCCCGTTCCAAACTGAATTATTGCTCATCGTTTTGCTGTTGTAATTGTGGATTACTAAAAACTACTTCTTCGGGGGTATCTATCATCTGCATAGCAAATTCTGCGGGACTGATAGCCGGACCGGCCGGCGGAGTTGCCGCTTTTACCATCTCCTGTCTGATCTTTTCCTTTAAAGCGCCGATATTTAATACATATTTTTTGTTAGAAGCGTCGGTCTCTGTCCTGAACAGGTCGGCGTTAGGAATCTCTGCCAAAACGGCGCGGCCATCTTTTACCACTTGTTCGCCAACGTGGCTGCCTGTTACGTAGCGTAAGCGTGCCTGATAAGGCTTCGCGCCGCCACCATCGGCCAAACCAAATTGTAAGCCGTGCGGCGGCTGTTGTATTTTGATGGAAACCGGCACCGCCGGGAAAATAACAATAAGCAGATCTTTACCCAGGGCTTCGTAACGCAAGGGCACCGAACTAACTGCGTCGCTGGCATACGCGGGCACTATTTTGAGGCCAGGGAAAGCCGTTACTATTTGTGAGCGTAATAAGAGGCCGGCCACCAGGTTATTTTGCGCGGGCTCCATCCCGGCAGTAACCAGGCTTTCGAGCCCTAATAATTTGGCGCGCATTTTATTTGCCGTGAGTGAGCTTTTGTCGCGGATGGTTTCGGCCATGACCGACGTGAAGAGACTATCAAGCGATGTATCGCTGCCAATGCTGAGCGCACCGTCAATAAGCGCATACAACCAGGTAGGGTCTACATAAAAAAACCTGATGGCATCCGGCGGCAGCAAACGGCTGTCGGCCACCAGGTTTTGAAAAGGGACATCGCCCAGTAAAATAAGCCTGGCAAGCCAGTTATCTATCGTACTATCGGTAGCAGCAACATCCTGCAAAAGCGTTTGAATGTTGGTATGTTCCAGTATTTCTCTTATTTGTGTTATTCCAGCGTGTTTACTCATGATAATCGATTTAAGAATTATTGTTCGTTGGTTTTACCCGACAGTTTCAGCGCCTCGTTCAACAGGTTGCTTATCAATACATGGGGGTCTATGCCCTTTTCCATAGCGGCGAGCATCGCTTCTTTGTTTAATACGCCCGGCATGCTGTCTCCATGCTGCTGCAAGCCTGTCGGGTCCAATACAGATACAACAGGCTGCTCATCTCTATCGCCCAGTATGTGCTTACCAAGCGTACGGCCCAGGTAGTCCATAAAAGTATAAGTGCCAGCCTGGTCGTCTGTCAGGTCGTCTTTTACCTGCTGCCAGTTCATAGTATCGAGCAAACTTTTCAGCGGTGCGGCGGTACCTAACAGTTTTCTCTGTTTTTTCTGTTTATCGGCAATTATGCGGTTAAGCGTTTGAATCTTCTGTATCCCAGTGTTCTTCCACTGCCATATAGCCAGGGCTGCGGGGCGGTTGGCGAGCGTAAGCATGCGGCCCATTTCCCAGGCAACAGCATAGCTATGGTCAAAAGTGCCGGTCTCCGCATCGTAAATGATGGCCTTATCCGCCGAACTTACACGGGTGAGATACTCACCCTCCTTTACCTGCGGTTCGAGGTTTTTTATCAGTAAAGGCACTGTCGGCGTGAACGGTCCGCGATACCATGCAAAACTTTCTTCGCCGGTGCGGGTGTCATAGTCCATGGCCACATAACCATTGTTGTATTTTTTTTGTACTTCTTTTCTCGCAGCACTATAATTCTGCGGATCGGAACCCCATGATGCCGGCGCAACGAATGGCAATTTCAAAGTTCCGGCGGTCATATTCTTGACCAATGCGCCGAAGCTTATACCCGCCGCTTTGCCCGTAAAGTTCCAGCTGTAAAGGCTTACCAGCCGCAAGGTTTGCCCGGTAACTACCGGTTCGCTGCCACCGGGCAGGTAGTTGGCCCAGCCTTCTAACGATACCACATGGGCGATATAAGGCTGGTCTTTTGCCGGATCGCCGAAACGGTTGGCCAGTAAAGCAGCGTATGTTTGCTTGCCTGCTTCTCCATCGGCAGCATTACCGGCGCTATCAACCGTGCGTACATGCGCCAGGTATTGCAATTCGGTTTGCTGAGGGGCCAGCTGCCTGAAGGTATCGGCCAGCACGTCTATCGTTTCCACCTTTAGCGGACCGCCGGCAGTCTTTTCAGCGTCGTCTATGTACAGAACAGGCCCTTTGATGTTATTTTGGCTATAATTGGCCACAACATCGATGCTTCGCACTGTGGCGCGTGTTGGGTTGGGATCGCCGTTGTTGGGGGGCGAATATACCAGCTCGTTGGGAGTAAAAATCATCAGGGCCATCCACGGCGACAGCAGATCATCATTTGCCAAACTCCGAGCCCAGGGCAGATGCTCATGCCTGAAAACAATGTATGGCAGGTTAACATGAAAGTCGACATCGGCGCCCTGCAGCGGGAACTGCGACTGCACCACACCAACCGGTAAGGTAAACCTTGGCGCTTTAACTACAAACCTTTGACTCGCGGTATAGTCCTTCTCTATCTTGTAAGAATGCTCGGTTATGGTGTGGTGAACTTCTATCTCGTAAGTTCCGGCCGGAAGCGCCGGTATGGTGTTATCCACAAACCGCATCTTCAGTTCCCCAATTGTATTAAGATCGCTCATTGTTTAAAAGTTTAGTGTGTTTTTGAAACTGATCGCTATTTTTTCCCTGCCGCTCCCGCCCTGCCGTACGCCGGCATCATGTTTACTCAATTCATCGCTTAATTCTTCCGACCAGCCAGGCAGGCTCTTGCCTGATCCGGCGACGCCTGCAAGCTGAGTGCCCGCTTCATTTGTGGTCTCTGCCCAAATGCTAAAGTGGCGGCCGCCTGCAAAGCCCGGAATGGCAAACGCCGCCCAGCTTTCGCCGCCCGCTGTGCCTTTGTTTTCGGCTACGAGCGTCACCGACTGCTTTTCTCCCTGTTCATCAGTGTATACCAGGCGCACATCCAAATCTGTGTTGTCATTTTTTGAAAGGACGAACACCTGTTTGACATGGCCCGGGAAGCGTGTTTCTATCCACCCTGTCACTTCGCTGCCTTCAGGTTCTATGTTACGGAGAACGAGTGAGCGCGCCGGTACCAGCCCCGTGTCATAAGTGTATTGCTTGCGCCCTATCCTCAACGAATTCTTCGGACGGACAAGACAGCCTTTTGCCATTAAATATTTGGTATTCACCAATGATAGTGCGGACCGCTCGTGCCAGCCGGCCAGGGAGCTTTCTTTTACGCCATCCGTTGCGTACAGGCACATTTGCGTGGCTTTAGCGGGGATAAATTCGGCAGACGTACCGGCGCTGGTCAGTACCTTGTCGGCCAACACCACCAAATTCTCATCAAATAACACCAGCCTGATAGGGTAACTGCCTCCGTGGCGCAATTCTTCGCCCAGTTTATTATCCAGTTGCCATACCTGCAAAGCACCCGGCAAAAGACCAAAGGTGTTAAAGGCATCGCGTTTAGCGTATAATTTTTTTGAAGCCGACGTATTGTACAACCCGGCACGCAAAACTATACCGCCGCTGCTGCTTTTGTCGACATCATGCCTAATGATAGTTGCTTTTAGCTGATGGCCTGGTGTAAGCACAGAATTTCTGCGGAACCTATTTTGGGCGCCGGTGAGTATCCTGTCTTTTATGGCTATTGGTTCGATACGCATATCTTCTTTTGCCAGCATTGGCGAACCCTGGAAGATGTTTTCCGGCGCCGATGCCATCACCTCAAGGGGCTTATTGTTCGCTGCAAGCGAATTCAGGTCGGTAAGTGCGTCAAATATCCCTTTACGTTTTTTGACAACAGCCTCCGCATTCAGGGTTTGGTGTATCCTATCCAGCGACCCGTCTGATGCGAGTTCGGTTTTGTTAAGTATCGCACCCGCATTCAATCCGTAAATTTTAGGGGCGAGCAGCGAGTAGTTGATATTCGAAACTGCGAATTCGGCCGGACCTGTTATGTTATGTGTAGGTGCTTTGGCCGAGCCGATGCCTTTTGTCACATCGGGTATCAGCTTTGCAGCAGGTTTTTCCTTGGGGTCCTGCACGGTGCCGAACATGGCCTCGGGCACGTTCTGCCTATCGGGAACCAAAACCCAGTCTTTAAATCCAAATTGCGCAGGACGGCCCTGATCGTTTAATTTTGCCAGGCCAACTATAAAGTTCGATGCACCCTTTCCTAATACAATATTGCCCATGGGCTTTACACCAAACTCGGTACAATCGAGGTTCGCAGGCGCATAGCCACTGGTATCTTTAACATAAGATATGCGGCTTACCGGGAATACCGACATGGCATTGAAGTTGAACAAACCAGGGTCGACCACCCAATATTCCATACCGTCCGACACGTATTTCTCCTTTAGCCCATCACTCGTATTAATTGCGATGATTTGGCGCGTTTTGCCAATTGCAGGTTCAATATTGCTGCTTTTTAGCTGATCTTTCACATCTTCGCCGGTTAGGAAATAGCCGTAGAAATCGTCCCAGGTGATCGTCTTGCTTTCGGTAGACTGGCCTTCACCAAAGTTCACAGTGAATGATATGATCCACAAACTTACCTCGGCCTGGCCGCCAAATTTCGGCCCCCACAGCTGCACGTTAACACCAAGCTCCAAAGCGATGGTCTTGCTGATGAAGGCGATTGTAACTTTATACGACACACCGACGGTGATGCCTATGGCGATATCATAATGGAAAGGCTTCCAGGCGATCAGGAAATCGGCCACCGCCTTGAACCATGCCTGCAGATCGCCTTCCTGATAAGTAAGCGCCAGTTTGCCCCCCGCCATTACGCAGGACGGCGTTAGCGCAAAATAGGCTTCGCCGCCAAAATATATGCTTGATGACACCTTCCAGTTGAAGGCGAGGCGCGGCACCGTTGGATAATGCGGATACGCAGCTTTATCGAAATTTTTGTGGTAGCCGCCCATGGTGACTACAAAGTCGTCTTTGTACTTGCCGTTGAACCATGAATAATAGGCGAAGCCACCGGTTACTTTACAGGCGGGGTCGATAACATAAGAATTATCGCTCAATTGGGCTTGCACGGCGAGTACCCCCTCTTCCGGCTCGAATGTTGCCTTAATGGCCATCTCGGCATTTACATAAGGTTTCAGTTTTGGGTCGGCATAGGCTTTTGGCAATTGCAAAGTACTTAGCCCAAGCAGGTCTACTTCAAATTTTTTACCGAACTGAAGCATTAACAGCGCAAAGGAATTCAGCAATTCAAACGACGTGAATTTAACGCCGGCCGCAAACCAATACTGCCCAAGCTCGGGCGGGATGACCTGCGACATGCTTTTCAGTACACTATCGGTATCCTTCCCGCTAAAAAGTTCGGGGTTAACCGCGGCTTTTACAAAAGGAAAGTTCTTTACCTGGTCAATGGATGGCATTACGATCCGGCGGTTGTAGCCAAAGCCTGCGGCAGCGCCTGTGATGAAAAACACCGCCGGACCGCCGAGCGCGGCATTGAGCACCCCGAATATGAATAATGAAGGCTGGCCATCAACAGCCCCAAAAGAGCCCATTGCTGTTATGCCCCACTTAGCCGCCTGTATGGCTACCGCACCGTTATAGTTCGGTATTTTATTATCGTCTTTTAAAAAGCCGCCCGACATACTTACGGCGCCGCTTTTGAAAGTTAAGCCGAACCCGTCCAGGCTGAGTGTATAGTCGGCTAATTTATCAGGCCTGGTTACCGGAACGCCAACAGTAAGCTTATCGAGGTCGAGTTTAAGTGCATCGAGGTCGAGGCCGCCGCTTAATTGGAACAGCAGTGTTTTTTTGTCGTTTTTCCAACCTATGCCAACATCTTTTAACGCCACCGGGCCGAATGCCTTTTGCAGCGGTATGCTCACAATATTTTGCGGTTTGCCGTTTTTATCAAATAGCTGCAGGTAAAAAGCGTTTTGGTAAGCTGTTAAT
>Ga0302306_10001636_pt1 | contig 12006 bp, 13 predicted proteins | sample III_Palsa_E3_1_FD_198761 | JGI IMG/M metagenome (GOLD analysis project Ga0302306, IMG submission 198761) | Peat permafrost microbial communities from Stordalen Mire near Abisko, Sweden - III_Palsa_E3_1 | ecosystem: Environmental > Terrestrial > Soil > Palsa > Peat permafrost | place: Sweden...
AACGGGGATATTCATATCTTTCAATTAAACATACAAAGATATACAAAATTCTTATGCAAAATCATGCAAAACAAGGCTAATAAATTGTAGGCAGTCATTAATTTGCAATATTTGGGTAGAGGAGGAATAGGGGCCATCGGCTTGACTGTAAATCGGGTGAAATCAGCCGGTAATGTTTAAAAATCTAAATCAAGCAATCCTCAAATCCTACAAATCAAGATTCAGATATTCTCACAACGGCAACGCCATATAAAACGTGCTGCCTTCATTAAGTTTGCTTTCAATCCATAATTTGCCATTGTGGCGACTTACTATTTCGTGCGAAAGGTAAAGTCCTATGCCTAATCCGGATATGTTGGGGTTGGTGCCTTCTATCCGGTAGAACCTTGAAAATACTTGGGTAAGTTTATCTTCGGGGATACCCAGCCCATAGTCTTTTACACTGATGACAACGTGATCATTATTTTGACTTATTTTAACATCAACCTTATTGGCGCCCGGCGAGTATTTGATGGCGTTTGTTAATAAATTGATGAGCACCTGCTCTATACGATGTGCGTCACCTTTGATTAAAAGGTGGCCTACATTGTTTTCTAAGGTGATATTGTAATCGTAGTTAGAGTGCTTTATTAATTCGATAGTGTCGGTTACCGTTGTGTCGATTTCAAAATCTTCAACGGTTAACTGAAGCTTGCCTGCCTCAATTTTTGAAACATCTAATAAGTCGGATACCAGCGAAGTGAGTTTTTTCACCTGCTGAATGGTCTTGTCCACAAACTTGCGGTTCTTGTCGTCCATTTCTAACCTGCTTAAAATTTGCAGGTAACCGCTGATGCTGGTTAAAGGTGTTTTTAATTCGTGACTGGCAAGGCCTATAAACTCATCCTTTTTTTCGTTTAGGGCTTTAACTTCCTCGTATAATTTGGCATTATCAATGGTTATAGCAGCTTGCGCGGCAATTGATAACACAATGCTTTCATGCTCCTTGGTAAATATACCGGCTTCGGGGTGGCCAAAGAGCAAGCCGCCAAGCACCTCGCCCGAGCGTGAAATAACAGGCACAGCAAGGTAGCTTTTTACAGGTAAATGGCCTTCGGGCATTCCACTATGCGGTTTGTTTTTACCATAACGGGGATCGGCAGTAATGTCATCAACCCTGATCACACCAAGGCCTAAAAAAGTATCATTAAAAACTGCGGTGCTGCGGGGCATCCCAAATTTTTCAAAGGCTTCCTTGGGTGCACCGGATAGGGTATACAGCATATAGGCTTTACCGTTGCTGTTTATCGTGTTATAAAAAAAAGCGCCGAATTTTGCACCGGTTAACTCAGTGGTGGCATCGGTAACCTTTTGTAAAATCTTGTTCAGGTCTAATTCTTCCGAGATGGTTTCTACTACAATGTTTACAATTTCAAGCCGTTCGGTATAACGCCTGGCAGCTTCAATAGCCGCGGTTTGCTCGCTGATATCCCGTGCGATTTTAGATGCCCCGATTATTTTACCATTATGATCAGTTATAGGCGAAACTGTAATAGAAAGTGGGATTTGCCGCCCGTTTTTTGCTATACGTATGGTTTGAAAGTGATCAACCTTATTACCTTTTTTAATTTCACCAATAATATATTCTTCTTCGCTTAAGCGCTCTACCGGTATTATCAGCGAAATATGTTTATTCAGCATGTCAGCTTCGGAGTAACCGAACATCCTTTCTGCAGCCTTATTCCAGCTGGTTATAATACCGTCGAGGTTTTTACTGAGGATAGTATCGTCGGACGTATTAACAATCGCAGCAAGCATCGCTTTTTTTCGTTCCTCTTCGGTTACTTGGGTAATGTCTAACAACGTGTTTATCGCGCCAAGGATATTGCCGTCTTTATCTGTAATTAATTCAGGGTGTGGCTTTATGATGATTTTTGTTCCGTCGGGCCTTTCAATAACTGCATTTTCGCCTTTTACGGTTTTTCCTTGCGTTAACATTCTCGCCACCGACGATTGTTCGATCGGCATTGGTGTGCCATCCATGTGATAAATTTTCCAGGCTCCGGTCCATCTATCTTGCCCTAAGGCTGGTTTTTTACCCCATAGTTTTTCGGCCGCGGTATTATAATAATCAATATAGCCTTGTTTATTGCAGGTATATACCGCAACAGGCATGTTATCAAAAATCGAATTGGTGATATTAACTTCGGGCAGTTTATCCATATTAACCGATGGGCAGATACTAAAGAATTGGGCTTGAATTGATTCGCTAACAAATGATATTCGTATTTGTTGTAAAAAACTTAAATACAATTATAAATCAAAATTTTGTTTGCTTGTGATATATAATATTCATAATAAAAAGTAATACCTAAATCTCGTAAACCTAGGTTAAAACAAATTTTTTAATTTCACTTTTGACTTTTAACTTTTATTACTACATTTGCACCTCTTTTATAAGAAGTAAATAATAATGAAAAAAGATCTGCACCCATCAAATTATAGATTAGTTGTATTTAAAGATATGTCTAACGACTATTCTTTCATCACTAAATCATGCATCGATACCCGTGAAACTGTAAAATGGGAAGATGGTAACGAATATCCATTGGTGAAATTAGAAATTTCACATATGTCGCATCCGTTCTATACTGGTAAAATGAAATTGGTTGATACCGCTGGTCGTATCGATAAATTCCGTACCCGTTACAACAAGAAATAATTATTTGTTTATAAATAATATAGCGAGTCTTCCGATACATCGGGGGACTTTTTTATTTTTGCGCCATGGCAATTATTCTTTTTGAAGATAACGCGCACCAAACTCTGCTCCCGCTAACCTACACCCGGCCTGTTGCCGACTTGCGCATTGGTATTTTTACCATTGCCGAAAAGTGGGCAAAACATTTAAAAACTGATTTCTCGTTTCATACCCGTGCCTATTTGCAGGGTAAGTTCCCCATAAATATTACGGCTAATAATATATTTATCAACGGCGCTTTTTGTCCGGATGCCGATTTGGTTGAAGCTATCGATAAATTACGCGTTGGCGATGCTTTAAAATGTAAAGATCAGCTGGTAGCTGTTCGTTTAAACGAATCAGATGCCAGGCATTTTACCACCAATGTAGATTATGGGCAGGCTATCGTTTACGAAAAGCTAGCGGTAACTATCAAGCATCCTGAAGATATTTTCCGGAAGAATGATATTGAGCTTCGCAAGGATTTTAAATTGGTGACTAATGGTCGCATAAGTGCTACAATAAGCAACACCAATACCATTATCGGTAATGATTTTTTTGCCGAGGATGATGTTAAAACAGAATGCAACACCTTCAGCACGCTAAATGGCCCGATCTATTTAGGTAAAAATACTGAAATTTGGGAAGGCACCAACATCCGTGGCGCATTTGCCATTTGTGGCGATTCGCAGGTGAAGATGGGTAGCAAGATCTACGGAGCAACAACAATTGGCCCATATTGCCGGGTTGGGGGCGAGGTAAATAATGCCGTAATCTGGGGGTATTCAAACAAAGGGCATGAAGGTTATTTAGGTAATTCTGTTTTGGGCGAGTGGTGTAATATCGGTGCCGACAGCAATAATTCGAACCTGAAAAACAACTATGCCGAAGTAAAGCTTTGGGATTATACCATACAAGCCTACCGTAAAACAGGGCTACAATTTTGCGGAATGATTATGGCCGACCATGTTAAATGTGGTATTAACAGCATGTTTAATACGGGTACGGTTATTGGGGTAGGATCAAATGTGTTTGGCGCGGGTTTCCCACCAAATAATATCCCTGATTTTGCCTGGGGCGGTGCTCAGTATGGTTTAGAGGTATATGCCCTTAATAAAATGCTGGAAACCACAGCAAAGGTATTTGATCGCCGTGAGCATCGTGATTTTGATGATAACGAACAAAGCATATTAAAAGAAGTATTTAAACTAACCAAAACATACAGAGAAAGATATATTTAGTGGAATACATGGACCGAATGAGTGATTTAGTGAATGAGTGATTTTTTATTCATTATTCATTAAATTTCTAAATTTGCTCATTCACTCTATCACTAACTCACTAAAATAAATCACTCAATCACTAATTCACTCCATCGCTAAATAATTACACATGAGAAAAAAAATAGTTGCCGGTAACTGGAAAATGAACCTTGATTATAACGAGGGCTTAGCCTTGTTTTCAGAAATAACCAACATGGTTAAGGATGAAATTACCGGTAAACAAGAAGCTGTTGTTTGCAGTCCGTTTATACACCTGCATGGCTTGGTGCAAATGGCAAAAGGTTATGATAAAGTTTCGGTTGGCGCGCAAAACTGCTACCAGGCAGAATCTGGTGCTTACACCGGCGAAATATCTGCAAAAATGATAAAATCAGTAGGTGCTGGGTATGTGATTTTGGGTCACTCTGAGCGTCGCCAGTATTTTAATGAAACCAATGAATTGTTAGCTAAAAAAACTGATATAGTTTTAGCAAACGGCTTAAAACCAATTTTTTGTATTGGCGAAACTTTAGAAGAACGCGAATCAGGCGTGCATTTCCAGGTAATTAAAGATCAATTGGCTGAAGGTATATACCACCTGTCTGCCGAGCAATTTGCAAAAATAGTTATTGCTTATGAGCCGGTTTGGGCTATAGGTACAGGTGTAACTGCAACAAGCGATCAGGCACAAGAGATCCATGCGTTTATCCGCAAAGAAATTGCTGCAAAATACAGCCAGCAATTAGCTGACGATATTACCATTTTATATGGCGGTAGCTGCAACCCTAAAAATGCTCCTGAATTATTTGCGCAAGGTGATATTGATGGTGGCTTAATAGGTGGCGCATCCTTAAAATCGAGAGATTTTGTTGATATCGTAAAAGTTTTTAACGGAAATTAATATAGAGTGAATGAATGATTTTTGAATGAGTGAAGTTGATAATCACTCGTTCAAAAATCACTAACTTACTAAATAAAAATGAAAACATTTCTTCCCCCATTTGCTGGTTTTGTGGTATTCGCTGTAATCGTGTTGCTGCAATCCATCATATTCCCAATTCATCTGGGCGATATGGGGCAGGGGAATCTACATGCTTTTATGGCCTGCTTTTACTATTGCTGGCCTTTGTATTTTATTACGGCTTTGCTAACCCAATATGTAATTGTGCTACCCCTGTGGGAAGCGGCGCATTCATGGTCGATGGTTGGTAAGGATGTCACAGTTACCGCTGTAGGTGTAATTTGCACGCTTTTTGCAGGTGTCATCGCTTATATCATCTGGGATAAACAAAGCGGTATTTACCACTTAGCCAGCATGGCAATTTTGATGCTGCTGATCCAGTTAGCCTATTGGATTATTAACTTTTTTATGCTTGGGCTGATAGTAGGTGGCAAAATAAAATTAAAACCTAAAGCAAAGACAATTACTACAGCTGAATAATTCTACCCTAAATGAATTACTACGAATTACTTTTTACCGTAATTACTACCGAAGATTATCAGCAGGATATGCTGATCAATACCCTTGGTGAGGTTGGTTTTGATACTTTTGAAGAATTGGATTTTGGTTTTAAGGCCTACATTCCGGTTGATGATTTTGATGAATTAAAGCTTATCGAGGCTTTAACGCCTTACCGGGATATGTTCACTTTTAGTTATGAAATTACGCTGATCCCGCAAAAAAACTGGAATGAGGTATGGGAAAGTAATTTTGAGCCGATAGCCATTAGCGATAAGATATTTGTAAGGGCTACCTTTCACGAACCAAAACCTGAGTTTGAATATGAAATTGTGATCGACCCGAAAATGGCTTTTGGCACAGGGCATCATCAAACTACATCAATGATGCTGGGGCTAATGCTGGAAAATGACTTCGCTGGTAAGAATGTGCTTGATATGGGTTGTGGTACCGGTATTTTAGCTATTATGGCATCTAAATTGGGTGCAACTAAAGTTACTGCTATTGATTATGATCCGGTGTGTTTTGATAGCACGATAGAAAATGCCCAGTTGAATCATATTGCAAATATTGAAGCAATATGTGGTTCAAAAGAAGTAATACCTGATGATAAGTACGATACCATACTAGCAAATATTAACCGTAATATTTTGCTTGACCAGATGCAACGATATGGTGAAGTGTTAAAGACTGATGGGGAGTTATATTTAAGTGGTTTTTACGAAAACCCCGACTTAGATATTATTATGAATGAGGCTCGTAAATACGGAATAAAATATATCATTCATAAAATTGATAAGGAATGGGTAGCCGCAAAGTTTGTGAAATAACTTTTTGGCCGTATATTACGTATAAAGTATATAAAATAGTGATAATGAACCACTAATAAATAAATTGGTAAAAATATTTTTTAATAATTTATTAGGTTATTAAAAAATAATCATAACTTTATTAACTATTGCGCAACCTACTCATAATTTAAATTCTATATGAAGACACTGGGAAAAAAAATCAGGTTATTACGTCACCAGAAAGGCTGGAGCCAGGAAGATGTGGCAAAGCGTCTTGATATTTCTATACCAGCGTTCTCAAAAATTGAAACCGGTATTACCGATATTAATTTATCGCGCCTTGAGCAAATAGCTACGCTTTTTGAAATGGGTGTTGTACAATTACTAACCTTTAACGAATCCGAACAGGATCAAAAGTTTATTACAGAACTTGAAAACGTGCACAAACGCTTAAATGATCGTGAAAATGAGGTTATTGAATTACAGAAAAAAGTGATTGAACTTTTTGAAGAATTAAGACACAAACGCGAAATAGCTTAGTTATTTCATGGTTTTATAAATGAAAAGAGCTTAGTATACTACTAAGCTCTTTTTTTATGAGAATATGTAGCGCATAGTTAGATGTTTTTTTCCAAACACACTCCCCATAGCCGCATGTATTGCAATCATCTTTTCGTTAAAATCGCCTACCCAGGATAGTTCCATTTCTTCGTACTGGCTTAACGGTAAAACATATTCACCAAGTTTTATAAATAATGCCGATTCCAGGCCATGGTTTTGGAATTTTTGTTTAGTGCCCATTACAACAGCACGCATGCGTTTAACGCCTTTCCATTTCTGATATAAAAAGGTGAGTTTGCCTTTTAGGTCGAGTTTACCTTTCAATGGCTTTATCATCGGGTTGGCATCAGGCAATACGATATTGAAGGATGCAGGCTCACCATTTACATAAGCGAATAGTATCAGGTTTTCATCCATCAAGGGCTTCATCTTCCTGAAACTTTCTAATATGGTAGCGTGCGTTATCGGTACGAAATTTTCAAAGCCATTCCAGGCATCGTTGTAAATCTCAATAAAGTCGGCTGCAAACTGTTCTATCTGGCTTGCTTTAAGATGCTTAAACGTATAACCGGGTTTTTGTATCACCCAATTAGCTATCCTCCTAAACCTTTCGGGGAAAGGCTTCATTACATTCAGATAATTGGTTATTTGCTCGTACTGGGTTTTAAAACCGTAGTTCTCAAAAAAACCTTTGTAATACTCCGGGTTATAGTTCATTCCATATGATGGCGGTGAAGTAAATCCTTCACTCAGCAAGCCCCAAAACGTATCGTTCTCGCCAAAATTAATGGGGCCATCCATGGCTTGCATGCCGTTTTCCTTGAGCCAGTTTTTGGCAGTATCAAACAATAAAAAAGCAGCTTTTTCATCATTAATACATTCAAAAAAGCCTATACCACCGGTAGGCTGCTCATAATTGTATGCCTTTTCATTATTTATAAACGCAGCTACGCGTCCAATAAGCTGGCCGCTATCATCGGTAAGTATCCAGCGGGTACAATTACCATGGCTATAAAAACTGTTTTTTTTAGGATCGAATATCGCCTCAACATCATTGTCAAGCGGGCATACCCAGATGTCATCGTTTTTATAAATAATACGCGCTACGTCTAAAAAATCTTTTTTAGTTGTCTTATCCTTAACCTCGGTAATCACCATTGTTGTGCTAATGAATTTGCTAAATATAAAAAAAGCATCCAGAGGCATGTTCTGAATGCTTTAATATAGCTATATAAAAATCTTAAAAATCGTCTTCTTCGTCAAATTCAAAGCTATCGTACCCGCCGCCAATTTCATCAAGAGGCATATCGAAATCTTCATCATCATCCTCATCAATAGCCTTTTTCTTTGCCTTCGGATCTATAGGTTCCTGGGCTGATTTTTTTGCACCGGTACTTTTTGAATCTGGCGTTTTCTTTACAGGTTTTTTCGGAGTTCCCATTGTCGAATTTTTAGTTTAAAACTTAATTCTATGTAAATTTAAATCAAATAAAATATAAAACAGCCTTTTCATATAGGGCAAGCTATTTATTAGTAAAAATAATTAAAATCCATTTTTATTGAAAATATGATTTAAAATTATTCTGCAGATTCTCCAATTGAGCTTTCGGCGGTTGTAAGTTCTTTTATATGAGGTAAATCATTCATGCTGTTTATCCCGAAATAGTCCATAAAAAGAGCGCTTGTACCGTACAAAATGGGTTTTCCTACACTCTCAGATTTTCCAACAATAGCGATCAACTCTTTTTCGAGCAGCTTTTGTATCGAGTAATCGCAGTTTACACCACGTATTTGCTCAACATCAGTTTTGGTTGTAGGCTGGCGGTAAGCTATAACTGCAAGGGTTTCCAAAGCAGCCTGGCTCAGTTTCTTTTTTGAGCGTTGTGCCTGTAGCTGGTTTATAACCTGATGATATGTCTTTTTGGTCAAAAATTGGTACCCATTATTCACCTTAACCAATTCTATAGCTAGTTTTTCGTCCTGGTACTTTTGCTGGATGGTGTTGATGCTTTTATTGATGTCATCCACACTCACATCAATTTCTAATGCGGCTTGCAGGCAATAGGCTATCTCCTCAACCCGCAAACTTTGCTCTGATGAAAATATAAGTGCCTCTATATAAAGTTCTTTATCTAACATTTAGCTATGGAAATAGAATTATATTCTGTGGGGTTGTAGTAAGTCAAAATAAAGTAAAAACCGTACATGCTTTGCAAGCGTAGTTAGCTTATAAACTTCTAAAATTAACAATCTATTATGAAAACAGAAACAGATTTAACAAACACTAATGTAAATATGGCCCGCAGGTCGTTTTTGCGTTATGCCGGTGCCGGCGTAGCCGGGATAGGTTTACTATCAGCGGCCGCCTGCCATAAAGATCACACTGTTACACCAACCGCGGGTGTTACCGATGTAGGTAGTGGTGATGTAGGTGTATTAAACTATGCTTATGCATTGGAGCAGTTAGAAGCTGCATTTTATTTACAGGTAATTGCTACACCATATAGTAGCATGCCAAGCATCGAATTAGCTTATTTAACCGATATCCGCGACCATGAAGTATGCCATCGTGAATTTTTTAAGGCAGCATTGGGCACAAGTGCAATTATGGGATTAACCGTTGATTTCAGCGCGATTAATTTTTCAAGCAGAGCTTCAGTGTTGGGCGCAGCTAAAGCTTTTGAAGATCTGGGCGTTACAGCTTATGATGGTATTGCTTACAATATTCAAAATCCGGCTTATTTAGCTATCGCGGGTAGCATTGTTTCTGTTGAAGCAAGGCATGCCGCTTTAATAGGTAACCTGTTAACCTCAGGTAATTTTGCTACTACCGACCAGGTAAGTGCAACTACAGGTTTAAATATTAGTAATACTCCAAGTGCGGTATTAGCTGGTGCTAATGCTTATTTGAAAACAAAAGTTTCAGCAAAAAGCTTCAGTTAATCACAAATTAATCCCACAAGATCATGAACTTATTTAGTATATTAGAAGAAATAGAGAAAGTTGACCCAGAATTTAATGACAGGATCAGCCCTCGTCGCGACGCGATAAAAAACATTACCAGCTTTGGATCAAAAGTAGCAGTTGCTGCCATTCCATTTGCAATGGGTAACCTATTTAAAAAAGCTTATGGACAAGCCGCATCATCAACCGTATTGGGCGTTTTGAACTTTGCTTTAACCCTTGAAATTATTGAGGCTACATTTTATAAAATGGGCCTTGCTGCATCGGGTTTAGTAACGGATACCGCTTACATTACACATATTTATAATGACGAGAACAATCACGTAAACTTTTTAACCAGTGCCATAACAGCAGCAGGTGGAACCCCGGTTACTGCATCAGAATTTACTTATGTTGATTTTACAGCAGGAAGTGGTAGTATGCATGGTCCTTTTGCAGATGTTTTTACAAACTATCAAACATTTTTAGCTGTTGCCGAAACATTTGAAGATACCGGCGTTCGTGCTTATAAAGGACAAGCCCCTAATTTATTAGGAAACCAAACTTATTTAACTGCTGCGCTTGATATACACTCGGTAGAAGCAAGGCACGCATCAGCAATACGTTATTTACGTACAACAAGCTATGGCGCTACTGTTTTACCTTGGATTACCAGTGTTGCATCAGCAAGTGTTGATACTTCGGGTGCTGCAAGTAATGACACAGGTATAGCTGGCGTTAATGCTAACTACGGTGGAGCTACACCAGAAAATACAGTAACACAAGGCGGTGTAAATATCCTTAGCCTACCAAGTGCAACAGGTAGTACTACGTCATATGCTGCTGCATCAGCTGCATTTGATGAGCCGTTAACACAAGCAGAAGTAGTTGCTATACTATCACCTGCATTTGTAGCTTTTAATTAAGAAACAAAGTATTGCATAAAAAAAACACCATGTATAAATACATGGTGTTTTTTTATTTTGTAGCGGATATTTTAATAGTTGATCACCTGTTCTTCAATTTGTACAGGGATTTCGCGCCACTCATATCTTTGGTTGCGTAATTGTGGCTCAAAACCAGCTTCGGCAATCGAGTCCTGGATACCTTTAGCAGTAAACCTGTGCGGTGCGCCAGCGGCAGAAACTACATTTTCTTCGATCATGATCGAACCAAAATCATTTGCACCTGCTTGTAAACATATTTGTGCAACTTGCTTACCTACGGTAAGCCATGATGCTTGTATATTTTTGATGTTTGGCAGCATGATACGGCTCAAAGCAATCATACGGATATATTCATCGCCAGTTACATTGTTGGTAATACCACGCACTTTACGCAGCAAAGTACCATCATCCTGAAAAGGCCATGGTATAAATGCCACGAAACCATAATGCCCTTCAGGCTTTTCAGCTTGTACTTCGCGTATCCACACTAAGTGCTCAAAACGTTCTTCAATCGTTTCAACATGACCAAACATCATGGTAGCGGAACTTGGTAAATTAAGTTGGTGCGCCGCACGCATCACATCCAACCATTCCTTACCGCCGCATTTACCTTTTGATATCAGCCTGCGCACACGATCATTTAATATTTCGGCACCTGCGCCGGGTAGTGAATCCAAACCAGATTCTTTCATCGCCCTTAAAACATCAATGTGGCTCATGTTCTCCAATTTTGCTACGTGAGCAATTTCGGGTGGGCCTAAAGAGTGAAGTTTTAATGTTGGGTATAATTCTTTTAACTGTTTAAATAAGTCGGTATAAAAAGATAAACCTAAATCGGGGTGGTGGCCGCCTTGAAGTAACAACTGGTCGCCGCCATAACGGAAAGTTTCTTCGATCTTCTTTTTATAAGTTTCGATATCGGTGATATAACTATCCTCGTGCCCCGGGCGACGAAAGAAATTGCAAAACTTACAGTTAGCTATACAAACATTGGTAGTATTTACATTCCTATCAATTTGCCAGGTAACCTTACCATGCGGAACCTGCTTTTTACGCAGTTCATTAGCCACATACATCAAATCAGGCGTTGAAGCATTTTTGTATAAAAAAACGCCTTCTTCCTGGCTCAGAAAATCAAATTGCAAAGCGCGCTGTAACAGATCGGCTGTATTCATACACAAATATAAACAGTTTTCAGTTTGTAGTTGACTTTTGCCGTTAACGAAGTGTAAAAGTTTAAAATATTGGAAATCTAAGCCACTACCGATCCCTTGTCTAATCTCAAAACCCTCGTAACACTATCCGGTATTTCATGCTGATAATG
>Ga0302306_10001648_pt1 | contig 11955 bp, 13 predicted proteins | sample III_Palsa_E3_1_FD_198761 | JGI IMG/M metagenome (GOLD analysis project Ga0302306, IMG submission 198761) | Peat permafrost microbial communities from Stordalen Mire near Abisko, Sweden - III_Palsa_E3_1 | ecosystem: Environmental > Terrestrial > Soil > Palsa > Peat permafrost | place: Sweden...
AACCCTGCGTTACCAGGATGCTTTTTTCGAGCAGGGCGGGGATGTCCCTAACTATGCTCTCTTTGGTTTTTTCCCATTGCACCACGCCTTCGCGGTAGGTATTATCGGTATGGATATAGCCGCGAACATCCAGCCAGCGGCTCGCTAAGCCTGTTTTATTGAGGTAAGCGGTAACTATCCGTGTTGATACCAGTTCGCCAACCGATACGATCTGATCGTAAATAAAATCATAATCATCATGCGGTTCATCCTCCAGCATCCAGTCTATCTCCACAAAGGTATTGGCCACCTCGTTAAAAACCGGGTGCGAAGGTTCAAACAGTTCGCCTATGATGTGGTAATGATATTGTTTAATCTCTTCGTAAATTTCCTGCAGGTCATCATCCTGCGCCACATAGGCTTTGGTGAGTTTTTCCAGCGCGTTGGTGGTTTTACCCATCGCCGAAACCACAATTAGCAACTGCTCAGCGGCATACGCGCCAACAACCTTACCCAGATTTATTATACCCCCGGCATCCTTTACCGATGCCCCTCCGAACTTAAAAACAAGCATTATTTAATATATTGTGAAATAACCGTATGCGGCAATAATAGTGATTTAATTTTATCATAAGGGATAACCAGCTCGGTTTGGCCCGCCGCGTAGGGTTTAATTTCGTACTGATTGTACAAAAAGCGCAGCCCCAACGGTGTGATCAAGAAATTACTGTTCAGCGCGAATTTATTATCCTTAAAAAAATAATCGCGCGCCAATGAGGCGGTATCGCTCAGGTGCTCATCTTTGCGGAAAATGCTATCGCCGATCGTAGTTAGTTTATCGGAATAGCCCTTTATTAAAATATCGTTTAGCGTAATACTGCTATGTGTTTTAGCATCCCAGTTTAAAAAACGGGTTACCGTAGCGCCATGTGCCCCACCCTGAAACATATAGCCCCCAATTTGCAGCGTTACCAGGCTCGAATCCTGCCTTATTATTTTTGCGGCGCTTTGCACCGTAAATATCCGCCCTTTTACATCGGGTTTGTTCTTGCTGTTCTCATAAACGCTAATGAATTCGATAGCGTATTTTTGCAGGTCGGTATCTGCCTCGGGGGTGGTATCGGGCCAGAATAAATTGAACAGCCTGTTTCTCAAACTATCGTTCAGTAAGCTGTCTTTCTGAAAATCAGGATATTTTATCAGCACCACCGTACAGCCGCTATCCGGCTTATCACCGCAGTCCGATGCCCTTTGCCTGATAGTTTTGTTGATATAGGCGAGGGTATCCTTAGTAATAGCCGGTGCCGTATTTTTAGGCACGCCCCACATACAGGCCGAGGTTGCCAGAATAACCATTAGAAAAGGCAGATGCTTTAGTTTCATTTTATTGGTGATTTAGTAGCTGTTCCCTTGATAATGCCGCGTTAAGCCATCCCGATTCAATATTGGCCCCGTATTTATTATAAAATTTAATGGCCGGTTCGTTCCAGTCCAACACCTGCCAAACCATGCCGCTGAAACCCATTTCGCAGGCTTCTTTTATTACCTGGTCAAACAATAATTTGCCCACCCCTTTGCCCCGGTGATCTTCCGTTACCAGCAGGTCCTCCAGGTATAAGCGGCAGCCCTTCCAGGTAGAGTAGCGCACATAGTACAAGGCGAAGCCGATGATCACACCGGCATCCTCTGCTACAAACGCTTTCCAAACCGGATTGTTTCCAAAACCGGCATCTTCAAATTCCTGCATGCTTACCGTAACCTCCTGCGGCGCCTTCTCAAACAGGGCCAGTTCATTCACCAGCTCCATTAATCGCGGGCAATCTTCTTTTTTTGCTATTCGTAGGGTTATATTCATTTGTTCATTTGTTCAATAGTTCATTGGTAAAAAGCCCGATTGTTATACCAAGCGTAGCGAAGGTTCATCCATGTTCCCCTTCAAAATTCGGAATTGAAAATCCGATATTCGAAATTAATTCTCCTTCCAGTGCTTCACTACCCTAACACCAAACACCGTACCCCCCAGCCTCACCATATTGCTGCCTTTTTCAATGGCCAGCTTATAGTCGGACGACATGCCCATCGATAGGATGTTAAACGACTTCTCTTTCCTGAAAAAGCTCTGTTTTATACCCTTGTAAAAGGTTTCCAGCTCATAATATTCATCACCTATCTGCTTTTGGTTATCGGTGTTGGTGGCAATCCCCATCAATCCCCGTATCCTGATGTTCTTTAGCGCCGCCAGATCTTCCGATCGCAGCAGTTCTATCGCCTCGTCAAAACCCAGCCCGAATTTGGTTTCCTCATCGGCAATATATATTTGCAACAGGCAATCAATAACACGCGCGTGTTTAAGGGCATGTTTGTTTACCTCCTGCAAAAGCTTCAGGCTATCAACAGATTGTATCATGCTGATGAACGGGGCTATATATTTAACCTTGTTACTTTGCAAATGGCCTATCAGGTGCCATTGTATATCTTTAGGTAAATGCTCGTATTTATCCACCAGTTCCTGCACCTGGTTCTCGCCGAAAAGGCGCTGGCCGGCATCATAAGCTTGCTGAATATCTTCGGGTGGTTTTGTTTTTGATACCGCCAATAAAGTTACTTTTAAAGCGTTGGTTTCTTTATTTAGGTTGATGATGTTATCTGCAATGCTCATTTATCACTATTTTTGCTGAAATAAACCGCTAAATTACAGAATGCGTAAATATATAATCTTGTTTTTTTTAGTATTCCCCTTTTTGTGCGCCTGTAATTGGGACGATACGCCCAACGGAATAATTAAACCCGATGAAATGGCTGCCGTACTAACCGAGGTACACATTGCCGATGGCAGCATATTGAATTTATCGCCCGCGCCCGATACCCTGTACAAATACGTTACCGGAAAGTACCTGTTCATCTTCCGCCAGTATCATACCGATTCGGCACAGTTTAGGCGCAGCTTTAAATATTATACCACCAAGCCAACCGAAATGGCCGCCATATATGACGAAGTTTTAAAAAGCCTGCAATTAAAAACCGATTCGGTGAACAAGCTTTTAGCCAAACAGAATACAACAAACCTTAAAAGGCCCCTGGTACCTACAGGGCCGCAAGCCCGCATGATCCCCGGCGCGGCACCCATCATCCCCTCCCGGCCTTTTGTGCAGCAAAATATGATGGCCGCCGAAAGAGCCAATTTTTTGAAGGAGCAGGCCAAAAGAGATTCGTTGTTGAAGAAACTTAAAAAAAAGAAACATGCTTTACCCCAAGAGTAGCGTAGATAAGCTGGGTTTTACGGAGGTAAAGGAACTGATAAAAAAACATTGCCTGAGTATTATGGGCCAGCAAATGGTTGATAAGATACAGGTAATGAATAACTACGACCAGATACATAAGTTTTTGAGCCAGGCCCATGAGTTTAAAAATATACTGGTTAATGATGCCGCCCTGCCCATTCAGCATTTTTTCGATATTAAATCGCTGGCCAACAAGGCCCGCATCGAAGGCGTTTTTTTAAGCGAAGAAGAGTTTTACCAGGTACAGGCATCGCTCAATACCGTGTTCGCGGTCATCGCTTATTTTAGCGAGCGGGAGGGTTTATATCCCAATTTGGAGGCCCTGTTTGAGCATTTGCCCATTGAAAAGGCCATCCTGAAAAAGATAGACGCGGTTATCGACCAAAAAGGAAAGATAAGGCCCAATGCCTCGCGCGAGCTGATGGATATTACATCGGGCATTGCCAAAGCCGAACAGGAGGCCCGCAAAAAGATAGACCAGGTGTTTAAAGCAGCGGCAGCCAGCGGTTGGACGGCCGATGGTTCGCTCACCATTCGCGATGGCCGCCTGTGTATTCCCTTACTGGCCGAAAATAAGCGCAAGCTCAAAGGCTTTATTCACGATGAATCCTCATCGGGCCAAACGGTTTACATGGAGCCCGAGGAAGTTTTTACCCTAAACAACCGCATCCGCGACCTGGAATTTGAACGCCGCCGCGAGATAGTGAAAATATTAACCGCTTTAACAGATGAATTGAGGCCCTATGTGCCGCTTTTGTTGTCCTACCATCGTTTGCTCACCAAGTTGGACTTTGTGCGCGCCAAGGCGCTGTTTGCCATTGATGTGGGGGGCGAAATGCCGGTTGTTGTTAACGCCCCAAGCCTTAACCTGGTCAACGCCCGCCACCCTTTATTATTTTTAAACTTTAAAAAGGAACACAAAACTGTAGTACCGCTCAATGTGCGGATTGATGAAGGCGGCAGGATAGTAGTGGTTTCCGGCCCCAACGCGGGTGGTAAATCTGTTTGTATGAAAACCGTGGGCCTGCTGCAAATGATGGTGCAGGCCGGTTTGCTCATCCCCGCCGCCGAAGCCAGCGTAATGGGGGTGTTTCGAGAGTTTTTTGTGGATATCGGCGATGATCAGTCGATAGAAAGCGATTTGAGTACCTACAGCGCGCACCTATCCAAAATGAAGTATTTTGTGGAGCATGCCGATGCGAAGTCGTTAATACTGATCGATGAATTTGGTACCGGCACCGATCCGCAATTTGGCGGGCCAATTGCCGAGGCGGTTCTGGAATCGCTTAATAATAAAAAGGTTAAAGGGATGGTAACCACCCACTATTCCAACCTCAAAATTTTCGCCAGCCATACCGAAGGGCTCGAAAACGCCTCCATGCTGTTTAATAATGTGGAGATGAAGCCGCTTTATATTTTAGAAGTGGGCAAGCCCGGCAGTTCCTATGCTTTTGAAATAGCGCAAAAGATAGGCCTGCCGCAAAATGTGCTTAACCTGGCCAAAAGCAAAATAAGCGCCGGGCAAAAAAAGGTAGATACCCTGCTGGTAGACCTGGAGCGCGAAAAGAAGGAGATTTTTGATACCCGCCTTAAACTGGATAAGCAGCAAAGGCAGGTGGATGTACTTTTGGAAGAAAATGAAAAGCTTCAAAGCTTTTTAGATGAAAACCGCAAATCCCTCATCCGCGAAGCCAAACAGGAAGCAAAGGATATTATTCTGAATGCCAATAAGCTGGTGGAAAACACCATATCCGGAATTAAAAGCAGCAATGCCGATAAGGAAACTACCCGTAACCTGCGCGAAAACCTGAACCGCGAACTGCAAAAAAATACCATTAAACCCGAGATCAAAAAACCGGTTGTGGTTAATGACGATGCCATAAAAGCCGGCGACTGGGTAAAGCTGAATGATTCGGAAACTACGGGCCAGGTGATAGAGATAGCGCGCGATAATTATATCATTGCCATTGGCGACTTACGCACCGTTGCCAAAAAGAACAAGGTGCATAAAGTATCGAAAAAGGAAGTGCCCAAAGAAGTGCGCCGGAATTTTAACTCCAGCACCAACGACCTTGCCAGCTTTAACCCGGAAATTGACGTGCGCGGCATGCGCACCGAAGACGCGCTTGCCGCGATAGAGCGCTTGTTCGACCGCGCGCTGATGATGGGTTTTGGCAGCTTAAAGATATTACATGGCAAGGGCGACGGTATCCTGCGTAAAATGATCCGCCAGTACCTCAAAAAATACGACCAGGTTGACCGCCTGGAAGATGAACACCTCGACAGGGGCGGGGATGGGATAACTTATGTATACTTTAAGTAAAGCCCTGAACGGAAAAGGAAATTAACAATAATTATGATGGCTTGTAAATATTTCATTCTTGTTTTTGCCATCGCGATAAGTTTTACCTGCAATGCTCAGGTTATAATAAAAGCTAATGATCCGCACATTCATTACATGGGGCGGGTAGCAATGCAGGATGGTGCTGCGGTATTATCATGGTCGGGCAATTCGGCCGAAATAAACTTTACCGGCAGTACCGTTAGCTATACCCTGCGTGATGAACGCGGCGACGATTATTTCAACATTATTGTTGATGGTAAAATAACAAGTGTATTGCACCTGCCCGCTGGTCAAAAAACAATGTATTCGGTTACCGGGCTTACCGCAGGCCCGCATAACCTTGAGTTATTTAAGCGTACCGAATGGGCAATGGGCAAAACCTGGCTTTACGGGTTTGAAATTGCCACTGGTGGCAAGGTTTTGCCTTCGCCACTAACACACAAGCGTAAAATGGAATTCTTCGGCAACTCCATCAGCTGTGGTTATGCCGTTGAAGATCTGACCGGGCAGGATAGGGGCTCCGCGCCTTACGAAAATGGCTATATCAGCTACGCCGCGCTCACGGCCCGTCATTTCAACGCGGAATATACCAACACCTCTAAAAGCGGCATCGGCATCACGGTTAGCTGGTTTCCGCTCATCATGCCGCAGATGTACGACCGGCTGGACGCTACCGACTCCACCAGCAAATGGGATTTCTCAAAATATACACCCGATGTGGTGGTCATCAACCTGTTTCAAAACGACTCATGGATCGTGAAACTGCCTGATAACCCGCAGTTCAAGGCACGTTTCGGCACTACTCCGCCAACAGACAAATTTATAATCAACGCCTACGCGAATTTTGTAAAAAGTGTTCGTAGCAAATATCCAAAGGCGCACATTATTTGCATATTGGGCAGTATGGATGCCACCAAAGCCGGTGCCCCCTGGCCGGGCTATATCCAAAAGGCGGTGGATGGTTTAAATGATAAAAACATCTACACCCATTTTATCCCTTACAAAGGTACGCCCGGCCATCCAAACGCCGCCGAGCAGCAAGCCATGGCAAACGACCTGGAAGGATTTATTCAACAAAACATCAGGTGGTAGGGTTTAAGGCCTTATCAACTTTATAGATGACTTACCAAGTTTAAAAAACTTCGTATTCTGTTCATGTATTACGTTTCTATACGCGCCTTAACACTGCTGTCTTCCTCATTATCCTCACCCACTTTTTGCTGGTCGGGTAGCTCATTCGGCCCCGGAATGTTAGGTTCACCGCTGCCGTCGCTATCATCGGTGCCCTCGGTATAAGGCTGCTGCGGGTGCGGGCGGTCATTTTCACCATCGCCGCGTTTTGGTTCCTCCGGCTTTGGCTCGCCCGAAGCCTTTGCCTCTGCTTTGCTGTAATCAGGTGCGCCATCCTGCTTTGGGGCGGTAAAATTACTGTCTTCCGGGTGCTCGTCGGAGGGTTCCGTCCGCGCGAAATAAGCATTGCTATAACCCGCGTTGCGCGAAGGATTATTTTTATCATCACCCGCCGGTGTCAGGTTTTCCTGCCCGAAGTTTTGTCCGCCCGCGCTTTTGCCCTCGGTCGGGTTCGACGGGTCATCACCCTTGCCAAACAGGAAGGCTTTTTCCAGGTCCTTTTCTTCTATATTATCGCCATCGTCCATACGGTAGGCGTTGGGTTGCGTTTTTTCTTCCGTATGCAGATCATCCGCATCATTGTTGAATATTATCATAGGTTTTGTTATATATCGATGTAATAATATAATGCCGCAAACTTTTAATTGTTTTGAGTATTACAAATTGTGCACAGACTATCAACCGTCAACTATCAACCGTCAACTATGAACCATGAACTATCAACCATCATCTTTCCAAAAAAACACTAATTTTACCTCACCAATTATAAAACATGAACAAAGTAGTTAAGGGCGCGGATGAGGCCATACACGATGTGGCGGATGGCATGGTATTAATGCTGGGCGGCTTCGGGCTGTGCGGCCTGCCCGAGAATTGCATTGCCGCGCTGGTAAAAAAAGGGGTGAAGGAGCTGACCTGCATCTCCAACAATGCCGGGGTTGATGATTTTGGCATCGGCCTGATGCTGAAACAGCGCCAGGTTAAAAAAATGATCTCTTCCTACGTTGGCGAAAATGCCGAATTTGAGCGCCAGCTGCTAAGCGGCGAACTGGAGGTGGAACTGATACCGCAGGGCACGCTGGCCACCCGCTGTATGGCGGCAGGTTACGGCATGCCCGCCATATTCACACCCGCCGGCATAGGCACCGAAGTAGCCGAAGGCAAGGAGGTACGCAATTTTAATGGCAAGGATTACCTGATGGAAATGGCCTTTGACGCCGATTTTGCTATTGTAAAAGCATGGAAGGGCGATACCATGGGCAACCTGATCTATAAAAGCACCGCCCGCAATTTTAACCCCGTAATGGCTATGGCAGGAAAGATCACCATTGCCGAAGTAGAAGAACTGGTACAACCCGGCGAACTCGACCCGGATAATATCCATACGCCGGGCATATATGTGCATCGTATTTTCCAGGGTAAGGATTATGAAAAAAGGATTGAACAACGGACGGTAAAGCCCCACCCAAACCCTCCCCGGTAGGGAGAACTTTAAAAATCAATCAATAAAATAAAATAAAATCTCCCCTACCGGGGGAGATTAGAGGGGGCTGAATCATGTTAGACAAACAAGGCATCGCCAAACGCATCGCCAAAGAAATAAAGGACGGTTACTACGTAAACCTGGGCATAGGCATACCTACCCTGGTGGCCAATTACATACCCGAAGGTATGGATGTGGTGCTGCAATCGGAAAACGGTTTGCTGGGCATGGGGCCGTTCCCGTTTGAGGGTGAGGAAGATGCCGATACCATAAACGCGGGCAAGCAAACCATTACCAAGTTGCCCGGCTCGGCAGTATTTGATTCGGCCATGAGCTTTGGGATGATAAGGGCTAAAAAGGTGAACCTCACCATACTCGGCGCCATGGAGGTATCAGAAAACGGCGATATAGCCAACTGGAAGATCCCCGGCAAAATGGTAAAAGGCATGGGCGGCGCTATGGACCTGGTAGCATCCGCCGAAAATATCATTGTGGCTATGCAGCATGTAAACAAAGCAGGCGAATCAAAGCTATTACCTTTTTGCACATTGCCCTTAACCGGCGTAAACTGTGTTAAAAAAATAGTTACCGAACTGGCAGTGCTTGATGTTTTACCCAACGGCGGCGGCTTTAAACTGCTGGAACGCGCCCCCGGAATTAGCGTGGAAGAAATAATAAATGCGACCGCAGGAAAGCTGATAATTGAGGGAGAGATACCCGAAATGATTATTTGATTTGAAGATTTGAAGATTTGAAGTATTATATTAATTCAGTAGATTTGTAATATTGATGCAAAAGCATGATAACTCAAAAGCTACATACAGAACTTAATCCCGTGCAGGTTAGCCTGTTGCGCTTATTTAACAGGCCCATGTCTGAAAATGAGAGCCTGGCTTTGAGAAATCTTATGGTTAACTACTATTCTGATCTGTTGGAAAAGGAAATTACAGAGGTAGTAACCGAAAAAGGATATAATCAGCAACACTTTGATGATATGCTCAACAATGAAGATTAATGATTGCTGTTATTGATACCAATTGTTTGTTAGCGTCGGTTCCTCCTCAAAGCACTCATTACTGGTTATACATCGCGTTTAAAGAACGGCGTTTTAAATGGCTGATAAGCAATGAGATAATGTCGGAATATGAGGAGAAATTAATCAAAAAGTATTCTCCACAAACAGCAAATCTTGTATTGTCAATATTATCAGTTGCTCCTAATGTTATTTTTAGTGAGCCATATTTTAAATGGAATCTGGTTGAAAATGATCCTGATGATAATAAATTCGCTGATTTGGCAATTGCCGGTAATGCGGATTACCTTGTAACCAACGATAAGCACTTTAATCCTTTAAAATCGGTTGATTTCCCCAGGTTTAATATCGTTACTATTGATGAGTTCAAAAAAATAGTGTGGTAATCATCAAATCAAAACCTTTTCTCTAAGTTGTTTGGATATTAGTTCAGTAACGCAAATAATATCATCAGCTACGTGGGTGTTGTTTACAATAATGTTGTGGCAATCGTTTTTATAAGGCAACAGGTACTCTTTATAGGCTGGTACAACGTGGTTTATCCACTTATACATCACATCATCGTGCGAGTAGCCGCGTTCTATCAGGTCGCGCTTTAGGCGGCGCTGCAGGGCAATTTCATCGTCGGCATCAATAAATATCTTCAGATCGAGCAGTTCGGAAATTTTTTTAAAATGGAGAATGAACAAACCTTCCACTATCAAAATAGGAGCCGGTTTTATCTCCATCATCTTCGGCACTATATCGGTATTGTTAAAGGTATATTCCTTTTTTAGTATGGTTTTCCAGTTCAGCAGCTTGCTGATGTCATCCTCAAATTGTTGATGATCTATAGTATCGGGCAGGTCGAAATTATAGTGTTTGTTCTCCTCTTTGGTCATGTTATGCGCCACCGGGAAATAATAATCATCCTGCGATACCAGGCAAACCTCCTGTTTACTGAAATGCTCCATAAAACACTTTAAAAAAAAGGTTTTACCCGAGCCGCTTCCACCTGCTATCCCAATAATAAACGGTTTATTCATTCGGGCTGCCGTAGCTGATGTTTACATGAAAGCGTTTATCCAAAGCGCCCAGCGAGTCGGCCACGTTTTTGGTAACCACAATGATCACATCCTTGGTCGATTCATTATCAGTAAAACGGCCAACCACCTTAGCGTAGGTGGTTAAATTGGTCATGGGGTTGGTTATTTTTATAACTGTGCCGATAGGGGCAGTGCGGTGCAATACCAGTTTTTTATTAGGGTCGAGGTCGGCATCATCCATATAAGTGGCCACGCCTGTTTCATCCTTCTCATACAAACCAAAACGGTTGGCGTTGAATTTAGTGGCATTGCTGCTATCGGCAGGTGCCACAACAGACGTATTGTCTTTTTTGGCTATAATTGGCTCGGTACTTACTACAGGCGGGGGTGAAGGCTGCCCGGTTCTTACCTTAATTATTTGCCCAGGTGTTAGCGCGGTTGATGTTAAACCGTTGATAGCGGTAATATCTTCAACCGTGGTGCCAAAGCGTTTGGCTATGCTGTAAAGCGTTTCACCTGCCGATACTTTATAATCCTGCGTTGGTACATTGTTGGCTGTTGCAACCACTTGCTGTGTTTGCGGGGCCTGCGCGGGGGGCTGCTGCGTTGCGGCAGGTACCGGCGTTTGCAGTTTCACATTAGGTGTAACTACCGGCTGCGGAACCACAACCGGCGGGGCAGATTGCGGCTTTGGCGGCGTGTTGTAGGATGATTCAAGGAATGGCCTATCGGTAGGTACTTTTATAATAGCACCAATTTGCAGCGACGCGTTATTGTTGAACTGCATGATAACTTTCGGGCTTACTTTATAACGGCGACCAAGCGAATAATAATTGTCTTTGGGATCAAGTTTATGGAGGATAACTTTTTTACCGTCCTTATTTTCAACACCTACCGAATCAGTTGGGGCATTGGCAAATGCTGTTGCAGCGGTTGTAAACAGGATGGCGATGAGTAATAAGATCTTAAATTTCATAATAGATTATAATGCGTTACCTTATAAGGTTATGATTGTTAGCAATGATTTATTTTTAATATAAATTAAGCGATTTTTATGCAATATAAACGCCTCCGGCTGTAATTTCTGTATATCGGTATTTAATAAATCTTCGTATACCTTATTTATACCATCCATTACATACAAATACTGTTTTAATTGCCCCGCCTGTAACGTGTGCAAAGATACAATTCTGAAATTAGTGTACTCCAGGTAATGTACACTATTTCCGTAAGGTGCCGCGGTAATTAAATCCGCAGGCAAAAACTCCGGCGAAATTAGTTTCGGTACCGCGATATGGCTTTTTACCTCCGGATAAACAGACGGCTCGTAAATGCGCGTTGTTGCACCGGTTTTAATATCGGTTAAAAATAATTTTTTGGGGTGGATGTGCGTATCGTACAAAACCGGCCCTTTGGCGGTTAAATGGTCAAAGGCGAAAATATAATTGCTCCACAATGTTTCGCCGCTATGGCCATCAATTGCCACAAGCCCTTTGTGCGATGGCCCCGCCGCCGATTGATAATTATGCAGAAGCAATACACCGTTAAAAGCGACTTCTATCCCCGTTAGCCAGCGTTCAGCGGTAATTAATCCTTTGAAGTAAGTTTTGCCGCTGGTAATAGCTATCGACGAAAAACTTACCTGTTTTTCGGCCTCATTACGTACTTCAACAAACAGG
>Ga0302306_10001660_pt1 | contig 11883 bp, 9 predicted proteins | sample III_Palsa_E3_1_FD_198761 | JGI IMG/M metagenome (GOLD analysis project Ga0302306, IMG submission 198761) | Peat permafrost microbial communities from Stordalen Mire near Abisko, Sweden - III_Palsa_E3_1 | ecosystem: Environmental > Terrestrial > Soil > Palsa > Peat permafrost | place: Sweden...
AAGTATGCTCCGGCACGAATTGCTCACCTTTGCTGCTTCTTGAAAAGTAACACGAATATTGTATCGGTGGTTTTTGCATCATTTGTTTTTTAAAATTTACAAAATTAACCTCCTCTTCCAAATCTTGTTCGTTATACTGGAAGGCTTAAAATAATAACTCCTTTTACCAAGGGGGCGTACCCTCTTCTTTCAAAATTTTCCGGTAACATATTCGGAGTTTGAAGTTACTAATCTTATGATAGCTTTTGCACCGGTTATTAGGATGTTTTTCATGTCGTTGGTTTTTCAGTTTTCATTCAGATACCTTGTTATTTTAAATAGAAAGGTTTGCGGGGAGCAATGCGCATCCTTTCATCTATGCGTTCAGCCAGCCATTGAAAATATTCACACAGGAAAGGGTCGGGGCGTTTCCTGCGTGAATCCTCTATCATGACTTTATACTTATCCCAGGCAATCGAAACGAGCGAACCGATCGTTTTATCCACGAGTTCAATATCAATAAGCCGTTCTGCGACAAGAATGCCGAGCGATTCCATTTCCTGTGCAAACTGTGTAATAATAATCCCTTCGTGGGCGGGAAGTTTTTGCCAATCCTCGTGCGTAGGGGGTATATTGTGTGCGGTAACGTAATTCATGAGTTCAGAAAATTCCCGTGTGTTGAAATTACGCAATGCCTCCAGCGTAAGCCTTTCCTGTCGGTCGCGTGTCATTATCTTGACCTGTACGATGCCAAATACTAAAGCAATGATGGCCGATACTGAGAGCGAGATATTGGCGATAAATGTGATTGTTTCGGAAGTCATATTCTTGTTGGATTTTAAAGAGTTAAAAATTTAGATTATCGAAGTCAAATTGAAGTGAGAGCCGTGTTAAAGGTCGCCTAAGCTCAAGCGAGATATTCCAGAAAGGCCTTGGTTGAATCTACTTCACCAATTCTTGGAAATATAACAGTCAGACTATTTTCATGCGCCTTTTCATTCATATCGGACATGGCGTCACTTGCAAATGTAATATTGTAACCCCTTTCATAAGCGCCTCTGGCGGAGCCTTCAACAGCAATGCTGGTTGCAACACCTGTAAGAACGATACCTGTAACTCCTCTTTTCTGAAGCTCTTCATCCAATGGTGTATTATAAAAAGCGCTCCAACTATGCTTGGTGATGAGAATATCATCTGGATGAACTTCAATCTCTGGTATAATTTCCGCCCATTCTTTCTGAAATTGCAATGCCGGCATTTTTGTGTCGCTTCTCAGTGGGATGGTTCTCTGGGCGGGTATGACATTTACCACAACAATTGGCAACCCGGCTTTTCTGAAGGCGCTCACCAACGAAACTGAATTTTTGATTACATGCTCGGCTGTAAATGGAGCAAGTGTCCTGGAAACAACCATTTTCTGTAGTTCAATCAGCACCAAAGCTGTTTTGGGGTCAAGTTTTGTTATTGGCATATTATATAGATTTATATGACATAAATTACCTTTAAAAGATAAGTCATCGACCAAGTGCAAATTTTTAAAATGAGTTTTTTTACTTTGATGACTGTGTTCCTACTATTCACCTATCACCTATTCAATTATGGCTTTAGGTTCAAGGTATTCTTCTAACCCTAAAACACCACCTTCCCTACCAATACCAGATTGTTTAAATCCTCCGAAAGGGGCTAACGGATCATGGTTTAGGGTGTTTATCAGAACTCTACCCGCATTTATTTGTGCAGCCACTTTCCTCGCTCTTTCCTGACTGCCCGAGCTGACATAGGCCAACAATCCATAGATGGTGTCATTTGCCATTTCTATTGCTTCCTCTTCGGTTTTATACGTCATGATGGAAAGCACTGGCCCAAATACCTCCTCTTTGGCAATATGCATGTTCCCGGTAACGCCAGCGAAGGCAGTTGGCTTAACGAAAAAGCCTTCACTCAATCCTTCAGGACGGCCTTCACCTCCAATAAGGAGTTCAGCCCCTTCCTGTTCCGCCGATTTAATATAGCCCTGTACGCGGTCATATTGTTTCTGGTTGGCCAAAGGCCCTATGATTGTTTCCTCATTCGCGGGATCTCCCACTTTCAGGCCTGAAATTGTGGCCTTCACAATTTTCTTTACATCTTCCAGTCGATTTTCAGGTACAAGTAATCTTGAGCCAGCAATACACGCCTGTCCGTTATTCATGAAGCAGGCTGTAACAGCCATCGGAATTGCCTTGGTTAAATCTGCATCGTCAAGGATGACGTTTGGCGCCTTGCCGCTCAACTCAAGGGCAACGCGTTTCACCGTATTAACAGCTTCACGCGCAATGATTTTGCCAACAACCGTAGAACCTGTAAATGCTATCATGGCTACGTCAGGGTTTCTTGCTAGTTCGATTCCTACTATATCGCCGCGGCCATTCACGACGTTAATAACCCCGGCAGGCAGGTTTGCCTCGTGGAAACACTCCGTCAATATTTGGGATTGAATGGCGCTGAACTCGCTCGGCTTTATGACTGTTGTGCAACCCGCAGCAATCGCGGCAGCGAGCTTGATACAAATGGAACCTGAATTGGAGTTCCATGCCGTCAGTATCGCGGCGACGCCCAAAGGCTCATAGCGCACAACAGATTTCCTCATTTTCCGTTCGAAAGAATAATCTTTCAGTACCCCGATAAATTGTAGGAAGATTTCTGCAGCGAGCTGGTTAGACCATGCTGCCCTCTGGACAGTCGCGCCATATTCCTCGATTGTTGCGTCCTTTAATTCAGGAACTCTTTTGATTATCGCATCATGCAGGTGTTGCAAATACCCGATGCGTTCTTCAATAGCAGTCTTTGAAAACTTTACGAAAGCTGCTTTGGCCGCTGCAATGGCCATGCGCGTGTCCACCTCGTCACCGAGCGTGACATGCCCGATAACCTGATTTACTGTTGGATTGATGAGGTCGGAGATTTCCGAACCGTGCGGGGTTACAAACTGCCCGTTGATGTAGATTTTGTCGACGATTCTCATATCGATTATTTTATAGCACAAAAGTCTATAGAAACAAGCACAATAGCTTTGTTGTAAAGTTCAATTTGCTTTGTTAAAAAGTCCAAAGTTATTTTGTTGAAAAGTCTCAATAGCTGCTTTTGCGAAATCCTCCAGCTAAATATCTCGTAACTATACTATTAGTTACTACAAAATAAAATCTTCGTTCATAAAATAGTAAATAGTAAGGCACAAGGAAATCCTTGCGCCAGAAACAATCTTTTTATTTTTTAAATGATACCAGTTTCAACGTTAGGCTCCTCCTTATTATCCTTGGGTCAACGGAGGTTGTGCGGATAATAAGGCAGAGCCGTTGTCGAGACTCGGCCCTCCCGGCCGTGGAGGGAAGCCGCATAAACATTTTTCTTTACAGCTTCAGCTTCTGTGCTACATATATTTCTATAACACAATAAAAATTTACCTCAAAACTTTTTCCGTTCTAACCAAAATTTTTTATATTAGTATATAACCTCTCCCCCTCAGTGCCAATTGGCACAGCAATCTTCAAAACGGGCAAAATCTTACATACCCAAAAAAAATATCAATGACAAAACAATGCCATATCAATGACAAAACAATGACATATCAATACCAAAATCCCGCATTTGGAGATATCATGTAATATTTGATAGTAAATAGTACTACTAATAAGTAGCACAAACTCCCGGGTTATATCTGGGGGCTTAGTAAATTAGTGGTATGAGCAGAAAATCTATAGTAACAGAACGCCGGTTGTCGCAAGTAGTACAAAGCTGGAAACTAAACAGTTATACCAACCTTTTTAAAGCGTTCTCCACCCGCTTTTATAAGCGCCGCTTTAAGTTCGGCAGATACCGGCACATAAGGCAGGCGCACGTACTTATCGCATACGCCCAGCAGTTCCAGGCATTGCTTTACGGCAACCGGGCTGCCTTCGGTATATATCAATGGGTTTATCTCTATAAAATTCAACAACAACTTAGTCGCTTCTTCAAACTTGTTTTCCAAAGCGTTGGTTACCATTTGCGAAAACTCCACCGGGAATATGTTCGCCAATACAGAAATTACTCCGCTAGCCCCTATGGAAATCATAGGAACGGTAAGCATATCGTCGCCAGAGATCAGCAAAAATCCTTCTTTAGCTCCTTTGCGTATAGCAAGGCATTGGGCAAAATCGCCCGCAGCCTCTTTAGTGCCTATAATATTTTTTACCTGCGACAATCGAATAGTAGTTTGCGCGGTAATATTGCTGCCCGTCCTGCCCGGCACGTTGTAAATAATAACTGGTACAGGCGAAGCCTCTGCAATGGCTTTGTAATGTTGGTAAATTCCTTCCTGCGATGGTTTGTTGTAGTAAGGGCTTACGGAAAGCAAAGCGGTTATACCAGTAAAGTTGGCCTTGTTTATCTTTTCAATTATATCAGCTGTATTATTGCCGCCAATACCCGTTACTATAGGCAGTTTTTTAGCATTATGCTTCACAACAAAAGCAACCAGTTCTTCCTTTTCCTTAAAGCTGGTGGTGGCAGACTCTCCGGTAGTCCCGTTCAAAACCAGGTAATCTACCCCATTGGAAACGTGTTGTATTAATTTTTTAACCCCATCAAAATCTATGGATTGATCGCTCTTCATTGGGGTAACCAGCGCCGCCCCCGTTCCTGATAATTTATTCTGCATTCCCTTTTATTTTTTTTGATAATTCGAGCATAGTAGCCACCAATTCATTCAAATTCTCTCCGTTACGGAGGCTAATCATCAGCTCAAACAAGTTTTTTTCAGTCTTTAAATACGGCCCTATTCTAAATTTAGCGTTGCTTTTTAACAGAATACTTTCAAACGGCAAAATTGGCGAAATATTGATAGAATATAAATAATCAAACTCAGTTTTTATAAATTTATTTATAGCGTCCGACTTAAAATCCCCCTTCCAGTCTATATCTTTTGCATACAACGGGAGGAAATTGAATTTATAGGCCATACGCTGCCCTTTATCTATATGGCATATTACAGATACCTTTTTGCCCTCTTCAATAAGTCTTTTTACAAAAGATTCAATAGCGTTGCAAAAAACCTCCTCGGTATTGTGTATCAATATCCCAACACTTTTAACTTCGTTGAAGTCAATACTTTGCCTTTGGGATACCTTGTTATGTGCAAACAAATTCTTTATAGCAGAAATCATATACTCTTAGGATTCCAATAGTTTTTTGAACTCATCCTCAGTCAAAATTTTAATATTTAGTTTAGTAGCTTTTTCCAACTTGGCGGGTCCCATATTTTCTCCGGCCACAAGGTAACTCAGCTTTGCAGAAATGGAGGATACTACTTTACCCCCGTTCCGTTCAATAACTTCCTTTAGCTCGTCTCTCCCAAATGTCTGAAAAACACCGGAAATAACAAATGTGTTCCCTTCTAACTTATTACTTTCAAGTATTATTTCCTTTTCTTCGGCTTCCAATTGTAACCCCGCTTTCCTTAACTTTTCCACAAATGCCCTGTGTTTGGCATTCTTAAAGTATTCCGTAACGCTTTGGGCTATGCGTTCTCCTATCTCAGGCACATTAGTTAGCTCTTCTACAGAGGCCTTTTCCAGGTTATCAATAGTTTTAAAATGGTTAACCAGCTTTTCTGCCACCGTATTGCCCACATACCTTATCCCCATTGCAAATAGTACATTCTTAAAAGGAACCTCCTTGGATTTCTCTAACCCCGCCAGAATATTCTTTGCAGATTTTTCCCCAAACCTGTCCAGCGTCAGCAATTGGTCAAAGCTGAGGTAGTAAAGGTCTGCCGGGTCTTTCACCAGTCCCTTGCGAAACAGTTGCTCAATAGTTTCCGATCCTAAGCCTTCTATATCCATTGCCTTACGGGCTATAAAATGCTCTATCTTCCCCGTAATCTGTGGGGGGCAGGCTAAGTCGTTAGGACAATAAAAAGCCGCCTCCCCTTCTTTTCTTTCCAGCGTGGCCCCGCACTCCGGGCATTTGGTAATAAACTTAAGCGGTTTACTATCTGCTTTTCTTTTGGATAAATCTACCCCGGTAACTTTAGGAATAACCTCTCCGCCCTTTTCTACAAATACCGTATCTCCTATCCGCAAGTCCTGCCGTTCTATTTCATTGGCGTTGTATAAAGAAGCCCGCTTAACCGTTGTACCGGCAAGTAAAACAGGTTTTAAATGAGCCACCGGCGTTACCGCTCCCGTTCTGCCTACCTGGTATTCTACAGATTCCAAAATAGTAGCGGCCGCTTCTGTCTTGTATTTATAGGCTATCGCCCAGCGCGGGCTTTTAGCCGTTAAGCCCAGGGCGTCCTGCTGGTCGTATCGGTTTACTTTTACTACTATGCCGTCCGTGCCCAAAGGTAGCTTGTGCCTTTCCTTTTCCCACTTGTCAATAAAGTGTTTTACCTCTTCCACCGTCTTACACTTCCTATAGGTGTCAGACACGTGAAAGCCCCATTTCTCAAGCAGTTCAATAGCCTCAAAATGAGAGTTTACCGGCAGGTCGTCGCCCAATAGGGCATAGACGTAGCAATCCAATTTGCGTTGCGCTACTACCCCAGAGTCTTGCATTTTCAGGGTGCCCGAAGCCGCATTGCGCGGGTTTGCCAAGGGAGCCTCTCCTATATCTTCCCGCTCTTTGTTGATGTTCTTAAATACTTGTAATGGTAAAAACACTTCTCCCCTTACCTCAAACAAGTCAGGAATGTTCTTGCCTTTTATACTAAGGGGAATGTTCCTTATGGTTTTAGCGTTGGTAGTAATGTCGTCGCCTCTCACTCCATCTCCCCTTGTGGCGGCTACTTTTAGCAGTCCTTTCTCATAAGTAAGGCTGATGGCTACCCCGTCAAATTTAAGCTCGCAGGTATATTCAAAATCATCGCCAATGCTTTTTCGTATCCTCTTATCAAACTCTTTTATCTCATCTTCAGAATAGGTATTGCCAAGCGATAGCATGGGAAAACGATGTATTACAGAAGCAAACTCTTTAGTAATAGTACCGCCTACCCGCTGGGTTGGAGAGTCTTCTTTTTTCAGTTCCGGATGTTCTTTTTCCAGGTGGGTAAGCTCTTCCAGCAGTTTATCAAAGTCAAAATCAGAAACCTCGGAAACGCTGTTCTGATAATACTGGTAGTTGTAGTGGTTTATCTTATCCGTAAGTTCGGCTATTCGTTTTTCTGCCTGTTGCCTGTTCATAAAAAATGAGCTAGTAAATATACTTAGTCCGGAATAATTTTCTGTTTAATGTTTTGGCAATGTTCTTTTAGTACAGCCGTAGCTTCCCTGTAACCTAACTCCTCTGCCTTCTCTAAAGCAAGGCAGCCTTCATCCGGATTACCATTATGCACATACGCCAGCCCCAACCCGTAAAACGCTTTTGCAAATTTAGAATTAAAACCGATAGACTGAGTAAAATCGTCCACTGCAAGGTCATACTCCTTCATCATTAGCCTTGCATTACCCCTGTTATAATAGGTTACATGGTCGTCCGAGTCGTAAACCAGAGCCTTGTCAAAGTCTTCTATGGCTTCGTTGTATTGGGCTAGGTTGTAATAAGTAATACCCCTGTTCAGGTAAATGTCCTCGTTGGCGGTGTCAAGCTTTTGGGCTTCGTTGTAGTCGGCTAAAGCTTCTTTATTATCCCCCAGGGCCATTCTTACATTCCCCCTGTTGTAGTAAGGCCTGTAATCGTCTTTACTATATTTAATGCTTTCGTTATAAACGTTTAAGGCTTCGTTGTACCTTTTCTCCTCAAACAAGGCTACGCCTTTAACATTATAAGCAGCAGCATTTTCAGGGTTTTTATCAATGGCTTTTTGGGCAAACTCCAAAGCTTTCTGATAATCTTTAGCGTCAAGTTTCTTCCTTGCCAACTCAACTAATTCAGAATCTGATTTTCCACAGGAGAACAATAGTGTAAATAGTATAAGATAAAGGTATTTTATCATTTAATAGCCTAGTAATTATGGAGTAATATTAGCAGGAAATTATTAACAAAAGAAGAAGAAACCCTGTTATTTGAACGATATAGCCCATTTTAGGCATGAACAAAAAGAATTTAGGTATAAAATTAATGTCTGCAAAAGGACTTTTTTTGTTAGAGATTTACAAATAGTTTTGGGTCATGAAAAAAATAGCGTTAAGGGTATGGGAAAAGTTAAGGGTAATTTTGCTGTATGTATTTCTGTCAAGTATCTTTTTTGTTCTTCTTTATCGATTTGTTCCTCCGCCAGTTACCCCACTTATGCTGATTAGGTGCAACCAACAATTATGGAGCGGTAAAAAGCTAAAGCTCAAAAAAGACTGGGCTTCCCTTGATGAGTTATCTCCCAAACTGCCTTTGGCGGTCATGGCCTCCGAAGATCAGCTTTTTATGAAACACTGGGGTTTTGATACCCAATCTATACTAAAGGCTTTTGAGAACAATAGCCGTAAAAAGAAAAAGGGAATTAAAGGCGCTAGCACCATAAGCCAGCAGGTGGCTAAAAATGTATTCCTATGGCCCAACCGTTCTTGGTTGCGCAAAGGGCTGGAAGTATATTTTACCACCCTTATTGAGATTTGTTGGGGCAAAGAGCGGATAATGGAAGTATATTTGAATGTGATAGAAACCGGGGATGGAATATACGGCGCGGAGGCGGCTTCTGAGATTTACTTTAAGAAACCGGCAAAGAAGCTTAACGCTAACGAAGCCGCCCTTATAGCCGCCGTCTTACCTAATCCCCGTAAATGGAGCCCGGTAAAACCCACGCCCTACATTATAGAACGGCAACAATGGATTTTATTTAACATGAATAGACTTGGAACTATAAAATTTTAGTAAAATGAAAACCTTATTTTTTACATTACTATTACTTTTCTCTCTTTTATCATCTTGCAGCCCGCAAAAGATTGATGCGGACGACCCAAATATTTACTATACCGGAAGGATAGATTACTCTAACCCTAAGGCCGTAAAGTTTGCGTGGCCCGGAGTTTCAATAAAAGCAAAATTTGAGGGGAAAAAATGCATTGTCCTGCTTAATAATTACGATAACTCGGAAAACTATTACAACCTGTTTGTTGACGGGCAGCTAAAAGTAATTAAACCACAAAAAAAAGATACTGGCTATACTATTAGCTCACTGACAGATGGCCCTCATACCATTGAACTATTTAAACGCACAGAGGGATTTGTAGGTAATAGCGAATTTAGAGGCTTCGAATTGGAATATGGTAAGAAACTACTACCAATTGAACGGCTAAACCGTAAAATAGAGTTTATAGGCAACTCCATCACCTGCGGCTATGGCAATGAGGGTAGTTCTGGAAATTGCCACTTTACACCCGAAACCGAAAATCATTATAGGGCTTATGCCGCCATTACCGCCAGAAACCTAAAAGCCGAACATCATGCGATTGCTTTTTCCGGTAAAGGGCTTTATAGAAATTATGATAATACTACTATAGAAACGATGCCCGACTTATACGACCGTATTTTTCCTTTTGATAGTACAATAAAATGGGACTTTACCAAATGGGTGCCGGATGTAGTAGTAATTAACCTGGGCGCTAATGATTTTGCCCATACTAATCAAGATTCTACAGTGTGGGTAACTACTTACCTCAATTTCATTAAGACAATTAGAAAGCAGGTTCCCAATGCCTATATTTTCTGCACCAATGGGCCAATGGCAAGCGCCGAATCTCCTTTGAGAAAATACATTACTGCGGCTGTTGAAGTCTTACGTCTAAACGGCGAAACCAGAATTGAAACCCATTTTTACCCCCCACAAACCCCTCCTTATGGTTGCGATTACCATCCGGGAATAGAGACGCACGAAAAAATGGCCAAAGAGCTTACTGCTTTGATAAAGAAAAAGATGAACTGGTAGTAATTACTAGTCTATTTTCTTTAGTATTAAAGCCGAACGGTTGGTTAGGTATATACTTAACGACTGCGTATCGTCCGTATGATATTCAATGGAATCATCTACCCGGTCAAAGCCGCCAAACTCTCTTTTGTCAGAGTTAAGAATTATTCTATAAATGCCTTTTTGAGGCGCCTTAAACCTGTATCCAAAAATAGAATTACCAACGCTGAAATTGAAAGCGAAGACAAGGTTGTTCCTTTCAAAAATAATCACCTTATTTTCTGCATCCATGTTTAATTGCTGGGCGCTAATGGATGATAAAATATTGTTTTCCTTTACTACTTTTATCATCTCTTTGTCGAAGTTAGCAAGGTACTGGTATTTCAGTTTCTTACTATCCACTAAAGTCCACTGCCTGCGAGCATACTTGTAACTCCAGTTGTTTCCCTGCCTTGGGAAGTCAATCCACTCCGGATGTCCGAACTCATTTCCTATAAAATTCAGGTATCCCTCCCCTCCCAATGTAATAGTAAACAATCTTAGCATTTTATGTAGGGCAAGGCCGCGGTCAATTATAAGATTAGGGTCGTCAATAAGCATGTGGAAATACATTTCCTTATCCATCAGCCAGAAGGCAAGTGTCTTGTCTCCTACTAAAGCCTGGTCGTGCGATTCAGCATAAGCTATCGTTCGCTCTTTGTACCTCCTATTATTAAGAGTGCTCCACATTTCATGAATGTCCCAGTCCTGATCTGATTTCTCTTTAAGAATTTTGATCCAGTAGTCGGGAATTCCCATTCCTAATCTAAAGTCAAATCCAAGCCCCCCGTCTTCAGGAGTGCGGCATAGTCCTGGTATACCGCTTACATCTTCCGCTATAGAAATAGCGTCTTTTTTGAAGGTATGAATAAGCGTGTTTGCTAATTGTACATAGATGATAGCATCCCAATCCACATCAAACTTAAAATACTTGTCGTAATGGTCGAAGGCAGTAAACCCGTGATGAAAATACAGCATTGAGGTAACGCCGTCGAAACGGAAACCGTCAAAATGAAATTCTTCCAGCCAGTAACGCAGGTTAGATAGTAAGAATTGTTTTACTTCCCATTTGCCGTAATCAAATAGCTTAGAGTCCCAACCTTCGTGGTAGCCTCTTCCACCTTCGTGGAAATACTGGTGGTCTGAGCCGTCTAACTTATCCAATCCCTCTGCAATGTTCTTCACTGCATGGGAATGCACTACATCCATAATAACTGCAATGCCCATAGAATGCGCTTTGTTCACCAGGTATTTTAAATCTTCGGGTGTTCCAAAACGAGAAGATGGCGCAAAGAAATTAGATACGTGATAACCAAACGACCCATAGTACGGATGCTCCATCACAGCCATTAGCTGCACGGCATTGTAGCCATATTCTTTTATGCGGGGTAGTATATTATCTGCAAACTCCACATAAGTGCCAACACCTTCTTTCTCCTGCGCCATGCCTACGTGCGATTCGTAAATAAAAGGCTGGCGATTTATCTCAGCAATCTTAAACGACTTATCTGTCCAATTGTATTTTTCTCCAAACCATAACTGTCCGCTAAAATCAAGGGTTTGTGGGTCTTGTATTACTCTTCTGATATACGCCGGAATGCGGTCTAGCTCGCTATTGACAGCTACCACATGCACCTTCACCCTACTGCCATGCACAAAGCTGTCTTTGTATTCTTCATAAGGAAGAAATATTTCCCAATCCTTGCTTTGATTTCTGACCAAGCCATGAGAAGAGCGATGCCAACCGTTAAAATCTCCCATTAAAAACAGTTGCTGCGCATTAGGGGCCCATTCCCTGTACCACCAGCCGTTAAGGGTTGAATCGAAGTTGATTCCATAGTAATTATGCGCGGTAGCAAAATTAAGAATAGAACCTGAAACCTTTTCTATATCGCCAAGAGCGCTTTTATAACGGCCATATCTGTCGGTTATATCCTGATTGTAAGGTTCCAGCCAAGGGTCGTCCTGAACTAAGGGAAATTTATCTGATGTATTCACGTATTGAGATT
>Ga0302306_10001662_pt1 | contig 11881 bp, 12 predicted proteins | sample III_Palsa_E3_1_FD_198761 | JGI IMG/M metagenome (GOLD analysis project Ga0302306, IMG submission 198761) | Peat permafrost microbial communities from Stordalen Mire near Abisko, Sweden - III_Palsa_E3_1 | ecosystem: Environmental > Terrestrial > Soil > Palsa > Peat permafrost | place: Sweden...
TAGACAGCTTGATTGCGGAACTTGACCAGGAGCACGAATAACCCATGAACAGCGGCATAAATCTCCGTATTCGGTGCAACGATGAGGTAAGTCGCATAACCGCATCGACAAACTCACAAAAAAAAACGATGAGTGCTAAAACCCACCGCCTTATATTTTAAATCCCCGATTCAACATTCCGAATTCCGACTTCCCATCCCGATAGCTATCGGGACCGAAATCCGAAATCAGATCAAAAGCCTCACCGGTTCTTCCAAAAGCGCTTTCAGCGTTTGCAGAAATGCCGCTCCCGTAGCCCCATCCACCACGCGGTGATCGCAGCTCAAGGTGACTTTCATTACATTACCAGGCACCACAGCACCATTTTTAACCACTGGCACCTGTTGGATGCCGCTTACGGCAAGGATACAGGCATTCGGGGTGTTGATGATGGCGGTAAACTCGTCGACGCCAAACATGCCGAGGTTGGATATAGTAAATGTTGAGCCTTCCATTTCGGGCGGCTGCAGCTTTTTGGCTTTGGCTTTTTGGGCAAAGTCTTTTACTTCAACGGATATGGCGCTTAATGATTTGCCGTCGGCGAATTTGATCACGGGAACCAGTAATCCTTCATCCACTGCTACCGCTACACCGATGTGTACATGCTCGTTGGTGCGGATCTTATCACCCAGGAACGAGGAGTTGATGGCCGGGTGTTGTTTTAAGGCAACGGCGCAGGCTTTCAGCACAAAATCGTTAAAGGATATTTTTACCGGCGCCACTTCGTTAATGCGGACACGAGCCGCAACGGCCTGGTCCATATCGATGCTCATGGTGACATAAAAATGCGGGGCGGTGAACAGGCTTTCGGATAAACGCCTGCTGATAGCCTTGCGCATCTGGCTAACCGGTCTTTCGGTAAATTTCTCTTCGCCTGTGTAGGTGGGGATCACGACGGCCGGCTTGGCGGGGGAAGTGGCAGTTGCAGTTGCAGAGATTGCTTCTGTTACAGGAGCTGCCACAGGTGAAGGTGCAGAAGCCGGTTTGGCGGCAGGGACGTATTCCTCCACATCCTTTTTGATGATACGACCGCCTTCAGCCGAACCTTTTATCTCGCGCAGGTTGATGCCTCTTTCTTTAGCGATCTTACGCGCCAGCGGCGAAGCCTTGATGCGGCTGTCGTCTTCTTCCGAAACAGCGGTATCGCTTTCGGCAACCGGTGCAGCTTCCGCAACCGGGGCAGCTTCCGAGACCGGAGCCGCTTCCTGACTGCTACTGCCACTGCCACTTTCAACGGGCGCGTCTTCTTCCAAAAGCGGAGTTATGTCAGTTCCTTCTTTTCCAATGATAGCGATAATCCCATTCACCGGGGCAGCTTCGCCTTCTTTAGGGCCGATATATAACAGGGTGCCTGCTTCGTAACCCACTACTTCCATGGTGGCCTTATCGGTTTCCACATCGGCAAGCGAGTCGTCGGTTTTTATTTTATCACCAACTTTGAAATTCCATTTATTGATAACCCCTTCGGTCATGGTATCGCTAAGGGCCGGCATGCGAATGACGGTTGCCGGGATGCTCGCTTTGTCCACCTTTGGCTTTGCCTCAACGGGCTTTGCCGGTGTTTTGTCTTCCACAACTTTTTCCGTAGCGGGGGCTGGTTCAGCTTTTTCTGCAGACGGAGCTTGTTCAGGTGCTTCAGCAGCGGGCGCGGCGTCAGGAGCGGCAGTTGCCGTCAGTTCCGCCGCGGGGGCCGAAGCGCCTTCCAGCGCCTCATGGTAATCTTCGCCTTCTTTGCCGATCACTGCTATCGGTGTATCAACCGGTACCGCCTTGCCTTCTTCCACACCGATATAAAGCAGCGTACCATCCTGGTACGATTCAAAATCCATGGTGGCTTTGTCGGTTTCAACCTCGGCCAATACGTCGCCCGATTTAACCTTGTCCCCAACTTTTTTATGCCATTTCGCCAATACCCCTTCGGTCATGGTATCGCTCATTTTTGGCATTTTTATTACTTCGGCCATATGCTAATTGATCAATGGTTGTTTATAATTCGAGTTTAAAGCTAAGTATTAGCTGCGGATAAAGGGGTAATCTTTTTCAACATACACATCCGTGTACAATTCGGATGCCTCGGGCCATGGCGACTCTTCCGAGAATTTTACAGCCTCGTCTACCTCAGCTTTTACTTTGGCCTCAATATCTTCGAACCATTTTTCGTCGGCATAATTTTCTGAAATGATGGTGTGTTTCACTAATTCGAGCGGATCTTTCGCCTTGTAGGATTCCAGTTCTTCCTTGGTGCGGTATTTCTGCGGATCGGACATGGAGTGACCCTTGTACCGGTAAGTGCGCATTTCCAAAAAGGTCGGTCCTTCACCGGCACGGGCGCGCTGAACGGCTTCGTCCATCGCTTTGTGTACGGCTGCAGGGTCCATGCCGTCAACCGGCGAGGATGGAATGCCGTAAGGCAGGCCTATTTTATAGATATCGGTGTCGGCGCTTGTACGCGCTACCGAAGTACCCATGGCATAACCGTTGTTTTCGCAAACAAAAATGACCGGCAATTTCCATAGCGCGGCCATATTGAAAGTTTCGGTAAGCGAACCCTGGCGCACGGCGCCGTCGCCCATATAGGCAATATTTACAAAGCCGCTTTTCTTATATTGTTCGGCAAAGGCAATACCGGCGCCCAGCGGCACCTGGCCGCCAACTATGCCATGGCCGCCATAAAAGTGATGCTCCTTGCTAAACATGTGCATGGAACCGCCCTTACCTTTTGAGCAGCCGGTGGCTTTTCCGTACAGCTCGGCCATTATTGCTTTGGAGGTAACGCCTTTCGCTATGGCGTGGGCGTGATCACGATAGGCGGTGATCATGCTGTCTTCGGGCTTGATGACCGACATCGCGCCGGCTAAAACGGCTTCCTGCCCGATGTATAAATGGCAAAAGCCCCTGATTTTTTGCTGCCCGTACAGCTGCCCGGCTTTTTCTTCGAACCGGCGCATTAAAAGCATCGCCTCGTACCACATCAGGTACGTATCCTTTGTTATTTCGATTGAACTCATGTGTTTTTTAAACGATCAGATTGCTGAGTAAAGCGCAAATCTAATTATATCCTCGAAAATATCGAAACCACCACAGATTTGTTAAAGATTATTGGCGATTATTTGCAAGATGGCCTGGAAACCCCGCGGGAATGAGGCGGGATGTTGGTTTTATAATTTAATGTATGCCTTTTTACCCCTCCAAGTCTCTTCCAAATTTAGGAGAGACTTTTTGTGTTGGGATAATCAACATATTTATTGTTTTGATCACTAATTCAAAGGCAAACAGCACTCAATTGTTGATTTGTTGGTAACATTTTCATCATTTTTTTTACAAAAACATGATCTTCGCCAAACTTAACTCAGAATCAACGAATTAACTTTGGGTTAAATGCACGAATAATTAACATTTTGATATAAATGTTAAAAAAAATTGACCGTTCTATTGCAATTCTGGAAAATTTAGATAGTTTTGTAGCGCACAGTGGACAGGGTGTCCAATTTAATAAACATTTGTTGCCCTAATATTACAACAAACTAAAGATTAAATGAAGAAAGTTACTATCGTTATTGCGTTAATGGTTAGTGTGTTAGCAACGCAAGCACAAACAAAATCCACCCCTGCACCAGCAGACGACAAAAATTCCGATGACCAGGAGTCATTAGCCAAAGATTATTTGTCCCAGATCATGGGAGTTGCTTTATCGGCAACTTCAAACATGAAACTTTTCCATTTTGTTTACGACTGGATAGGTACCCCTTACCATTTTGGAGGAAGCTCGAAGAATGGAACCGATTGCTCGGGCTTTACACGCCAGCTCTACAGCCAGGTGTTCAATATGGACATTGAGCACAGCTCAAGAGATATTTTCAGCATGGTGAGCCCGGTGCGTAAAGAAGACCTGCAGGAAGGGGACCTGGTTTTCTTCAAGATCCACAGCCGCCGTATTTCGCATGTGGGCATTTACCTTGGCAATAACCGTTTCGCACATGCTTCCTCCAGGGGCGTAGCGATCAGCAGCCTGGATGACGATTACTACCGCCGCTATTTTTACCGCGGCGGCCGAATGCTCGAGTCGTTTAAGGAAGAGCTTTCCAAAGAAGATAACACCCAAAAGAATTAAGCGGAAAGCTTAAAAATAAATTAGCCTAATATTTATATAAATCATAAAAAAAATCCTTTCATTTATGGAGGGATTTTTTTGTTGTTATGCGTGCCGTTTTCATCGTATTTACCGCCTTATTGCTATTGCTCAATTCTTCCGGCGAGGAGAGTGAAGCCCGTTTTGAAGCGGGATCGCCCCTGGTGGGAAGGATAATCCGCCCGGCAGCGCCGAAGGCTGATTCGGTTTGTATAGCTGCGGTGGGTGATATAATGCTGGGCACCTCCTATCCTGATAACCGCACCTTACCCCCGCGGCAGGCCAAAAACAGTTTCAAAAATATTAAAGACGAATTAAATGGCGCGGATGTCGCTTTCGGCAACCTGGAAGGCACGCTGTTGGACACGGGCGCGCCGGCCTATTTTAAGCTGCACCAGTTGGTAAAGTCGTATTTGTTCCGGATGCCGGTTAGTTATGGGAGCGTACTGAAAGAAGCAGGTTTTAACGTGCTCAGCCTCGCTAATAACCATGTAAACGATTTCGATACCCGTGGCAGGCTAAGCACCATGAAAACGCTCGACAGCCTCGGTATTCAATATGGCGGCCTGTATACCAAACCTACGGCTGTTTTTAAAATTAAAGGCGTTACCTATGGGTTTTGTGCGTTTTCGCCAAACGGCGAAACGTTGTCATTGCTGGATTTACCAAAAGCCCGGCAAATCATTCAAAGCCTGAAAAAGCAATGCGATATTGTGATCGTGTCCTTTCACGGCGGCGGCGAGGGTATCGCCTATGAACACATACCCTGCACAAACGAAAAGTTTTTTACCGAAAACCGGGGCAATGTTGAAGCCTTTGCGCACAACGCCGTTGATGCGGGCGCTGATCTAATTTTGGGCAACGGCCCGCATGTTTGCCGCGCGATGGAGCTCTACAAAAAACGCCTCATCGCCTACAGCCTGGGTAATTTTTGTACCTACCGCTGTGTTAGTGTCGACGGCGTTTGCGGCATGGCGCCGGTGCTGAAAGCTTACCTCAACAAAAAAGGGGAATTTTTAAACGGACGGATCATCGCCAACATGCAGAGCCATGAGAAGGGATTGGAGCGGGACAGCCTGAACAGGGTGATTGGCCGGATCAGGTGGCTAACTACTACGGACTTTGAACAGCCGGGACTTGCCATTGGGGATGACGGCATTATAAGACCTGTTATGTGAGGAGTGAAATGGAAAAGTGGCAGTAGCAGTGGCAGTAGGCTCATAGCTCATGGCTCATGGTTCATGGCCGGAGGTGTTGAGGATAGTAGCAACTGCAGTAGCCGGTTGGCAGTAAGATGTTCAATAGCTAATGATCCATCAGAAAAAAACAAATTAAGACATAGGGCTAGTGCCGGTTGATCAAACCGGAAACCATGTTGGAGTTGGCCGTTATGAAGCGTTTATTTACTTGGTTTCGTCGTTGGTGGTGCGGATGAGGCTGATCCCGGTGAGGAAAAAGATAATCGCTATGACGCCTACCACGGTGAGCGTTGTATAAGAGCTGTTGTGGTTGATGATGCCAATGCCCGTGAATATCAGGCCGATGATGCCCAGGACGGTAAGGATTGCTCCAAAGGTTCGTTTTAAGTTCATAATGAATTGTTTGTTTTGGTGATGCTTTTTATTAAAAACAAATAGCACACCAAACAAATACATTATATTTATAACCGTTAAACTATTGTATATGACACCTGAAATAGGCTCTTTGATTATCATTTTTATTTTGTTGATCATTTTATTTTCGTCGTTTGTGTCTGTAAAACAGGGCACAATCGTAGTAACTACCGTGTTCGGCAAGTACCGGCGCATCCTCACACCGGGGCTTAATCTTAAGATCCCGCTGGTTGAAAATGTTTATTCCAAAATATCCATCCAGAACCGGTCGGTAGAACTCGAGTTCCAGGCCGTAACTTTTGACCAGGCCAATGTTTATTTTAAAGCGATGCTGCTGTACTCCGTGCTTGATCAGCAGGAGGAAACCATTAAAAACGTCGCCTTTAAATTCGTGGACGAGCGTAACCTGATGCAGGCGCTGATCCGAACCATAGAAGGATCCATAAGGGCATTCGTGGCAACCAAAAGACAGTCGGAGGTTTTGATCTTAAGGAAGGACATTGTGGAACACGTAAAGGAACAATTGGACGTGGTGCTCGAAGGCTGGGGTTATCACCTGCAGGATTTGCAGCTAAATGACATCACGTTTGACGATGTGATCATGAAATCGATGAGCCAGGTAGTAGCGTCGAACAACCTGAAGGCTGCGGCCGAAAATGAAGGACAGGCCCTGCTCATCACCAAAACTAAAGCAGCCGAAGCGGAAGGCAACGCCATAAAAATTTCGGCCGAAGCTGAACGCCAGGCTTCGCAACTGCGCGGCCAGGGTGTCGCATTGTTCCGCGAGGAGGTGGCCAAGGGCATGTCGGTAGCGGCTAAGGAAATGCAGCAGGCCAATATGGATACGTCGGTAATCTTATTTACAATGTGGACAGAGTCGATCAAGCACTTTGCCGAACACTCGCAAGGGAACGTGATTTTCCTCGATGGATCGACCGACGGGATGGAACAAACGATGAAAGAATTAATGGCGTTAAACCAAATGAGTGCAAACAAAGTCAAAAAGTAAAATTTTACGTATAAACACAGATGGGGATTAAGATTGAGAAGGTAGTTTACACCACTTTACTGGTATTTTTTTGTGCTGCAGCAGTTGCTCAGCCTTACAAAAGGTTAACATCAGCCGATTTCCAGGGCGAGCCAAACGGGCCCATGGGCGATGTTGGTTTTACCAATTGCTCCATAACTTACACTTATAAAGCTCACCGGGAAGGCACCTATTATAAACTGGATTTTACCATCCTGCTTGTGATGGATCACAATGCCTCATGGATCGACCGGAACCAGGTAAACACCCCGGAAAAAATGGCCGAGATATTAAAGCACGAGCAGGGCCATTATAATCTCGCCTACCTTGAACAGCAGGAGCTATTGAGGACGGTGAGCCATACCGTCTTCTACGGAAACTACCACGCGGCAGCCGATGCGATTTTCGACCGGGTAGAGGCCAAATACAAGCGGCTAAACGAGGATTACGACACCGACACCCAAAATTCCACTAACCGGGTGCAGCAGCACAGTTGGGATACGTATTTTGACCATGCGCTGGGACCGATACTGGCGGATAAATATTATAAAAGCGGAAATTTGATATCGGATAACAAGTAAAGTGAATCAAGAGCCAGGAGCCGAGAGCCAGGATAAGTGGTGAATTCCGGCCAATTGCTGCCATGTTTCCCTGTAAACGCGAATGCATCCAGAAAAACGGAGCGGAGCACCTAACAAAATCCTCGTAAAAACGGCAGACACACCCCCGGCCCCTCTCCGGGATAATGGCACTAACTTAACGGATTTAATATCGAATATCGAACGCTGAATGTCGAATGATGACCCGATCGCTATCGGGTCGATATTGGACATTCGAAATTCATTATTCGTTATTAATTCGTCTTGCGTTTTTTAATTAATTTAGTGCCATTACTCTCCGAGAGGGGAACCTGAAGCGCGGGACAATTATTATTAAATGAGTTTGTGCTATCCTGCCAACCAAACAGCATCTAAAAACCATTTCTTACTGTCAAAAAACTGCTCCACGGGCATAAAGCCAGCAGTAACGGCCATTTGTTCAGTTTCAATTAGGGTAAACTTTTGCGATATCTCCATAAAGATGTATTCATCTTTCGCGAACGCTATCGTCTCCATGCCGATCCTCACCTGTTGTTCGGAGGTGCTTACCAGGTAGCTTTTACAGGCGCCGGTTTCAGGGTCGTAAGTTGGGTAATGCTCAAATTTCGATGTGTCGAAATCCACGTTTAGTTCACGGTTGATCCGTTCCAGCAAATTCAGGTTAAAGCGTTTGGTAATGCCTTCTTTGTCGTTATACGCGGCCAGTATGGTGGCTGGATTTTTCTTCAGATCGAAGCCGATGAGCAGCATATCGCCGGGTGATAAATGCTTTCGCAATTCACAGCAAAAATGTTCTCCTTCTTTGGTTGCCATATTACCGATGTTTGAACCCAAAAACATGACAACTTTCCGGTTATCCGACAAGGACGCAGCCTTTGTAAGCATATCGAAATAGTCGCCGTTCAGACCGGTAATCTGCAGGCCCGGAATGGTTACCGGCAACGTGATATTCAAATAAGAAATTACGTTGTCCGAAATGTCGATCGGCAGATAGGTAAACTTCGCCTTGTTATCTAAAAGATTTTGGAGCAGGTAGGATGACTTTGTTGCATCGCCGGCCCCAAGCTCAATCAGGTCAAACGAATCGCCATTGCCAATCATAACCCGGCATATCTCCGCGGTCTTCTCCGAAAATATTTCGAGTTCGCAATTCGTCGGATAATATTCCTCACAAGCCATCAGCTCCTGGAATATCTTATCGCCGGCAGCGTCGTAAAAATACTTCGAGTTGAGTTGTTTTGGCGTCGAGGTTAGGCCGGTGACCACATCGTGGTAAAATTGCTGTGCATTTGCCGTTTCCCTTCCTTCAGCGCCTGGGGCGATGGAGGGCGCTGTAAGTGTTTCGGTGTTTTTCATAGGTGTACAGGTTTTTTATTTAGCCAGCCTGATGCCGGTGAATTGCCATCGTAAATGCGTTTGAAAAAAATTTCGATAAGTAATGCGGCTATGGCCCGGCGGGGTAACTTCGGATGCGCCGCGCAATACCTTTTGGTTCACCATAAATTTGCCGTTGTATTCGCCTATCGCGCCGGGCGCTTTCGCAAAACCGGGATAAGGCAGGTAGCTGCTTTCGGTCCACTCCCAGCTTTTGCCCCAGGTAAACTGGTCGGCGACCGCTTCCCATTCAAATTCGGTTGGCAGCCGCAGCCCTTTCCAGGCGGCATAGGCATAAGCTTCGAAATAGCTTATATGGCACACCGGGTCCTTCAGGCTTAAAGGCTCAAGGCCGTGGTAAGTATAATGATGCCATTCTTCATCGATCAGATGCCAGTAAAGCGGCGCCTCTATTTTATTATTCTTTACCCAATCCCAACCTTCCGCGTGCCAATGGCGAAAATCATGGTAGCCGCCGCTTTCAATAAATTCCAGGTATTCGGCGTTGGTAACCAGGTTGGGGCTGATTTCGAATGCCTCCAGGTAAACCTTGTGGCGGTTAAGTTCATTGTCAAAACAAAAGCCATCGCCTTTATAGCCAATTTCGTAAATGCCTTCCCCGAGGCTGATGAAGCCGCCCTCAACCTTTTTTACTTTTGGCGAAACGTAATTTTTATTGTATGCCGGGAAAAGCGGGTTATGCCCCAGTATGTATTTAATGTCGGTATATAAAAGCTCCTGGTGCTGTTCTTCGTGGTTCAAGCCCAGGATCATCAGTTCCCGTACTTCGTCGGAAATCTCCCCGCACAAAAACTTTTCAATGGCTTCGTCCACGTATTCGCGGTAGCGGTATATCTCGATCACTGTGGGGCGGCTCAGGTTACCCCGGTCAGTCCGGATCACGCGGCTGCCTACGGTTTCGTAGTAGCTGTTAAAAACGTAATCGTACTCGGGGTTATACTCCTGGTAGCCCATAAAAAAGGGTTTCAGGATAAATGCTTCAAAAAACCAGGTAGTGTGCCCGATATGCCATTTCGGCGGACTCACATCCGCAACGGGCTGCACCACGTAATCCTCCGTTTGAAGGGGACTGCAGATCTGTTCGGTGCGTTTACGGACTTTGATATAACAGTCGGCTATATCAGTCGAGGTACTTTGTGTTGCTGTTTCCATAAATTACCTTGTTTCCAAATATCGTTTAAGGTCGGAAATTGTTTTAATATTTAATTTTTCAGCCTGCTTTCTTCGCATCATCAATGCATACGCATTATTGAACCCAATCGGTTTTAACCATTTGATATTATATTTTTTGTCGAATTGCTCTGCCACATAACGATAAACCACATCCGGGCTGGAACCCAACCTGTCGGTAACATCAGCCGGCGCCTGTAAAATAGCCAGCAGGCCAGTCCCGGTATATTCCGGGTAAAAGTCGACCTGATCGTTTGCAAGGGCATCAAAGCAAATCTTGGTGCCGCCCAAACCTGTCTTGGTTGCCACATCGTAATGCGAGTTGCCTTTTATCAGCATGCTATACATATTGGCCAGGATGTACTGCTCGCCAAATATCTTCGAGCCGATCCGCACCACCGAGTCCGGGTTTGCAGTTTGCGCCGGTTTCCACAATTTCTGCTGAACAAGAAAATCTTTTGCCACCTGTTCAGGGCTTAAGTGAAGATAATCAGTTCGATAGTTAAGGGCAGTCATCAAGCTGTCATTTATTTTTCCTGCTAACAAATTTAGTATTTTTTCTAATAGAACAAACTTTTTTAGCGAATTTTCCCGAACCACGGGCGCGGCATAGTAAGGCGGAAAAATACCTTTATCGTCTTTTAACACAACCAGGTCGTAAGCTTTTAAGCGGCCATCGGTTGAGTACCCGCTGATCACGTCCAATTGCTTTTCGTACGCGGCTTTGTACATCACCGCATCGCTGATCACCACGGTACGGATCTTTAAGCCATATTTACTTTGCAGGCCGAGGTCGCCATCGCGCCGGCCCATAAATTCGGGCGTAAAGCCGGCTTTCAGCTTGGTTCCGTAAGCTGATGGGATGAAATAGAAGGACGACAGGATGACAAGCAGCACGGGGAGCGAGGCCGTAAATTTCTTTAGTTTTTTGATATTGAGCTTTTGCAGCCGCGACAACAGGAAATCAAAAAGGATAGCCAGAAGGGCTGCGGGGATGGCTCCCGCAAGGATCATATTGGTGTTGTTTAGCGATATGCCCCCAAATATGAACTCGCCCAGCCCGCCAGCTGCGATGTAGGAAGCAAGCGTCGCCACGCCAACGGTGATGACAGTGGCCGTACGAATCCCCGCAAAAATAACGGGCATGGCCAGGGGCAGCTCTACCTTGAGCAATATTTGCTGCTTGTTCATGCCCATCGCCAGCGCTGCTTCCTTAACAGCCGGGTCGACGCCTGTAATGCCGGTGAAGGTATTTCGGATGATGGGCAGCAAGGCGTATAACAATAAGGCAGCAATGGCAGGTTTTGGGCCGATCCCAAGTACCGGGATCATAAATCCCAATAAGGCGATGCTGGGAATGGTTTGCAGCACGCCCGCAACGCCCAATACCGCACTCGAAAATTGTTTGCGGCGGCTGATAAATATCCCGAGCGGCAAACCGACCAACACGGCAATCAGCAAAGAAATAAAGGTCAAGCCGATATGCTGGACGGTTTGCTCGGCCAGCTTTCCCGATTCCTGCCGCATAAATCCCCATAGAGTTTGCTGCTGCTCATTCATGGGCCTGTTGTTTTTTGTATTGATAAAAAGCCGACATCAGCTGTTCAAAGCCAGCCGACTTTACTTCGTTATCCCCCCGATGGCTAATGTTGATGACATCTTTTTCCCTGAACCTGAAATGCTCCATTCCCGACCATAGGCTCAAATCCGCCGAAAGGACAATATCTCCTTTTGCAATCTGCGGCGCTAACCATTGCCAGACATCAGACAGCCGTACCGACTTAAACTCCAGGTTCAGGCGCTGTTCCTTCAAAAAGTCCTTTACAAATTTGTTTTTTGGTTTAAACAAAAGCTCGGCTGGTGTGCCGTTTTGTACGATCCGGCCTCCATCCATCAGGCAAATGCGGTC
>Ga0302306_10001665_pt1 | contig 11866 bp, 6 predicted proteins | sample III_Palsa_E3_1_FD_198761 | JGI IMG/M metagenome (GOLD analysis project Ga0302306, IMG submission 198761) | Peat permafrost microbial communities from Stordalen Mire near Abisko, Sweden - III_Palsa_E3_1 | ecosystem: Environmental > Terrestrial > Soil > Palsa > Peat permafrost | place: Sweden...
GCTTATTTGTAAGGAACGGTTTATGTATTTCTGGGCATCGTTAAAAGAGCCTGTAATAATATTAAGCCCTCCAAGCTGATTAAGTGGATTTATAAGTTCGCGGCTATCTTTACCATATCTGGATTCTTTTGATTTGATAGCATTTTGTAAATTTTTATTAGCTTCCTGATACTTTCCTGTCTGGATATAGAGTAAAGCAAGCCCTTCAGATATGTAAGATGATTCTAATTCCGATTTGCTGGAATACTTTACTGCTTTTTTAAAGTTGTTTTTTGCTTCTTCGTAGTTGCCTCTTATTACATTTAACCTTGCAAAAGTCTCAAGTATCCGTGAGTAGTAAATATTATTTTCAGGAACATCGTAAGAGGTAATTCGCATAATGGTTTCTGCGTTATTAAGGTTTGTTTCAGCCTCAGTATATTTACCCAATGTTATTTCCATGTCGGCCTGTTTGGTAAGGGCTATAGCATAAGCAACATTTTCTTTGCCAATAGTATTTTTAATAGCTGTACTATTTGATAAAGCTATTTTATAGCCTTTATCGTATTCGTCAATTATTGAATATAATCTTATTATATCATAATTAAAGTTAATATACGACTGATACATTGGCCCCATCTGCTCTCCAACATAAGAAAGATTATTATTGAAAAGGTTTTCTGCTTTTTTGAAATTATTTGTAACGGTAGCATTATAGTTCGCAAGGTATAACTGCGCAATACGATAGTAAGGAGATTCTTTACCCATTACTTTCTCTTCCATTTGTATTAAATCAGCAAGTGTTTTATCAGCGCTTTGGAAATCATCATTAGCCAATTGCAGCTTATATAATCTTTCCAGTATTGTTAACTTATCCTTATGCACAGGAGGGTAAAAAGCGGCGCTAGATAGTATTAGATTCACTTTCTCTGCTGCTTTTTCATAGTCTCTTCTATCCAACGCCGGCTCCGAAAAATATTTTTCAAGATCAAGTAATTCACTATGCGCTTTATAAATAGAGTATTTATTGTAATAACGGTTTATTCGAACGTCCATTATATTTTGGCGTTTATTCGCCTGAACGGGTTGTCCCCTTTTTTTATAAGATAGTACCCACTCTCTTTGCACAGCCAACGCCGGGCGGCTGTAGTTCTTTATATTTGCTTTGGAAAGCAAAGACCCCGCTTTATCAATAATAAAACCTGCTTTTCTTATATTGCCAAAGGCTTCATTGGCGCCTGATTCTAATAGTAGGTTATTTATATATAAGATGCTTTTTTTGCCTTGGTGTTTATGTATATAACTATCACTCTCGTCAATCATGGAATCTGCCCTAGGGAGGTCTTCCATACTTAAGTATGTTTTTGCAAGCAAATACATGGCTTCGCCAAGGGCTTCTCTTCTTTTTTCCAGGTCGGGCCTTCCTACTTTTTTGTTTTTTAAATTGCCCTTATCATCTGTGTAAGGCTCTTTTTTTACTATCGTAGCTGTTATAGAAGGTATAGTAGTTTTAAGCGTTGCAACAGATTTATTAAAGAAACCAGTGTAATAAAAACTCCAGGCAAGAGTTAAATTTACTTCGTTGATAAGAACAATGTTTTTAATTTTTTTCTGATCCGCTAAAAGTTTTGCCTGGTTTATTTTATCAGTCCCGTTCACATAGTCGCCATATTCCATATAAGTTTGCGCCGCATAACAGAGTGTTTTTGCATACTCCTCTGCATTTGCCTGAGAAAGTAAACTGAGTGCATTAGCAGCAAGGTATGTGGTGTTAGTATAATCTTCAAATCGGCTTAACGCATCATAAAGTTTGGCTTGCTGGTATAGGGCGCAGGTATATAGGTATTTGTCAGCATCTTTATCTTCCAGCTTGTTAACCAGAGTCTTACTTTTTCTTAATGCATCTTTATAATCCCCTTTTGTATATATCTTTTCTATTTCTAAAAAAGAGCCTACCTTTTTTTGGGCAATTAGGGAGGTAAATAAAAATAGGCTAATTAGAAGAAGAAATATAGATTTCATAATATAATTATTGCAAGTCTAATAACTCTGTAAAATAGAAAAAAAGCCATCGGGAAGCAATTAAAATCGATTGATATTGTAGGGATTACCAGAATTGATAATCTAACCAATTATTTTGTTGATTATTTGTATATTATGTTTTATCCCTTAAAAGCGAACCCAATTATTTAATAAAATAATTAAGAATTTCTTTTGCAGCTTCTGCAATAATTGTGCCAGGGCCAAAGACGGCAAAGACGCCTTCTTTTTTCAGAAATTTATAATCGTTTGGTGGGATTACTCCGCCTGCTATTACCAGAATATCTTCGCGTCCAAGCTTTTTTAACTCTGCAATAAGCTCTGGCAGCAGCGTTTTGTGGCCTGCTGCCAGCGTTGATATGCCAACTATATGTACATCGTTCTCAGCGGCTTCTTTGGCCACTTCCGCCGGCGTTTGAAACAACGGGCCTATGTCTACGTCAAACCCAAGGTCTGCAAAAGCAGTGGCAATTACCTTGGCTCCGCGGTCGTGTCCGTCCTGTCCCATTTTGGCTACAAGTATTCTTGGCCTGCGGCCTTCCAATTCTGCAAACTTGTCCGATAGTAATCGGGCTTCTGCCACTGCTTTACTATCAGCAGATTCCTTACCATACACCCCTGATACTCCTTTGGAGGAGCCTTTATACCTTCCAAATTCTTTTTCCATTGCCAAAGATATTTCTCCTAAGGTAGCTCTTTTTCTGGCTGCCTGTACGGCAAGTTCAAGTAAATTTCCTTCAGCGCCGGCAGCGCATTTTGTAATAGCCTCAAGCGATTTGGTTACTTCCGCATTATTTCTTTTAGCTTTAATTTTTTGTAGCCTTGCAGTCTGGGCTTCTCTTACGGCGGTGTTATCTACTTCTAGTAGTTCTATTGGTTCCTCATTAGTTACCAGGTAACGGTTTAATCCTACTATTATATCTTTGGAGTTATCAATGCGGGCTTGTTTACGCGCTGCAGCTTCTTCTATTTTAAGTTTAGGCAATCCTGTTTCTATAGCTTTAGTCATTCCTCCTATATTCTCTACTTCTTCAATAAGTTTCCAGGCTTTGCGGGCTAATTCGTAGGTTAAGTATTCTAGGTAGTAGGATCCGCCGAAAGGGTCAATCGCGTTGCATATACCTGTTTCTTTCTGTATAAACAATTGGGTATTGCGGGCTATTCTCGCCGAGAATTCTGTGGGTAATGCAAGGGCTTCATCCAGAGCGTTAGTATGCAAGGATTGGGCCCCTCCTAACACAGCGGCCATAGCCTCAATACATGTTCTGCCAATATTGTTATAAGGGTCTTGTGCCGTAAGGCTCCAGCCAGAGGTTTGACAATGTGTTCTTAGGGCAAGCGATTTTTCGTTTTTAGGATTAAACTGTTTTACCAACTTTGCCCATAACATTCGCGCAGTGCGCATCTTGGCAATCTCCATAAAAAAGTTCATACCAATGCCCCAGAAGAAGGAGAGGCGGGGCGCAAAGTCATCAATATCAATACCTGCTTTTATTCCGGTTCTCAGGTATTCCAACCCGTCTGCCAGGGTATAGGCTAGTTCCACATCTGCCGTTGCCCCCGCTTCCTGCATGTGGTACCCGCTAATGCTGATGGAGTTAAACTTTGGCATTTTTTGAGAGGTATAACGAAAAATATCGGCTACAATGCGCATGGAAGCAGCAGGGGGATAGATATAGGTATTTCTTACCATAAACTCCTTCAGTATGTCATTTTGTATGGTTCCGCTAAGTTCATTACTATTTACTCCTTGTTCTTCAGCGGCGACTATAAAAAAAGCCATTATTGGTAGTACAGCGCCATTCATAGTCATAGAAACAGACATTTCATTCAGTGGTATTCCATCGAAAAGAGTTTTCATATCCTCTACCGAGTCTATAGCAACTCCCGCTTTTCCGACATCTCCTGTTACTCTTGGATTATCGGAATCATACCCTCTGTGCGTTGGTAGGTCAAAGGCGATAGAAAGCCCTTTCTGTCCGGCAGCGAGGTTCTTTTTATAAAAGGAGTTGGATTCTTCTGCGGTGGAGAAACCTGCATATTGCCGTATTGTCCAAGGGCGGGTAACGTACATGCTGGCATAAGGCCCGCGCAGAAAAGGAGGGAAACCTGCGGCAAAATTAAGATGAGGATAGCCGATTACATCATCAGAAGTAAATAAATTTTTTAGCGCTATACCTTCAGCAGCAGTCCATATAGTAGTAGTAGCGCTTTTAGCATTAGCTATAACATTTTCATCAAACAGGTCAGAAAGAACAGGCCTCATAAGTTTTTTAAATATCCTCCCTTGTTTTCTATATCCCTCAGCAGGGCCCATGCCTTTTCTGTAAGCACAGAAGTGGTTTTTTCTATATAATATGCCCCCCCCAATGGGTCGCTGACTTTATCCAGGTAAGACTCTTCTTTTAATAGTAGAGCTATGTTTCTTGAGATCCGTTCTGAAAAATCAGTTTGCTTGTTGTCAAATGGTTTAATGGTAAGCGAATTGCAACCGCCCAATACCGAGGACATAGCCTTTGTGGTAAGTTCAATCACATTTTCGGGAGAGGGTGTTGGTTCAGGAAATGCGACACAGTGTAAGGGAGTGTTAATCTCCAAAGGATTAATTTTATAGGCTTCCATAACTCTGTTCCAGAGTAATCGAAAAGCCCTTAACTTAGAGATTTCCATAAGAAAATCTTTTCCTGTAGTAAATGTAAACTCTATATTCCTTAAAGCCGGGATAAGAGGTATCCCCTTCTCTGTAAAGTAGTGTATGTATTCAATGGCTAATGCCAGGGTACTTGAAAGTTCTGTTACTATATCAGAATCTTTATTATTTAAGCTGGAAGAAATAGAAAGAAGACGATAATTGATAAAATTTCTTTGTAATAAACCATATAATCTTTCCAGAGTATTATCAGAAAGCCAGTTTTTTTTAATAGTAATTCTTAAAGCGCCATTGCATCCTCCCTCAAATAACTCATTGGGAATTTCTATATCTTCTTCTAAACAAAAGTTTAGAAACTTAAGAGAAGGCCCGATTTCTTGCAGATTTTCAACTTCTTTGTAAGAAAGTGATTGCGCTAAGGATAAGCTTATGCCGTCTGCACCCGACTTTATGGCGTTTTTAATTTTTGCAGTTATATCCGGGCTATATAAGATTTCCTCATCGATTAACCAGGGAGTTGTAGCAGAAGTTAGGAGTTGATTACGGGCAAAATTTTCTTGTGTAGAAATGTCTTCGGAAGTATAGAAAGGTTCTATATCGGTTTTTGCAAATTCTTTGCCTGATTCTTTAAGTTCTTTCTGTAATTTCTGCAACCAAATAGCCTTAGAAATTGGGTCAAATTCGTCAAAAGAAAGCTCTTTTAGTGCATTCATAATCAAATAATAGATAAAACTAACAAAAAAATTATAATTTATACGATTAAGTCAGAATTAGCATTTGCGTAATATGTTTAAACATGTTAATTTTTTTAGTGTGCTTACCACTATTTTACTTTAACTTTTTTGAGAAACCGTTATAATTTTTAAAGATTTTTTGAATCAAAAGGGGTTAATTTTAAAACTCAGGGGCAATGTAAAAAGTCAAGGGTAATGTTATGTTTTTTGTTAATTTTTTTTTTGGCAATTTTGTTGCCCTTCGAAAAAAACGAGGGAGCATTTTTAAAGTTCTTAGTTTCTAACCTGGTAACCTTATAGTAATCTATGATAATAGTAAAAGACTGTGTAGCAGCATGGAACAACTGTCTTCAGCTCATTAAGCAGAGCGTCGGAGAGCAAAGTTTTAAAACATGGTTTGAACCGATAGTTCCTTTATCGCTTCATAATAGTGTTTTAACGATTCAAGTGCCTAGTCAGTTCTTTTATGAATGGTTGGAAGAGAATTACGTGCTTCTATTGAAGCAGGCAATCGACTCGGAACTTGGGCCAACCGGAAGATTAGAATATTCTATCATTCTGGATAAAAAAGAAGAAAGCAAAGCCCAAACGATTTCTTCTAAGCCTGGCAATGTCCATACAGGCCAGGTAGCAGGCAATGGATGGAACAAACACACAAATGGCGTTAATGGGAATTCGACTTCCTATACAAGCCCTTTTGATTTGAAAAGCCTGGATAGGTACAACACCATCCATTCGCAACTCAATCCTAATTATACTTTCGAAACGTTTATTGAAGGGGACTGCAACAGGCTGGCTCGCTCTGCGGGATTTGCAGTTTCGGAAAAGCCTGGCATTACTTCCTTTAATCCTCTAATGATATACGGAGGCGTAGGGCTTGGCAAGACTCATCTGGTGCAGGCTATAGGCAATCACATCAAGAAAAACCTTCCAGAGAAATTTGTGTTGTACGTATCATCAGAAAAATTCTCTAACCAGTTTATTGAAGCAATAACCAATAACAAGCTCCAAGACTTTAATCATTTTTACCTACAAGTAGATGTGTTGATAATAGACGACATTCAGTTTTTCTCAGGTAAAGAAAAAACCCAGGATATATTTTTCCAGATATTTAATCACCTGCATCAGTCAGGCAAACAGCTTATCATGACGAGCGACCGCTCGCCGAAAGAGCTAAAAGGCTTGCAGGAGCGCTTACTTTCCCGCTTCAAGTGGGGACTTACAGCCGACCTTCAGCAACCTGACTTTGAAACGAGGTTGGCGATCATTCAGAAAAAACTGAAGCAAGATAGCATCAAAATTTCTGAAGCGGTTATTGAGTACCTTGCTTTTAGTATTGACACCAACATAAGGGAACTGGAAGGCGTACTGATTTCTCTTATCGCTCAGTCTTCGCTGAACAAAAAAGAAATAGACCTGGAACTGGCTAAGCAGACATTGCAAAGCATTGTTCAGGATATTGAATCGGAGGTTGGTATTGATTACATACAAAAATTTGTAGCCGACCATTTTGGCGTTACTATTGACTCTTTAAAAGCTAAAACAAGAAAAAGAGAAATAGTAGTAGCCAGACAGGTGGCTATGTATTTTGCCAAAGAATACACCAACCTTTCATTAAAGTCCATCGGCTTTCATTTTGGCAGCAGAGACCACAGCACAGTAATACATGCGCTAACGGCGGTAAGCGACCAAATGGATACAGACAGAAAGTTTAACGCAACAATACAAGAGCTTACCAAGAAAATAAAGCTCAAATCGATTTAATTTTATAGGTAATTTTCCGGCTAGGAAAATAGGGCCTGACGTAAAAACGCCAGGCTTTATTTTTTTAGAAATAGTAGGAGTAGTAACCCCGCATACCATTAGATGTAATTCCTTCTATAACCACTTTGCCTCTTATTTTTTCCAAAATGTCTGCAAGCTCGGCAGCGGTATTAATAGGCACTCTGTTAATAGAAGTGATTACAAACCCCTCGCTTATGCCCAATCTTCTTATTAATCCGTTTCTGATGTTTGTGATTCGCACTCCGCCTTCAAGGCCAAGTTTATCTCGTTCAACTTTAGAGACAGCTTCAAAATCTGCCCCCAGATTTTCGGAGCGGTAGGTCTCATGCTTAATAATCTCTGTAGTTCCTTCTCTGTTGGTAAGCGTCAAATTACCTTCCATTGTTTTATCCCCTCTTTTGTAAACTATTTTTATTTTATCTCCCGGATTATAATAGCTCAGGTATTCATCAAAACTACTTTTACTATTTATATCAAGATCATTTACTTTAGTGATGATGTCGCCTTTCTCCAATCCCATTTTTTCAGCGGCGCCTTCTTTCTGAATGTAACTTACCAGTACTCCGTTAAGGTCTTGTAGTTTTAATTTTGCTGCCACGTCCGAAGTAATCTCGTTCACCTCAGCGCCCAAGAAAGCCTTCTGTACTTCGCCGTACTTAACAATATCTTTTACCACTTTGCTTACAATGTCTACTGGCACGGCAAAACCATAACCGGAGTAAGAACCTGTTTTAGATAGTATAGCAGTGTTTATACCAACCAGTTCGCCCCTGGTATTTACCAACGCTCCACCGCTATTGCCGGGGTTAATGGCTGCATCTGTTTGTATAAAAGACTCTATAGGGAATTGGCTGTTTACTACGTGTATGTTTCGGGCTTTGGCGCTTACTATCCCGGCGGTAACTGTTGAAGTAAGGTTAAACGGATTTCCTACCGCCAGCACCCATTCGCCTACCTTTAAGTCTTTAGACGTTCCTACTTTTATGGCGTGCAACCCTTTTGCGTCAACCTTTAGTACGGCCAGGTCTGTAGAAGGGTCTGCGCCTACTACCTGGGCGGTGTATGTTTTTTTACCATCAATCACTTCAATTTTATCTGCCTGTTCAATAACATGGTAATTAGTGATGATGTACCCATCCTCGGAATAGATAACCCCCGATCCTGAACTGGTAACCTGCTGTTCCTGGTTATTAAAATACCAGCCAAACCAGTTGGGCTGGTCATAAGAGTTTGTCCCTACCGATTTAATGTAAACCACACAGGGGCTGCTTAATGCAGAAGCCAACACAAAATCTTCGCTACCCGCGGAAGATTTATTCTGCATATTGGCAAGCTCATAAGCAGGGGCCTGCTGGTTAGTAACGTATATTTCCTTTTTAGAAAAGAAGCTGAAAATGTATGCTCCCAATACTCCTGCCACTAAGGCGACAACAAATACTTTGACACTTGATTTCATAAAAAATTTAAAGTTTGGTTTATTAAAATGTTAACAAAAATTATGCACTAAAGTTTAACCTGTCAGTTTTTATGACTTTTTTACATGAAAAAAGCCCGGTAAATTTATTAAATTTGTTTTCTGACATATATGGGAATAAGAGCGTTTTTGAGTAAGCCCATTGCCTCGTGGGTAGTGAACCGGCAAAAGAAATGGGCATTAAACCCTTCTAAAACCCAGCAAAAAGTTTTAAACTACCTGCTTAAAGAGGCTGCAACCTCCAGCTTTGGCAAAGACCATCAGTTTGCCTCTATAAAAAGCTACGACGATTTTAAAAAGCATGTCCCCATTCGCGATTACGAGCAACTTTCCTCCTACGTCAACCGGGTGGTTGAAGGGGAAGAAAATGTGCTTTGGAAAGGGAAACCGCTTTATTTTGCCAAAACGTCCGGCACTACCTCGGGTATAAAATACATACCCATAAGTAAAGACTCTATCCCTTATCATATTAACGGAGCAAGAGACGCTTTATTGAATTATGTTTACGAAACTGGTAAATCTGATTTTTTGGACGGCAGCCTTATTTTTTTATCGGGTAGCCCCGAAATGGTAAAAAAACATGGTATTTATGTGGGTAGACTATCAGGCATAGTAAATCACCATGTGCCGGGTTATTTGCGAACCAATCAGAAACCCAGTTATGAGGTAAACTGTATGGAGGACTGGGAAGCAAAGCTGGAAAAAATTATAGATGAAACTATCGATGCCCGGATGACGCTTATCTCCGGCATACCGCCCTGGGTGCAAATGTATTTTGACCGCATTATTGCAAGAACAGGTAAAAAGATAAAAGATGTTTTTCCTGATTTCTCATTGTTCGTGTACGGAGGGGTAAACTTTGAACCTTACAAGGCTAAATTGTACGAAAGTATAGGGAAGAAGGTGGACTCCATTGAAACTTATCCGGCATCAGAGGGTTTTATCGCTTTTCAGGATTCGCAGAAGGAGGAGGGTTTGCTGTTACTATTGAACAGTGGTATATTTTATGAATTTATCCCTACGGATGAATATTTTTCTCCAAATCCTACACGTCTTTCCATAGGCCAGGTAGAATTGGGAGTAAACTATGCGCTGATATTAAATACCAACGCAGGGCTTTGGGGATACTCTATAGGCGATACTGTTAAGTTTGTATCTAAAGCTCCTTACCGTCTGGTAGTAACAGGTAGGATAAAACATTTTATTTCCGCTTTCGGGGAGCACGTGATAGGAGAGGAAGTGGAAAAGGCGCTTAAAGAGGCCATGCAAAAACATCCTGAAACGGAAGTAACAGAGTTTACCGTTGCACCGCAGGTAACTGCCCCAGACGGCAGTTTGCCCTACCACGAGTGGTTTATTGAATTTGCCAACCGCCCTAACGATATGCAGGCTTTTGCCTATGATTTGGACGAGGCGCTGGTGAAGTTGAATACTTATTACAAAGACTTAATTGTGGGTAGTATTTTGCAAAGACTTAAGATTACAGTAATGCAAAAAGACGCCTTCATCAATTATATGAAATCGCTTGGTAAACTGGGAGGGCAAAACAAAGCGCCCCGACTTGCAAACGATAGGGTAGTAGCGGACGCTTTAACCAACTATAAAATCTAAACCGGCTATATAAGGCAACCATGAGTGTAAAACCAGATACAGAAATTCGTAAGAAGCATGTTGCCCTACTTGGTTCAACCGGTTCTATAGGTACGCAAGCGCTGGACGTCATTCGCAAGAATAGAAATCTTTTTGAGGTCGAGGTACTCACCGCGCAAGACAATGCCGACCTGCTTATAAAACAAGCGCTGGAGTTTTTACCCAATGCAGTAGTAATAGGCAACGAGGCCCTTTACGATAGAGTAGCCGCGGCTTTATTACCAGCAGATATAAAAGTCTTCTCAGGAATAAATTCTATTGCTTCCATAGTAGAAATGGAATCCATAGACATGGTATTAACAGCGCTGGTTGGCTACTCTGGTTTGCAGCCTACCATCAGGGCCATTTGCGCCGGTAAATCCATCGCATTGGCTAACAAAGAAACGCTGGTAGTAGCAGGCGAGCTGGTAACTAAATTAGCTTTGGAAAACCAGGTGGGAATTATCCCTGTAGATTCAGAACATTCAGCCATATTCCAGTGCCTTGCCGGGGAGTTGAACAACCCTATAGAAAAGATCATCCTCACCGCTTCCGGCGGGCCCTTCAGGGGCAGGGACATGGAGTTCCTTAAGACAGTTACCAGGGAGCAGGCCCTAAAGCATCCCAACTGGTCTATGGGGGCAAAAATTACTATAGATTCTGCTTCGTTAATGAATAAAGGCTTAGAGGTAATAGAAGCGCAATGGCTTTTTGGATTGGAGCCTTCAGAAATAGAAGTAGTCATCCATCCTCAGTCCATCATCCACTCGCTGGTTCAGTTTCACGATGGTTCCATAAAAGCGCAAATGGGCTTGCCGGATATGAAATTACCCATTCAGTATGCATTAAGTTATCCACAACGTATAAAATCAGATTTCAAACGTTTTAATTTTACAGACTATCCTTCGCTTACGTTCGAGAAGCCGGATGTTAAAACATTCAGAAATCTGGAACTGGCTTATTATGTGATGCGAAAAGGAGGGAATGCACCCTGTATTTTAAATGCGGCAAATGAAATAGCTGTAAATGAATTTTTAAAGGAAAATATACGTTTTATAGAAATTCCTGAAATAATAGAAAATTGTATCGAAAAAGTACAGTATATTGCTTCACCTTCTTACGAGGACTATGTGAATACTGACATCGAGACGCGCAGGATGGCAAAAAGCCTCAAGTTAAAAATATAATGAGTAATAAAATTTTTAGATAGTTTAATGGAAATATTAATAATGCTTGGCCAGCTTCTTCTGGCTTTATCTATTTTAGTTGGAGTGCACGAGTTGGGACACATGCTTAGCGCTAAATATTTTGGAATGAGGGTTGAAAAATACTCCATCGGTTTTCCACCAAAAGTTTTCGGGTTTAAAAAAGGCGAAACGGAATACTCTCTGGGAGCTATTCCTTTGGGAGGCTTTGTTAAAATTTCCGGAATGATTGACGAATCGCTGGATACCGACGCGCTATCTAAACCGGCAGAACCTTGGGAGTTCCGTGCCAAACCAGCCTGGCAACGGCTTATCGTAATGTTGGGCGGCATAACTGTAAACATTGTTGTAGGCGTTGTTATATTTATAG
>Ga0302306_10001676_pt1 | contig 11825 bp, 10 predicted proteins | sample III_Palsa_E3_1_FD_198761 | JGI IMG/M metagenome (GOLD analysis project Ga0302306, IMG submission 198761) | Peat permafrost microbial communities from Stordalen Mire near Abisko, Sweden - III_Palsa_E3_1 | ecosystem: Environmental > Terrestrial > Soil > Palsa > Peat permafrost | place: Sweden...
AAAGTGGCAGTAGCAGTTTCTTTTGGTTCATAGCCGGAAACTTCAGGATCAATTCATAATTTAGTTTTCAATGCCCGATGCCGCAGGGGCCATGAACTATGAACCATGAACTATGAACCTCCCCGACTGCTACTAATCATCAACCAGTTCATCATAAACCGATCTCAACTCCGCAAAAGCGTGGTTATCGTTTTTCTCGCGCGTCGTCTTCATGCCCTTCTCATAAATATTTATCGCATCCTGGCGGCGGCCTAATGCTTCGTAAAGTTTGCCGAGGTGATAATAAGTACCTGTGTAGTCCGGGTGCTTCGTTACCAGGTCCTCGTAATAGGAAAGTGCATTATCCGTCTCGCCGAGGCGCAAATATTCGGTCGCCAGGGCATATTTTAAAAACGGGTCTCCCGGTTCGTTTTTTATAAATTCCAGCAGCTTTTCTAATCTGTTCGCCTGCATTTTAAACTCTGTCTTTTTTAACTAAATTTGCACAAACCTATTTGTGAGTAAACAACACCTCCCTGGTAACTTACAGGTACGTAAAAACTAAAAGCATAACGCAATGAAGATACTGGTTTGTGTAAGCAATGTGCCTGATACCACCACAAAAATAACTTTTACCGATAACAACACGCAATTTAATACCGCGGGTGTTCAATTTATATTGAATCCTTACGATGAGATTGCCCTGGCCCGGGCCATTGAATTGACGGATGGCGGAAACGGATCGGCTACCGTGATCAATGTTGGAGAAGTAAGCACAGAGCCAACGATTCGTAAGGCCCTGGCCATCGGCGCTACGGACGCAGTAAGGATCAATGCCAAACCGCACGATGCCTGGTTTGTGGCCTCGCAAATAGCTGCTTATGTAAAATCAAATCCTTTCGACCTTATATTGACCGGCCGTGAGTCGATCGATTACAACGGATCGAAAGTTGCCGGAATGCTGGGTGAGTTACTGGATATTCCTTCTGTCTCCATCATCAAAAAGCTGGATGTGAATGGCACTGACGTTACCGTTGAGCGCGAAATCGAAGGCGGAAAAGAAATTTTGACTGCTCCTCTGCCCATTGTTGCAGGTACAGCTGAAGGTGTGGCAGAACCTAAAATACCCAATATGCGCGGCATTATGTCGGCACGTAGCAAACCACTGGTTGTTGTCGAACCGGTTACGGTAAGCACCCTTTCAAACGTATTGGATTATGAAACGCCCAAGCCCCGGGGCCAGGTTAAACTGGTTCCTGCCGATGATGTTGCAAAGCTGGTCGGATTATTGCACGACGAAGCAAGGGTAATTTAATTTTTTATCGCTGATCTTATCTTATATACCATTATATGCCTGTTTTAGTTTATACGGAAAATGTGGAGGGGAAATTCAAAAAATCGACGTTTGAAATTGTTTCCTATGGCCGCGCAATCGCGGATCAAAATAAAACCAGCCTCGTAGCCATTTCTATCGGCGACGTAAGCAAGGAAGAATTGGCCGGCCTCGGCAAATACGGGGCCGAAAGAGTCTTAAATGTTTCTAACGAGAAGTTAAAGAATTTCATCAACCAGGCTTACGCATCGGTTATAGCGGAAGCTGCAGCGAAAGAAGGCGCCGAAATCGTTGTCCTTTCCAATTCCTTTTCCGGACGCGGTTTAGCGCCCCGTATCGGGGTAAAGCTTGAGGCAGGCGTTGCCGATGGCGCAGTTGCCCTGCCCGAACAGGCAAAGGGAAAATTCATAGTAAAAAAGACCGCTTTTTCAGGCAAGGCATTTGCCAACGTGGAGCTTACTTCTGAAAAGAAGGTAATCTCTTTGATCCCGAATGCCTATAAAATTGAAGAGAAAGGTGCAATTGCCAAAGTCGAAGATTTTGGGCCGGCTTTAAAACCCGGCGACCTGAAAACCATAATCAAAGAAATTGTCCGCTCTACCGATAAAGTATCGCTGCCGGATGCCGATATCGTTGTATCAGGCGGCCGCGGGCTGAAAGGCCCCGAAAACTGGGGAATGATTGAAGAATTGGCTGACTTACTGGGGGCCGCAACGGCCTGCTCGAAACCGGTATCCGATGCCGGATGGCGCCCCCACAGCGAACATGTGGGCCAAACAGGCATTGCTGTCAGTCCAAATTTGTATATTGCAATAGGAATTTCAGGCGCAATACAACACCTTGCCGGCATAAGTTCGTCAAAGGTGATCGTTGTGATTAACAAAGATCCGGAAGCGCCGTTTTTTAAGGTAGCGGATTATGGCATAGTAGGCGATGCGTTTGAGGTGGTTCCACAATTAATAGCGGCGGTTAAAGAATATAAAGCTTCGGCGTAATCAGGACGCGTAGTGATGGGTAATGATATGAAAAAAATAAAGCTGGATATTGTCGGGCTGTCTTACAGCCAGACACAATCCGGCGCGTACGCCCTGGTTTTAGGCGAGGTGAGCGGCCGGCGAAGACTGCCGATCATAATCGGCGCGTTTGAGGCACAGGCCATAGCGATCGAAATTGAAAAAATGACACCGAGCCGGCCACTTACGCACGACTTGTTTAAAAGCTTTGCCCAGGCCTACCATATTTCCGTAAACGAGATTATTATTTATAACCTGGTCGACGGAATATTTTATGCTAAACTGATCTGTTCAGATGGCAAACGATCCGTCGAGATCGATGCCCGCACATCGGATGCCATTGCAGTAGCCGTACGATTCGACTGTCCGATCTACACCTACGAATTCATCCTGTCAACGGCCGGTATTGTGATTGAAGGAAACGATTTTGTTTACCTGGAAAACATTAACGAAACCACCGAGGAAAAAGCTGCAGCCGCCGCAACCACAGGTGGATACAGCACCTTAAGTGTCGATGAGCTGAAAACCCGCCTACAGGAAGCCCTGGCAGATGAATCTTACGAAAAAGCTGCTAAGATACGCGATGAGTTGAATCGCAGGAAGGCGTCGTGAGTAGAGACTGGAGATCGGAGGTTAGAGATTAGGCTAATACACCTTATCTTCGGTCCTGCTGGTGTTGTTTCCGCTGAAGATTTACTAATTTTTAAAATATCATACGTCCTTCAATCAACCTAATCTCTAATTAACTAACCTCTAATCACTATTTTTTCACTATTTTCCCGCTTTAATTAACGCTGATCCAAATTTTCAAAACGGCAGGCCATGGGTGTTAAGTCGCGGTTAATATTGATGAATTTCATGCAGTACTTTATATGGGGGGCGTGGCTGCTTACCATTGGGCACTATTGGTTCGACAATAAACTGGGTACAGCAACGCAATTTTCAGCCATCTTCTCCACCATGGGAATCTCGGCCATCTTCATGCCAGGGCTCACCGGCATTTTAGTCGACAGGTTCATCAATGCGGAAAAACTATACGGCATACTGCATATTTTGGGCGCCGCCGTGTTATTCCTCGTTCCATTGGTCAAGGACCCAACCATTTTCTTTTGGGTAATGCTGTTAAACATGCTGTTTTACATGCCAACCATATCTCTTTCAATAACAGTTGCTTATGCCGCGCTTAAAAATGCAAACGAAGACGTGGTAACGGTATTTCCTCCAATCAGGACAATCGGTACAGTCGGATTTATCGTCGCCTTATGGACTGTCAGCTTAACCCACAGCGAGTCATCCGCCAATCAGTTTTATATTGCCTCGGCAGTAGCACTGGCGCTTGGGATATATGCTTTTACACTCCCGAAATGCCCGCCGCTTTTGCATACGGCCGGTAAAAGATCATTCGTGGATTCGTGGGGACTCAATGCTTTTACCTTATTTAAAACACGAAAGTTTGCCGTGTTTTTTTTGTTTTCGATGCTTTTGGGCGCGGCGCTCCAGTTGACCAACGCTTATGGCGATGTTTTTATTGGCGATTTTAAAAATGTAGCTGCTTACAAAAATACCATCGCCGTAAGATTTCCGGCAATCATTATGTCGGTGTCACAGGTGTCCGAAACCCTATTTATCCTTGCTATACCGTTCTTCCTGAAAAAATTCGGGATCAGGAATGTAATGCTCATCAGTATGTTGGCCTGGGTACTACGGTTTGGATTATTTGCCATTGGCGATCCGGCTGGCGGCTTATGGATGATCATTCTTTCGTGCATTGTTTACGGCATGGCATTCGATTTCTTCAATATCTCCGGGTCCTTGTTCGTCGAAACGCAAACCCCGCCCGAGATAAGAGGCAGCGCCCAGGGCTTATTTATGATGATGGTAAACGGCTTTGGCGCCTTGTTTGGCAGCATCGCCAGCGGTGTTATTATCGACGCCTTTTTTACCCTGCCCGATCATAGCAAAAACTGGCACGGTATCTGGCTTTCATTTGCTGCCTACGCGCTTGTAATCGCGATTGTTTTTCCTTTTGTGTTTCGTTACAAACACAACCCTGTAGCAAAGCTGGCCGTTGAGCCCTTATAGGGCTACCTTACCACCTCCAATTGATAATCAACAAAAGTAAATATCAACCAAACCCATGAAAAAACATTACCGGCACGAAAACAACTGCTTAAACTGCGGAACGATTCTGGAAGGTAAGTTTTGCCACAATTGCGGGCAGGAAAATCTCGAAATAAAGGAAGGCTTTGGCCATATGATGAACCATGCCATCAGCGATTACTTCCATTTCGACCACCAATTTTTTCATACGTTAAAGCCTTTGCTTTTTAAACCTGGCTTCCTCACCAACGAATATATGGCCGGCCACCGTGTGCAATACCTGCACCCGGTTAAGATGTATATTTTTATCAGTGTTGTTTATTTCTTGTTGTTATTTAAAAGCGGGCATCAGGTTGTAAGCTTTGGCAGCCCCGCCAACCAAAAGGCTGCTACTGACTCTGTTGTTACCGAAATTAAAAAGGACAAAAGTTTAACCCCTGAGCAGCGAAAGAAGGCTTTGCGGTATATTGATGCCGGAAAAAGGTATGGGGTATCCGACAACTCAAAATTATTCCTTGACGACGGCGATTCCACTCTTGCCCAATACACGGCGAAACAGAAACTCAAAGCGCCAAAAGACCGGGACAATTTTTTTGAAAGGACGGTCTCCGAAAGTTTCCTGAAATACAATGAAAAATATGGACACAACGCACGGGAGCAATTCGAAGAAGATATACAGCACAATATTCCCAAAATGATGTTCGTGATGCTACCATTGTTTGCACTGATACTGGGACTTAGTTTTTATAAAAACGGAAAGTTTTATGTGGAGCACCTGATCTTCGCGTTCCATTTCCATTGTTTTTTCTTCCTGTTTGCAGGGATATTAATACTGATCGGGATGCCCTTCCCTCTTGACGGGGTGGTTGATCAATGCCTCAACACCCTCGCCATCCTTTATTCCATTTGGTATTTATACCGTGCGTTAAGGGTAGTTTATCACCGAAGCCGGTTTCGAAGTGTTACAAAATTGATCGGGCTGTCGCTTAGTTATGCTGTGGCGCTACTTGTGGGAATTGTTGCCGTTACGCTTATAACAGCAATGATTTAAGAGGATACCGGTTAAATTAGGTTAGTTAAAGTTTAAGAGCCCGAAAGATTAAAACTTGCAGCGCCGGACAGATAGGAAACTTAACAGAAAATTGACTGGTGACCTTGCTTTGGGTAGTTTATTGATATATCCCGTTAAAATTTTATACCATTCTTTGCCCAAAAAGATTAGTTCCCGCTTACTTTACATCAAGGATTCCCGAATGCCTCCAGCGCCGCAGTCGGTTCGCCATTGGTGGTAAATGCACCCAGCCCATAGCTTTGCCAGTTATAGGCTTCAGGTTCCCAATAAAAAACGCCCAGCCCGTTACCGGCGGAAACGGAGTTCACCTTGGTAATTATATCGGTCAAAAAGTTTAGCGCAATAGTCGGCTGGTCCTCCTCCATGCCTACTTCAACCACCATACAAGGCGTATTATATCGGGCTACCAGGGTGTTGATATTCGCCAGGCATTCGGTGTCGTAGGTCTGCCAGTCAGTGGTCGACGGGTATAACGACATGCCAATGATGTCCCATTGGGCGCCGTTTGCTTTTAACCCGTCAAAAAGCCATTCAAAGTGCGTATTGTCATACCCGTTGGATACATGAACGATCACCTTCGTGGTGCTGCTTACCGACTTAACGGCTTTATATCCCTGTTCCACCAATGCGGCAAAGTTAGCCATGTTGGAGGTCGCATTCCCGGTTGGCCAAAGCATGCCATCGTCAACCTCGTTACCAACCTGAACCCAGGTTGGCGTAATGCCGTGGTTTTGCAGGGTATCCATAACGCTGACGGTGTAGGTATATAATGTACTTTGGAGTGCCGTTAAGCTGAGCGAGGCCCAGGCTGCCGGAGGGGTCTGGGTGCCTGGATCGGCCCAGGTATCGCTGTAGTGAAAATCGAGCAGGATGTTTAATCCGGCATTTTTAGCCCGCTCCGCCTTTGCGAGTACGTCGGCGGTATTGCACCAGCCTCCCGTTGGGTTAACCCAGGCGCGTAGTCTTATTGCGTTAAAACCCAGACTTTTCATCAATGCGAACAGGTCCTCCTGGGTTCCGCTGGTATTGTAAAACTTATACCCTGAAGCTTCCATCTGGGTAACCCAACTGATGTCTGCTCCTTTGGCAAAACCTGAAGCCACTGTCGGCGGCGTATACTTTGGGGTGGTTTTGGGTGGAGTTGGTGTGGGTGTAGTTTTATTTGAGCACGAAAAAACCGCAAGCACACAAATAATCAAACAAATCTGAAGCGCACTTCTCATATCAAGGGTAATTATAATTGGTTAAACCGAAAGGCTTAATACAAAGATAAAACAAGGATTCGAGAAATAAAATGTATAATGTACATTTATTTTTATTTGCGACCGTCCTGCCAATTTGTCAACCCATTGTCTTTTGGAACGGCCATTGTTATGTTACATTCGTCACAAAAACAATAACTCAAAAAAAGATAATATTATGCAAGAAAAAGGCACGATTTCGATCCATACCGAAAACATCTTCCCGATAATTAAAAAATTCCTGTATTCGGACAACGAGATATTTTTGCGCGAGCTGGTATCAAATGCCGTGGATGCTACCCAAAAAATCAAACGATTAAGCGCGCTGGGCCAGTATAACGGCGAACTGGGCGACCTCAAGATCGAAGTTGCCTTTGATGAAAAGGCCAAAACCATCACCATTTCCGATCGCGGGCTTGGGATGACCGCCGAAGAGATCAAAAAGTATATCAACCAGATCGCATTTTCGGGCGCTACTGAATTTGTCGAGAAATTTAAGGAAGCCAAAGACGCCAACGAGATCATCGGCCGCTTCGGCCTTGGTTTTTACTCCTCATTCATGGTGGCCGATAGCGTTGAAATTCAGACTTTATCCTACCAGGAAGGCGCCGAACCCGCTCATTGGGTATGTGACGGCAGTACGCAATTCGAGATCAGCGAAGGTACCCTGGAAGAACGTGGAACAGAGATCACGCTGCATATCAATGCGGATTCGGAAGAATTTTTAAGCAAATACAAACTGCAGGAAATACTTGATAAATACTGCAAGTTTTTGCCGGTACCCATTAAATTCGGCACCAAAACCGAGGAAGAAGAAGACGGCGTTGACGAAGAAGGCAAAACCAAATATAAATCCGTTGAGATAGATAACATCATCAACGATACTAACCCGATATGGACCAAAGCACCTGCAGATTTAAAAGACCAGGACTACCTGGATTTTTATAAACAACTTTACCCATTCTCGGAAGACCCGTTGTTTTGGATACACCTCAATGTGGACTATCCGTTCAACCTTACCGGCGTATTGTATTTCCCGAAACTGAAAAATGATTTTGAGGTGCAGCGCAACAAGATCAAATTGTTCTCGCGCCAGGTATTTATTACCGACGAGGTAAAGGATATTGTTCCTGAGTTCCTGATGCTGCTGCACGGCGTCATCGACTCACCAGATATCCCGCTGAACGTATCCCGCAGCTTCCTGCAAGCCGATAGCAACGTAAAGAAGATAAACACCTATATCACTAAAAAAGTAGCTGATAAATTGGCAGACCTGTTTAAGAACGACCGCCCAGCTTACGAGGAAAAATGGTCGGACATTGGGCTGTTTGTAAAATATGGTGTGATCAGCGACGATAAATTTTATGATAAAGCCAAAGATTTTGTGCTGCTTACTAACACTAAAAAGGAAAATTACACTTTAAACGAATATAAAGAAAAGGTAGCGCCAGAGCAAACCGGCAAAGACGGTAACCTCGTTTACATTTATACCAATGATCTGGCAAAGCAGCACGCATTTATCGATTCGGCCGAGAAAAAAGGCTACGATATTTTGCTGATGAATACCCCTATCGACAATCATTTCATAGGCCATATAGAGCACAAGCTTGAAAAAACCTCCTTTAAACGGGTGGATGCCGATGTTGCCGATAAACTGATCAAAAAGGACGACGCGCCCGAACATGTGTTAACCGAAGAGCAATCGGCTAAGGTTAAAACCGTTTTCGAAAAGGCAATATCCAAGCCTGGCTATAAAATAGAAGTGGAAAGCCTGAACCCGGAAGAGTTACCGGTGACCATAACAATGGACGAATTTATGCGCCGCATGAAGGAGATGGCGGCAATGGGCGGCGGCATGGGCTTTTATGGCAGCATGCCTGATAATTATAAAGTGATCATCAACGGAAACCATAAACTGATCAGCCGCATCGCAAGCGAAGAGAACGAAGAATTGCAGGCACAGTTGAGTAAACAGGCTTTCGATCTGGCACTGCTTTCGCAAGGGTTATTAACCGGGGCAGAATTAACCGACTTTGTGAAAAGAAGTGTAAGTTTGATATGAGCGTGAGATATGAGATATAAGATGTGAGTGGTGAGGAGAGTTAAACCATTAATTCAGGCTGTGCCACTCACAATTTTTATTTTTTCCGGGCGTTTTAGTTACGTTAAGCCATTAGATATGAAACGTTTAATAAAGTCCGCATTGATAGCAGCTATTGCATCCTCAACCCTCGGAATTGCTACTGCGCAAAACTCAAAAGCCGATAAGAAAGATAAAATAAAAAACATGGTGGAGGGCGACCGCTATTTTTTTGAGGCCGACTACGCTATTCCCCAGCGCGGGGATAGCCGTCAGCTAACCGATTTGTACGACCTCAAAATTTCAAAGGATAGCATCACAGCCTACCTACCCTATTTTGGCCGCGCTTATTTGGCGCCTAACCCTGGCACTGATGAAGGCGGAATCAAGTTCACGACCACTGATTTTAGCTACAACGAAAAGCAAGGTAAAAAAGGCGGCTGGGAAATTTCCATCAAACCTAAAGACAATAACCTGACCAACTGGCGCGATGTGCAGCAAATGCAGCTGGATATTTCTGCAGATGGCTACGCTTCTCTCGTAGTGATCAGTTCCCACCGTGACCCAATTACGTTCCAGGGAAGTATTGTGGCGAAGGAGTAATATGTTGGAGGAAGAGAAGTAGCATGCCGTTTGCAGTTGCCGGTTTGCAGTTTGCGCAAGGAAAATGGCAGTAGCGGCAGCGATACGTTCCAGAAAGCGCACCTCTCCGTCAATGGCCACCATGGCCCCCAAATGTACTAATTCACCACCGCGATCGCCATTCCGTCGTGATCCTTCACCCCTACTGTTTGAATGATCGTCGCCGTCACCTTATCATTCCCTGCCAGCATTTTATTGAACCGCTGCACCCCTTTTACCTTCTCATCCGGGTGCTTTTCATCCAAAACCTTGCCCTCACGGACCACATTGTCGGCTACAATCACAGTCCCGGCCCTCGATAACTTTAAAGCCAGCTCAAAGTATTCGGTATAAGGCGGTTTATCTGCATCGATAAAGATCATGTCAAAAGGACCGCAGTCTTCCGCATCCAGCTCATTTAAGATATCCAGCGCCTTTCCCACCCTGATATCGACTATGGTATCCAGCCCTGCTTTTATAATGCTCTCCCTGGCCACGGCGGCGTAATCCTTATCGATCTCCAGGGTAATGAGGTGCCCGTCCACGGGCAGCGCACGCGCAAGCCAAATGGTGCTGTAGCCACCACAGGTACCGATCTCCAGTATTTTTTTCGCGTTAGCCATCCGCGCCAATACCTGCAAAAATTTGCCCTGGTTTGCCGATATATTCATCGGCGGAATGCCCGCTTTCTTCATTTGCCGTCCGGCCGATTTAAGCGCTTTATCTTCTTTGCCCAGCAGGCTTTCGATGTACCTGTCAACCGCTCTAAATAGTTTTTTGCTCATAAGTGTTAAGATTGATCTATGTTAGGTTTAATACCCTGGCCTTTGATAAACAACTTTACCGCCTGAAATAGTCGTCAGCACTTTGATATCGTAAATTTTCTCCGGATCGATCGTGGTCGGGTCGTTATCCAGGACGATCATATCCGCGTATTGGCCGGGTATCAGCCGGCCTTTTTTCTTTTCTTCAAAAGTACAATAGGCGCCGCCGTAACAATAAGCTTTGATCGCATCTTCGGCGCCGATGCATTGGTTGCCGCCTATCACAATTCCGCCGTCCCTGGTTTTGCGGTTGACCGCGCTGCCCAGCCGGATCATGGCAGGGTATGGTGAGATTGGCGCATCAGAGTGCAGGGCGTATATAATGCCCATATCCATTGCCGTTTTGGTGGGATGCAGCATGGCCATCCGCTTTTTACCGTAAACCAGCATTTTGTCGCCCAACTCATACATATAACAATGGAATACCGGGATGATCTTGTCCTTTTTGATCTTATCCAAAATACCCTGGTTGGTTATGCTGCAATGTTCAATACGGTGACGCGGATCGGGTCGTGGATCTGCCGCCTGTGCCTTTTCCATCGCCGAGATCACCATATCGATCTCCCGGTCGCCATTTGAATGAACGGCGATCTGCAAACCGGCCTTATGTATCCTTAAAAACAAACTATCCAGCGATGCCTGGCTCCTCGCCGGCGGTATGCCGTAGTAATCCCTTTTCCCGGTAACGGGGTTGATCATATCGTAAGGTTCGTATAACCAGCAGGTTTTCCCGCTTAGGGAGTTACCCTGGATCACTTTAACCCCTTCAATTCTTAAATACGGCGTATTTGTCCGCGCTATTTTACCTGTGATCAGGTCATTGGCATAAGGCGTTCCCATCAAAATATTAAACCGCATTGGGAAATGTTCCGCCACCAGTTTACGGTAAATCACTACTTTCTCAGGGGTAGTCCAGGCATCGCCTATGCTGGTTACCCCGTTTGCCAATACATCATTAAAAAAATTACGAAACCCTTCCATTTCCTCTGCTTCTGTTGGCTGGGACGGATACACAATATTTTTCGACCGATGCAAATATCCCGCAGCAGTTTCCTTGCAAATACCATCCGGTTTATTGGTGCCATGGTAGCGTTCGAAGGCCCCTCCGGCAGGGTCTTTGGTATTTTCGTCTATCCCGTTAAGGTTCATCAAATAGGAATTAGCAGCCGACAAATGTCCGCTCACATGCGATATTTGAATGGGATGATCTGTGGATGCCTCGTCAAGACTGTCGCGTATCGGCTGGCCGCCCAGCTTGGTTTCATTATAGCCAACGCCCCTGATCAGTACACCTTTTGGAGTAATTGCGGCTTTCTTTTTCAGCAAAGCGATCAGGTTTCGCATCGAAGTAACCGTGTCCAGCTTCAGGACGGCATAAGGCTTGTCAAAATTATAGATGGCTGCCGGATGCATATGCACATCGTTAAAGCCCGGAAGCACGGTTTTGCCTTTAAGGTCGATAACTTTCGTACTATCGCCCACAAAAGTCCGGATAACTGCATCCGGTCCAACGGCCACAATGTTTCCGTTGCTAATGGCAATGGCCTGCGCCCGGTCGCCTT
>Ga0302306_10001686_pt1 | contig 11770 bp, 9 predicted proteins | sample III_Palsa_E3_1_FD_198761 | JGI IMG/M metagenome (GOLD analysis project Ga0302306, IMG submission 198761) | Peat permafrost microbial communities from Stordalen Mire near Abisko, Sweden - III_Palsa_E3_1 | ecosystem: Environmental > Terrestrial > Soil > Palsa > Peat permafrost | place: Sweden...
GAAATTTGCAAATGAGTTTTTGGGGTGCAACAGTAATTACCAATATGTTATCTGCTATTCCTTATATCGGAACTGATTTAGTTTATTTTGTATGGGGGGGTTTTAGCGTTGATAATCCTACATTAAATCGTTTCTTTTCATTACATTTTTTATTACCGTTTTTATTAGCTGCTTTAGCTATTATTCATATAATTTTTCTTCATGTTCACGGTTCCAATAATCCATTAGGTATTTCTTCAAACATGGATAAATTGCCAATACATCCTTATTATGCATATAAAGATTATTTTGGATTTATTATATTTGGTATAATTTTTTCATTTATTTTATTTTTTTATCCTAATTTATTAGGTCATTCTGATAATTATATTCCTGCTAATCCTTTAGTAACTCCTGAACACATTGTTCCTGAATGGTTAAAATGCTATTCTGTTATTTATGGTTTTTAGACCATAATTATTTAAAATTTCACTATATGCTGGAAACCTTTTTGGATTCTCCTTTAGTTAGAATTATTCTATTTCTATTGGTTTTGGGGTAATCAGCAAGTCATCTTCAATTATTTAAAAATTTTACCATAATTGCAGAGTACTTCCGAGATTATACGTGAAAGAAGATTTTTATCTTCAAGATATAATCCATTCTCTTTATTGTTTTTATTAATTTATCTTTAAATTTTAGAATTACCATTTATAAATAGAATTAATTATTGGATTCTAGAAAAAATATCCATGAAAAAGATAAAGAGAATAAATAATGATTTTTTACCATTTTATGCAATTTTACGTTCAATTCCAGATAAATTAGGAGGAGTTTTAGGGATGATTGGGGCAATATTAATATTGTTAACATTACCTATATTAAATATATCTTTAATCCGTTCTTCATATTTCCGCCCAATTTGGAAAATTTTATTTTGGTTATTTGTGGCTAATTTTATTTTATTAGGTTGGATAGGAGGAAATCCAGTAGAATATCCATATGTATTAATAGGTCAAATATTAACGATTACATATTTTATGTATTTTATAATATTAGTTCCTTTATTTTCATTTATGGATAATGTTGTATTATTCATAAAATAATTCAGCGTGTTGAGTCGATGAAACGCAATCATTAGATATTGGATTTAAGATAGATGAGTGAAAGAAAGGACCGGAGAATAATAGGGGCTAGAATCGTAGTTTAGAGCCAGATAAGAATTTAGCTCCCATTAGAGGGGGTTTCGATTATATATTAACACCTATTGGTATGCGGAGTTTAATCTTCATTAGGGGGGGGATCAAATGCTCCGCAATTAAGCGTAGCAGAGGGGGGCAGAATTTCGGAACCAAGCCCTGGCGCGATTCCATAGATTTCCTGAACCAAAGGGGTTTAGCGGTTCCTAAATTTCACCAACCTCAATTGAAATAATGATTTATTTCGATCCTTAAATCTATAACTCAGAGGTAGAGTATTCGTTTGATAAGCGAAAAGTCATTAGTTCAATTCTAATTAGATTTAAAGAAATGTAATAAAGTGAATTGACAGAGGGGGGAATTAAGATAAGAAGTGGGCAAAATAGGGAAGATTAACCCAGGGAAAGAGTGAAGGAAAATGAAGAAACCGAAATGGAGGTTCCTTCGAATCTTAATGAGGAAAGCCCTGAATATCATAAGAGGTGTTTTACTAGTATTGTACCCTGCCATTAAAATTTGGATCAGCCCCCTTTTATCAGTCTAAGCTTTTCATGATTGTTTATGGAAAATATGTGTGGTTTTTGGAATATCTCGTGTGTATATTCTTAAATGAATTCCTTTTCTAATCGGTGCTCTCTCTGATCGGCCAAAGGGTTAGGTCAACGATCAAAACCATTGGATAAATAATTCCGAAGGGAGGGGCAATCCACACAAAACTGCTACCATATTGAAATGAGTAAATCGAGGAACTGACACGCGAGGCTTTGGCTGAGGATCAAGGGATGGTTTTTTAAGTATAATAATTACTTAAAGGATAAGAATTACTAAAAGTTGGTAAAAAAAGGTGGTTTCTTTCGTAAATTCCTGGTTACTTCTCGTGTCCCCCTCTTGGTTACTTATCTTATCGCCCTCTTTCGTTTCTTTCCGGTCTCTAGATTTTCCGATTTGTTAAGGTAATCTAGATTTTGGGCTCACGATTTTTTAAGATCATCTACGATTTGTTCGGGTAATTTAGATTTTGGGCTCACGATTTTTTAAGATCATCTACGATTTCTTAATGTAAATGGATTACGTCGTTTAAATAAGATGCTATTAATACAGTAAATACGTATGCTTGTAATACACAAATTACAAATTCTAAAGTTATTAATGCAATTATTAACAATATTGGTAATATCGCTAATATTCCAAATATTCCTCCATAAATCATTATGTTCCATGTAAAAAAAGCTATTATATTTAATAATGTATGTCCTGCGAACATATTGGCAAATAATCGCACTCCTAAACTTATTGGACGTGTTAAATACCCTACTATTTCTAATGTTGCTATTAACGGTAATAATACTGTTGGTATCCCTTTAGGTACAAATAAATGAAAAAAATGGAATCCATGTTTTACTAACCCTATTATTGTTATTCCTATAAATAATGATAATGCAAATCCTAAAGTTATTATTGGATGACTTGTTATTGTTAATGTGTATGGAATCATACCTAATAAATTAGAAAATAAAATAAAAACAAAAATTGTCGTTAATAATGTAAAATATTTTTTCCCATCATTTCCTATTTGATCTGTTATTATAGAAAGTATAAATTTATATAATGATTCTAATATTAATTGCCAATTTGTTGGAATTATATATAATCTGTTTTTATTGTTAAAATATCCTATAACGTAAGTTAATATAGATAATATTATAATTAAATTTAATGATGAATTAGTAATAGATATATCATATTTTCCTATTCCTAATTTAATTAAATTTACGATTTTAAATTGTTCTAGTGGACTAATAATCATTTTCTTTTTGGGGATCCTGAAAAATAACAAACGCTATTTTTTTTTACCTTTTTTTTTTGGAGGTAAGACAGGTGAAGCTTCTATCGATTTTTTTATCGATTTTTTGTTTGATTTATTACGAATTTTTTTAGTTGAAGATAAACGAATTTTTTCATAGATTTGATCCCATTTTTTAACGGGTATGATAGGAGTTTTTTTATTATTTTCTTTTTTTAATTTAATATCAAATCCTTTAAAATTAGATTCATTTTTTTCTGAAGATAAGTTATTTAAGAGATAATTTCTTGAAAAAAAGAAAGATTGAAAAGTTGTTATATATTTTCCATTTATTAAAATAAATAATAAAGTAAATATAACTAAAAGCCATTGAAATTGAGTAAAATATGTATAAATATCTAATTGAGGCATAATTTTTTTTTTTTTGAAAAATAAGTTGGTGCGAAGCCCTAGCTTTGCACACATTTTTAAAGTTCTGGTCTATTTCTGTATCTAGATTTTAATTGAGGAAATGTTTCCTCGATTATTTTTATGATTTCCAGAGTTTGCAAAAAACAGTTTTCAACGTTGGGGGAGCCCCCAAAATAAAGTTACCTCGAGAATTTATTTCGAGGCGCAAAATTGCAAAAACCATTATTTTAAAATTACTTTTCTTTTTATATCATTTGTCACTTTTTCTTTACACTCCCTAAATCCTAGCGAATGGATCTATTACTCGTTAATTCCCGTTGTTTATTCTGAGGAATTTTGCTATAGAAAGGGAGATTTTGTGATTAAACAGAGCGTTTTTTGATTCAACGATTGTCGATGGCCATTCTGGGAACAATGATCTATACCAACTTTATGTGGTGGATAAGAATTACTTAATAAATGATCTTAAAATCAATCTCTCCAATCTCAACTCCGCAGGTTGCATACACGCTTGGTTCTTAATCTTTGCCAAAGCCTGTGATTTTCTTTTTGATTTTCCATTTCTGCCGATCTTAATATCTTTTCCCCTCTATATTTCTTTACGATTCTCCATATTAATAGAGATATAATGATCTTTGCTATTAAAAATATTAATGGAGAGATAATGATAATATCTTTGCTATTAAAAATATTATTGATGGATTTATTGTTAATATTACAATACTTATATTTACTAAAATTACTACATATGCTTGATATAAATCTGGATATGATCCGTTATTATTAATTTCATTGTAAAAAAATAAATAATGAACAATTCGTAAATAGTAAAATAATGAAATTATTGAAAATAGAAGAAGTGTTGCACCAATTATTTCTAATTCACTATTATATATTATGTATATTGAAATATATTTTCCCATAAATCCTACTAATGGAGGTAATCCTGCTAAAGATAAAATAGGTAATGTAAAAAAGAAACCATATAATTTGTTGTTATAAAAGATATTTCTTAATTGAATTATATTAGATACATTGATATGTAATAATATTGTAAATATTCCAATATTTGCTATTATATATGTTATTATATAAATGAATACATATTCTATTGCTATTGGGGAACCAATACCAATTAATATTAATAAATATCCAGCATTTGATATGGTTGAATATGCTAATAATCTTTTTAAATTAATTTGTTGAAAACCATTAATTGTCCCAACAAAAACTGATAATAAACCTAAACTTAATAAAATATAATTGAAAAAAGGAAGATACATAATATATAAATACAATTTTACAAAAAGTGTTATTATTATAAATTTAGGGAAAATTGTAAAAAATCCAGTGATTGGGTATAAAACACCTTGATATACATCGGGAGTCCAAAAATGAAAAGGTGCAATAGATAATTTAAATAAAAAAGAAATAATAATTAAAATAAATGGCCATCCTTCTTTACCCATAAATGGATTTAAGGCGATTAATTGAACAAAATTGATAGTTCCATAATTCATATAAATTAATGTACAACCTAATAAATAAAATCCACCTGCAATAAAATTAAATATAAAGTATTTAATTCCTGCTTCTGTTGTATAATAATTTTGATGTATTGTTGTTATTAAATAAAATGTTAATGAAAATAACTCTATACTTAAATATAATATTATTAAATCATTTGATAATATAAAAGTTGTAAATCCAATATAGATTAATAAAAGTAATAACGGAAATTCTTTATAATTTTTTATATTTGAATTAAAAAAGGAAAATAAGTAAAATATTAAAAATATAGTTAACAATGCTAAACCAATCGTATTATAGGTATCAATTGATATAATTGACCCATAATAATATCCATCTAAAAAGGGATGATTAAATAATAAAAGAAAAGAAAGAAAAAGGGTCCAAATTAATGAAGAAAGAAAAGAGATAAAGGATAAAAAAGGAGTAAAAATTAAAAACCAATTTATACAAATGAAAGCAAATATTGGATGAATTAATGGATTTAACATTTTTTGTTTGGGTCCATTTCGGAGATTAAGTTCCGCGATTGGGATCAGAGGATGAAGGGTTAAGTTCCGCTATTCAGAGGGCTAATTAAGTTGGGCTATTGGGATCAGAGGGGCTAATTAAGTTGGGCGCCCTTTATTCGGCTACACCGAAAATACGCTCTGTTACATCCTTCATTAACACCGAAAATACGCTCTGTTACATTAATCCCAGGCGGAAAATACGTCGCTCCGTTCACTTCGTTTTTTTAGATAATGATGGGGGCGGAGATAATCTAGTTGTAGAAACGGCTCCCGCAATTCAACTAAAGCAACGTTATGTTGTTCTTTGTACACAAGGACTACAAAGTGTGAAACTTGCTAAACTTACAAAGCGTAGATTAAGCCTGCTTTTCGCCGTACTAGCTCAGTTCTTTCTCCCGATTAAGGAGATTTAAACCTTATCAAGAATAATAAATGTATATATTTCAAGAGGCTAATTATTATCAAGGATAATAAATGTATATGTGTAAAGAGGAAGTTCCTAAAGATTGGAATAATTGATAAGAAGCGTAAAATAACTGAACATTTAATTTAGTTGTTGGCGTATTTGGAATTTGTCCAAATTGGTATACATCATATTGTGTTCTTGTTGATTTTTTATATCTTCCTTTAATTTTAATTTTAATACCAAGAATTTTTCCACTTACCCACAATTTTTTAAATTTATCCAGTTTATATTTATGATCTTTTAATAAATATCCAATTATTAAATTTACATCATCTATTGGAAAAGTATACATTTTATGTATTTTAATTTTACATTTATAAATATTATATAATATACGTTTTAATTCGAATAATTTAAAAATATTGGTATTTATATACTTATCAAAACAAATATATACATTAAGTATATCACGGTATTTATGTATTTCAATTTGTTTAGAAGGAAAAAATCCTTCTATTATTTTTTTTATTATTTTATCTTGTTTTATATTATACCAAAAAGGTATCGGAAATCCTTTATCAACCCCAAATTTAGGTTGATATAAATGATTCCAAAAACGATGAAAACCGAAACGTAAAGAGATTTTATTCATTTAAATAAGTGATTATCTAAAAAAGATGAATTTTGTAAATAAACTGATTGATACTTATTTTTTTTATTGGAAGTAAATGTTAAAATGATAACACCTAACATGGCGACTAATAAAATAAGAGTTCCGATAAATAAATATGGGAAAAAAGAAGTATATAGTAAAATACCTAAATTAACTAAATTATTATGATAAAAAGATAAAAGATTAAACCAATCAATAAAAGAAGAAGAAGAAAGAAAAATAGGAGAACCAAGAGCAAATAAAAATAATAAACCAAAAAAAAATCCAATCGGGAAATAACGTAAAATATCACCATCAAATTCTGTTAATTTAATATTTAACATCATAAGAACAAATAAAAATAATATGGCAATTGCCCCTACATATACAATTATTATAAAAATACCTAAAAAATCAATACCATGCGAAATAAGAAGAATAGCAGTATTTAAAAAAACTAAAATTAAAAATAATATTGAATGAACCGGGTTTTTAGATGTAATTACGGCTATTGTACTAATTATTATTATAATTTCTAACATTTCTGATAAGTTGGCTTTTAACCAACTGAGCGAGCATTGAATGGGGCAAAGTCAATCTTGTTTCGGGTTAAACTCTGTAAAGCCCATCTGTTTAATCGAGCGCTCATTCTTATCGGGAGATTGTTGAATAACAACGATCAAATTAAAGTGTATTTAAGCAAGAATCCGCAATATTAAATTCGGCTTCGCTGAATTAAAGCTCCAAAGGAATAGAGCGAGCTATGGTTAGCATGGTTCAATTTCAAAGAATTGCGGTTCGCTCAATTTCAAAGAATTGCGGAAATCGAAATAAGCAATTTAGGAAACCACCCTAACCGATGGTTTATTTCGAAGACCAGTTTTAAAGAAACATCTCGATAATGTTCAGGAGGAGTTTAAGGGTGCTAGATTTTCTCCATTACAAAGTTTGAATAAAGGGGTTTTTGGTTGAAACGGTTGAGGTTTCAAATTCTGAACTGCCTCATAAAAACCCCTCGACCTTAATTAATGAAATAAAATAAAAAAAGTAGAATAAAACGAGATAAATCCTTAATTAATGAAATAAAATAAAAAAAGTAGAATAAAACGAGATAAATCCTAAAGATAAAGGTAAAAATGATTTCCATCCTAAACTCATTAATTGATCATAACGATATCTTGGAAATGCAACACGAACCCATATAAATAAAAATAATAAAAACGATAATTTTATTATTGTGAAATGAAAAGGATTAAAAAATAGTATCACATTTAACCAAGACATAAATACGATATTTCCATATTCTCCTATAAAAAATAATGCAAATCCCATAGAAGAATATTCGGTTGAATATCCTGCAACTAATTCGGCTTCTGCTTCAGGTAAATCAAAAGGAGGGCGATTAGTTTCTGCTAAAGAAGATATAAAAAATAAAAAAAATAAAGGAAAAAAAGGAAAAAGAAAAGGAATAGAATTAAATTCTTGTTTAAAAATAATATCTAATAAATTTAAACTTCCTACATATAACACAATCGACATCAATATTAACCCCATTGATATTTCATATGATATCATTTGTGCAGTTGATCTTAATCCCCCCAAAAAAGAATATTTAGAATTACTTGACCATCCTGATAAAATAATACCATAAACACTTAAAGATGAAATAGCAAAAATATATAAAAGAGTTAAAGGAATTTCGGTATAAATTGAAAAATAACCAAAAGGGATTAAAGACCATAAAAGAAAAGCTAAAAATAAAAAGATAATTGGTCCAATGAAAAAAATAAATTTATTCGCAAATGAAGGATAAATTAATTCTTTAATTAATAATTTTAATCCATCTGCAAATGGTTGTAATAAACCTAATACCCCTACTACATTAGGTCCTTTACGACGTTGCATTATTCCCATAACTTTACGTTCAATTAAAGTTAAATAAGCTAAAGAAATTAAAACGATGATAATAATGATAAGAAACTCAACTAATTTTGTAAATGTAAACCAAATCATTTAAGGTGAGGAGGGAAGTTATTCCCAATACCACACTGAGGAAGATAGGATCAAAAGGATCACGAGTTCGAAACCGAATTCCTGAGGCGAAACCTCAATTCCCTCTCGATAGCCCCTTCGGTTTGTAGATTCCTTCTTATATTTGAATAGGTGGGGCGAGCAGAACTTTTCGATCGGAGCGCTTCGTAATCCCCCATTAGATTATGGGTTAATTAAACGATTTCTTGAAACAAATGGTTTCAGCGTTTTCTCTAGTGTTAAAAATTTAAAAACTTTGTTTGTAAAAAGAAGCGAGACTGTTTGTAATTAATTTTTGGGCTAAATCTGAAATAGGAATCACTTAGAACCCCATCTCGATGATGAGGGAACGTACCAACAATCTAGGAGTGACGTAAATCTTGAGGCAAATGATCAGGACGGCGACGGTCACGAGATAGACTCATCTCTTCATATAATGGAACGTTAGCTCGTGTGCACACCAAACTTCGATCAAAGCTTTTCTCCAAGGTCGATTGTTAAATCGGTTATTTAGCTCAATTATCTTGAGGGGCAAAATCCTGAAAGATCGGAAAGAAATCTCGACTAATAGATGAAACTTTGACCACCAAAGGTTTGTTTAAATCATGAGTTTGTTTAAATCCCCTTAATCGTATCACGAGTCTCTAAAAAGACCGTGATTCAAATATGTTGCAATTATTAATCATTTTTACTCTTATTCCTTTATTTTATTTATTTTTATTTAATAAATTCTATAAAGAAATCTCTTTTCTTTTTAGTATTCTTCTTTTTGCCTTTTCTTTATTTATTTTTTTAACTTTAGATTCCAATTCTCCTGAATTCCAATACTATTTTTATTTGTTAGATTATAAATTTGGTTTAGATAATATTTCTATATGGTTTATTTTGTTAACAACATTTTTACAACCAATATGTATATTAATAAATTGGAATAATAATCATAAAGAAATATTTATTTATTTGTATTTTATTGAATTACTGTTAATTATTTTATTTTTAACATTAAATTTACTTTTTTTTTATATTATCTTTGAAAGTATTTTAATACCAATGTTCTTTTATATTGGTCAATTTGGCCCTCGTCATCGTAAAATAGAAGCAGCTTTTAAATTTTTTATTTATACGTATATCGGTTCATTATTTATGTTTTTAGGTTTAGTATATATCAATTATACAAAAGGGACATTAGATATAGAATTATTATATGTTACTGAATTTACTCGCAATGAACAGATATTATTATGGTTAAGTTTTTTTGGGTCATTTAGTGTGAAAATACCTATCGTTCCTTTTCATATTTGGTTACCAGAGGCACATGTTGAAGCCCCAACAGCCGGTTCTGTTTTATTAGCCGGAATTTTATTAAAATTAGGGATTTATGGGTTTATTCGTTATTCGATTCCATTATTTCCTATTGGATCAATATATTTTTTACCTTTAATATATACAATTGGTTTAATTAGTATATTATATTCATCTTTAGTTACAATACGTCAAATTGATTTAAAAAAAATAATTGCATATGCCTCAATTGGTCATATGAATTTTGTTTTATTAGGTTTATTTTCACAATCAATTGAAGGATTAATGGGATCTATGTATATTATGTTAAGTCATGGATTTATTTCAAGTGGATTATTTACAACGATAGGAATTTTATATGATCGTCATCATTCTAGAATAATTTATTATTATAGGGGATTAACAAATGTAATGCCATTATTCGCATTTTTTTTCTTTATGTTAAACTTGGCCAATTCTTCCTTTCCTGGAACGGCTTCATTTATTGGGGAATTTATAATATTATTTCCTTTATTAAAACTAAATACATTTATCGGGATTTTAACTACCTTTAGTTTATTATTTTCATCATTATATTCAATATGGTTAATTAATAGAATAATATTTGGATCATTAACAATATATATAAATAAATTTAATGATTTAAAATTTAGAGAAATATCAATATTGATCTTATTCACTGCAATAATTATATATTTTGGATTATTTCCTCAAATTATATTTGATAAATTAATGATTTCTTTATCTTATTATTTTGTTCTTTATCTTTAACCCCTTTTTGGCTAAACTAATTTCTGGGTTTTCCAGAGGTGACCAATTTTGTGCGCCGCACGTTTGCTTTTCGGCTCAAATTGGTCGGAAGGAGGTTGAAATATCCTTTGAAACAAAGGGGTTCGTTTTGTTGTTTTTGTGCCCGATTTTCGTTAAAAAATTGGGCAAAGCATCTTCCCTTTTATGTGTAACCCCCTTTCTCTTAATCACATAAGTTCGTTATTAACTCAAAAAATCGGCATCTGCCATCTCCAATTGAGCTAAATTGGAAGGAATTTTTGGTGAACGAAGTTAACAGTGAACATGTAAGATTTTTGGTTCTTATAAAGCTAGTTATTTTTTGGTTCTTATAATATTGGCGGATATTTATATTTACGTGGGAAAGATGGTTGAGTGGTTTATAACAGAAATTTGCTAAATTTTCGGATACATATCCCACAGGTTCAAATCCTGTTCTTTCCATTTCGTGCCTTGAAACCCGAGGCTCCTTTTGAATCTTGAAACCCAAGGCTCCTTTTGAATCTTGCCGCTGCTTTTTAATCTTTTCCATGGTTGCTTGAAATGATGAGATTCTCTTCATTTGATTAGATAACATAATGGTTGTGTGACATGTTGCAAACTTGTTTATGATGATTCGATTTCATCTCTAATCTTAAGATCTCTTGATCTTCCAAAACCCAGCAAACGGTTTGCGTGCGCTTGCTATTGGGATTGAAATCGCTTTCAACTGCCCTTAAATAGATATGGTGGAATTGGTATACACATTAGATTTAGAATCTATAATTTATGGGTTCAACTCCCATTATCTATAAATGATCCCTAAATTAAATTGGAATAGAAAAAATGTAGGTAAAATAATATTATTTCATGAATTCAACCATCTCTCTAAACCTATTAAAAAAGTAAAGAACAATCAATTTAATGTTAAATGGTTTTTTAATCGTTTTTTATTCTCTTATTATCAACGTAATTCTCTTTCTTTTATTGAAAATCGTTTAGATCTTATTTTATTCCGTACTAATTGGTTTATTTCTTATGAACATGTAAATCATGCAATTTTAACAGGAAAAATATCTTTAAATAATAAAATTGTCACAAATAAAAACATTTTTCTAAAAAAAGGTGATATTATAAAAGTGGACGAAGGGTTATGGAAAAAAAAAGAATATGTCG
>Ga0302306_10001687_pt1 | contig 11769 bp, 15 predicted proteins | sample III_Palsa_E3_1_FD_198761 | JGI IMG/M metagenome (GOLD analysis project Ga0302306, IMG submission 198761) | Peat permafrost microbial communities from Stordalen Mire near Abisko, Sweden - III_Palsa_E3_1 | ecosystem: Environmental > Terrestrial > Soil > Palsa > Peat permafrost | place: Sweden...
ATCGATCAGCAGCGGGCTTTCGCGGTTGATCAGCATGGTCAGGCCGGCTGGGGTCAGCTCCTTGGTCTTGCTGAACAGCTCGATGACCTGCATGACGATCAACGCCAGCAGCAGGACCACGAACAGGGCCGCCAGGGCCACATGATTGGCGAGAAACTGGGGCAGCTTTTGCAGGAAATCGTTCATCGTCATTCCACGGGCGCGGTGACCACGCCGATTCGGGTAAACCGATGATTATACGGGCAGCGCGCTCCCGGCAGGCGCCCGCTTTTGCAGGTCGCCTATCGGCTTATACCGGCCGCATCATTCCTGCGTGATGTCCGGCAGCCCGCTGGTCAGCCACCAGTGCTTGCCCACTTCATCGTAGTGCCAGGTCTGATGATCGACGATGGTCCGCTCCGACTGCGTATTGTTGTTGACCAGACTGATGTGAACCGTCTGCTCCATATCATCCTTGCCGGCCGGAGTCGGGCCGGAGCCTTCGTCGTATTCACTGACGCGCACCTGTTTGTAGCGAGCAAGGTCAAGCTTGCTTATGGGGTGGGCCGCGCGGTACTTCGGTTCGAGAAACATCTCCGCACTCTGGAAATCACCCCAGCGCAGCGTGCCGCTGTAGGCCTGCAGCGTGTCGGTCAGCGTATCGGAACGTTTCTGGGTGGCACAGCTGGCCAGCAGCAGCATGGACAACAAGACGGGAATACACAGGATGCGCCGCATGGGTAGTCTCCCCCGAAGAATGACTCGTCCATTCTGCCGCAAGCGACGGCTGGCGTCTGCGGCAGTATAGACAGGCTTCCGAGTTGAACAGATTATGGGGTTTGGGCCGATTCCTGGCCGCGGCGTTTGGCGACGAAGCGCGCGCTCAGCGTGGCCGCGGGCTGGCCATCGCTGCCGGGAACCACGCAGGCAACCTCGATACGTGCCCGGCCGCGCACCTCCAATGTACGAAAGAACGTGGCCCAGTCGGCGTCCGCAGCCAAACGCGCCTCGCTGCTGAAGTCATCCCACAGCGGAGCCAGATAACGCACTGTGGATTCGCCCACGAAGACATCGCAAACCTCGCCACGCCGACGCAGCGCCAGCTCCACCAGCGCCCATCCGCTTAGCGTCATCAAGCTGACCAGGCTGCCGCCAAAGGCACAACCCTTGTCGTTGACGTTCGGCGCGAGCGGCGCCAGCAGGCTGAGCATGTCGTCGTTGCAGGCGCCCAACTGCAGATCCATGGTGTGCGCCAGGGGGATTTCGTCACGGATGAACTGGATCAGCTGCTGTGCCTGGGTCTGTGCGTCGGTCGTGGTCACGGTGTTCGAGGGTCCATGGGGGAATGGTGGGGACCTCCCAGTGTAGGCGGCCGCTACACTGGTGGCCATGGCAGTGAGCGGATGCGGTGCACCGGTGCAACGACAATCTCCAGCAAACAACGAGAGTTTTGAGGCGGCTTCGATGAGCGGCAGGATCGTGGTGATCACCCGTCCTGCCGGCACCGCAGCGGCACTGGCGCGACGGGTACGCGCCGGTGGCGGGGTGCCTTTGTTGCTGCCGGGATTAGCCTTGCGTCGCGTGACCGATGAGGCCGCCGCGCGCGAGGGCCTACAGGCAGCATTGGCGGATGACGTGCTGATCTTCAGCAGCCCTGCGGCGGTGCGCTTTGCCGCGGCACTGGCGTCGCTGCGCACCTCGGCCACGGTACTGGCCGTGGGCCAGGGCACGGCGCGAGCGCTACGTCGGCACGGCATCGAAGCGCCGCTTGCACCGGCGCGACAGGACAGCGAAGGCCTACTCGACCACCCGATATTGCGTGGGTCGCATGGGCAGCACATCGTCTTGATTGGCGCACCCGGCGGACGTGGTGTCTTGCGCGAACAACTGCTGGCACGTGGCGCGCAGTTGCGCGAGCTGCATGTCTATCAGCGGATAGCGCCACGGCTGGATCGCCGGCATGTCGGGGCGGTGCTGCAGTTGCCGCCCTCCGCGCTGGTACTGTTGTCCAGTGCAGAAGCGCTGCACAACCTGTGCCGGATCTTGCCGCCTGCCGCGCTGGCCCGGCTATTAGCGACGACTGCCGTCGTCAGCAGCGAGCGGCTGGCGGCCGCTGCCCTTGCCGCCGGTTTTGCGCGGATCCAGATCGCCGCTTCAGCGTTGTCGGCCGACTTGCTCGGTGCGGCCCTGCGCGCGGACTGATCTTGCGTAAGCAGACTTCTTCACGCGAGCTTGCTACGAACGTGGGCGTATGGGCTGCTAGCATGCACGCATGAGCAATCCAGACAAGCCGAGCGAGTACATCGCGCCCGAGGGCGCCCGTCCAGACCTGGCGCCGGCACGGCCCGCACCTGCATTGCGTGAACCGCGTCCGCGGGGCGGTGGCAGTCTGGCACTGGCGGTGCTGTTATCGCTGATCGCCGTGGCTGCCGCCGGCTACGTCGGCTGGCAGCAATGGCTCCAGACCCAGGGTGCCCATGCGACCCATCTGGCGACGACCGATCTGCAGACGCGTGTCAGCGCGCTGGAAACGACCCTGATCGGTGTCAGCGGTGAACGCACCAGCCTCAATCAACGCTTGAACGATGCGGCTGCGGTCAACCGTTCGCTACGCGAGGAGCTGCTCGGTCAAGCCGAGCGCACCCGCAATCTCGAGGATGCCGTGGCGAAGCTCGCCGAGAAGAGCCTGTCCGGCCATGATGCGATGCTGCTGGATGAAACCGACTCGCTGCTGCGCATGGCGAGCGAACGCTACACATTGTTCCATGATGCGCAGGGCGCGGCCGCCGCCTATGCGCTGGCCGACCAGACCCTGGCGGCAGTCAATGACGGCGCATTCTCCACGGTTCGCCAGGGCATCAGCGCTGAGCGCGACGCGCTGCTGAAGAGCCAGCCGGCGAGCCAGGCCAATGCGTTGCAACAACTGAATGAACTGCGTGGCACGCTGCCCACCTTGCCCTTGAAATCCCTTGATAGCCCGAATACGACGCAGGCGCCTGACGTATGGACGCGCATCCGTCGAGCACTGGCTGGGGTGTTCAGCGTGCAACGCGACAACGGCGCGCCGCTGGCGGTCGCCGATGCGCGCTTCGCGCGGGAGTTGGCTGCGCTCGACCTGGCGCAGGCGCAGGCCGCGCTGCTGGCCAGCGACAGCAGCGCCTATACAGCCGCACTGCAGCGGGTGGATCTCGGTCTATCGACCCAGTTCGACACCAGCGCGCCAGCCGTACAGGAGGCGCGTAGCACGCTCAAGCAACTCATCGCTACGGCGCCGTCGGGCGCAGCGGTGCAGCTGGGCGCCGCGCTCACCGAGCTGCGTAATCTGCGCGCCGTGAATGCGCTGACGCCGAGTCCGGATGCTGTCGCACCGGCTGCAAGCAGCACCGTGACGCCACCCAAAGGCGGAGCCAAACCATGAGGTTATGGCGCTGGATTCTGCTGCTGGTGATCGTGGCGGCGCTGGCCGCGTTCGGCTGGCACTGGGTGGCTGAGGATCCCGGTTATGTCTATGTGCACATGCGTGGCTGGTATGCCGAACGCACCGTCGTCGGCGCCGTGCTCACCTTGCTGTTGTTCTGGGCGTTGCTCACCGCGCTTTGGCGGCTGGCGCGCTGGCCGTTCGGCGCCTTCTCGCGACGGCACCGGCGGCTCAGCCAGCAGCGGATGAGCGAGGGTCTGATTGCCTTGATCGAAGGCCGTCACGGTGACGCCGAGCGGGACCTCAATCGCGCCTCGCGGCTGAACAGCCTGCGTGGGCCGGCCTTGCTGGCATCAGCCGAAGCGGCCTCGCGCCGCGGCGAACACGCCCGCGCGCTGGAAGCGCTGGATCAAGCATCGCAATCCGCACCGCAGGCGGCCCGCGTGCTGCGTGCCCGCATGCTACGTCGCGACGGCAAGCCGGCCGAAGCCCTGGCGCTGCTGGCACCCGAGTCCGACAAGGGCAGCCTGACTCCCGGTGGCTGGCGTGAGCTGGCGCTGGCGGCCCTGGCCAGTGGCGATATCCGGCGCGCCCGCGCCGCGCTCGATCCGCTGCAAAAGAGCGGCGCCCTCGGCACCCGTGCCTACGCTGCTCTGGAGACCCGGGTGCTGGTCGCCACGATCCAGACCTGCGCCAACGGCGCCGCGCTGAACACGCTGTGGTCGCAGTTGCCGAAAGCACAACGCCGGTTGCCTGCAGTGATCGACGCCTACGCTCGCCGCGCGGCTGGCTTCGGCCTGATCCTGCCGGCGATGGACGAACTGGAAGCCGCGTTGCGCCGCGAATGGTCGCCGCTGCTGATCGAAACCTACGGCATGCTCGGCAGCGAAGATATCGAAGCGCGCCTGCGCCGCGCCGAAAGCTGGCTCGACGCACGTCCCAACGACGCCACCCTGCTGCTCACGCTTGGCCGCATGTGCGTGCGCCTCAAGATATGGGGCAAAGCAAACCAGTACCTTCAGCGCTCGCTGGCACTCGCACCCAGCGCAGCAGCGTGGGAAGCGCTCGGTGATCTTCATTCCGGTCAGGGCGACGGCGCACTCGCCCAGCGCTGCTACCGCAACGCACTGTTGTTCGGACGCGACGAAGCCATCGAACCACTGCCGCAGGACTATCGAACCGACCGTCTCGACACCCGCTCCGTCGCGATCGAAGAACGCAACGAGCACGGTGTGCCGCGGCTGCGGGAATAACTTGCAGTAAGTGTCTCTGTCGCATGTGGCTCACGCGTCAATGGCCGGAAGTGCTATCCGGGTTGGCGGCGGGCGGATCGACGAATTCGATGGTCTTCAGGACGGCAAGGATTCTGTTGAGTTCGACGTCATCGTAAAGACTGACGCCCTCGCGGCCACAAAGCATTTGCGGCCAATGAGTCTCGACGAGACAGAATTGAAAGTAACGTTGCCGCGTGCTTTCGTCGCCGGTGGTCTGATCATACGTCGTGCCGGTGCCCGTCCAATTCTTTCCGGCCAAAAAGAAGATGTGAAAGTGTTGGTCTTCCTCAAAAACTGAGCCACCATCTACCCAGAGCCATCGGCCATTCACTTGTTTGGCATCTAGCGTAGTATCAATCTCGTCCTGCGAAGCTCCTGCTTGGCAGGTGAGTGAAAAACCCCAGGCAGCGCCATATTTCCCGTTATCAAACATATATGTGCCATATTTTCCATCTGGGGAAAACCATCTCTTTGGCGCCGTGGAAATTCGTATATGGCACCTCTCCATGGGATATACAAAGTTGGCAGGACGCTGATAGCTATTAGTGGACGCGGCTCCCTGCGCACATGTCGCCGCCATTACCAACAAAATGCAGAGACGATTATCAACTTCATGGACGCCTCGGGGTATAACCTTCAGGAGTGTCCCGCGGCTTGCCGCTGGCATCAGGAAAACTTGGCGTGTCGAGTAGCACAACCTGAGCCGCGGCATAAGCCTGGAAGCGCGCCACGATGCCATTGACACTGCCGTAATTGGTCACACGATGACCCACATTCACCGTGGCCGCGACATTGCCTGCGCCTTGGCTGGTGTAGTACGTCATCGCCTTCCCGTTCACTGTCTCGCTGGCCCGTACATTGGCAGGCGAGGTATCGGCATCTTCGGCAGCTCTGCTCCATACCCAAAACGCACCGGCGCTATCGGTTGCTATTGGTGGTTTTCCTGCGATGTCATCCCGCCATGTGTGCATGCTGGCAGGCACCTTCGGTTCGAGCGCCGTGAGCGACACATCTTTACCGTGAGTGCCCGCCAGAAGCGCAGCGCGCAGCTCATCGGCCAACTTCTGATCCACGGTCTTGCCGGAGAAACGCCAATATTTGATGTAGTTGTCCGGCCAAGTCAGTTGCAGGAAACCACGACCGATCCAGGGAAAATACTTTGGCGGATCGTCTCCGTGACGGCCTTGCCGTTGACTATCACCGTCTTGCCATCGACCATCTTCTTTTTCTGCTTCAGCCCCTCACGGAGTGCGTTGAACCACTGCGTCTCCACCATCGCGTTGGCATAGAACGCGGCCATGCGCCGTGGCGTGACGATGCCATACTTGCGCGCGGTCTTGTTCAGATTGACTTTGGACTTCTCGAAAATATCCAGGTTAGGGTTTACCGGCTCCGACATCCACGCATGACCGCTTTCACGCATCGCTGTCTTCGGGAACAGCTGAATCATCTCGTTGCGACTCAACCACTCGTTGCGACTCAACCACCCGCACCTCTTGTAATGCTCAATAAATTGCAGGGGATGGACGTGCCAAATGCTGCGAGGCAGGTCGGTGCTTGACCAAAACGCGAGTTTGTTCACGTGCGCGGCAAACGCCTTCCACGCGTCGTCGCTTTCCAGTGACTCGCCCTTTTCACGCGACCGTGCGTAACGGGTTTCCAGGTCGCTCGCATCCCACTCGCTGTTGTATTTGCACACCACGTGGCGCAGCTGCTCGGCGACCTTCGGCGTGGTGACGGTGGTCACGAAGTCCGGTTCACCGTCTCGCTGGCCCGTACATTGGTCGACGCGGTATCGGTATCTTCAACAGCTCCCGCATCAATGGCTGGAAGTGCTTGCTGGATTGATCGTTGGCGGATCGACGAATTCGATGGTCTTGAGGACGGCAAGGATTCTGTCAAGAACATTGCTCTTGGGGTCGCTGAGGTTCATGACCTGGGCATTGACACATAGCACCTGTGGCCCATTGTTTTGAATCAGGCAAAAATTTAAAAATCGTTGTCGGGTAGCTTCATCACCCGTTATCTCGTCGTAGGTGTCGCCTCTGCCAACCCAGTTTTCCCCCGTCATGGAATAAGCACGAAAGTGCTGACCTTTTTCAAACGGCTGATTAGTTCCGATCCAAATCCATTGACCATTCACCTGCTTGACATCCAGCTGAATGTTAATTTCATCTTGAAATATACCGAATTTGCAACCGATGGGAAAGCCCCACCCGTTCGGATTGGTTGCTTCGTTTGCGTAAAACATATACGAATCGTCGTTAAATGTCTGGCCGGGAACCTCTCGAGCGCGAAAACTACATTTATGATCGATATAAACGCGACTGAGATTCGATGGGGCTGAATCGGTCAAGGAGGACGACGTTGCTGGGATTGCGCTTTGCGCGCAAGCCGTGGCCGATGTCGCTGCCAGCACGATGGCAGCAAAGGTTTTCCATTTCATGGATGCCTCGAGGCATAGCCTTCGGGTGTGGATTGTGGTTTCCCACTCGCGTCTGGAAATGCGGTTGCATCAAGCAACACCACTTGGCAAGTGGTATAAGCTTGGAAGCGCGCCACGATGCCATTGACGCTGCTGTAATTGGTCACGCGGTGACCCGCATTCACGGTCGCCGCTACGTTGCCTGCGCCTTGACTGGTGTAATACGCCGTGGCGTTGTCGTGCACGCTCTCGCTAGCTCGCACATCGACAGGTGCGGTATCGGCATCTTCGGCAGCTCCGCTCCACACCCAGTAAGCGCCAGCGCTGTCGGCGGCTTGGTATGGGTTCGTGGTGCTTGCAAGTTGCTCTCTCCAACTTTGCATCTCCGCAGGCACGCGAATAACAGTATCCGTCAGTGGCACATTCGTGTGTTGAGTGTCAGCCTGTTTCGCAGCAGCATGCAGATCGTCGGCCAACTTTTGATCCACGGTCTTTCCGATGAACCGCCAATACTTGATGTAGTTGTCCGGCCAGGTCAACTGCAGGAAGCCACGCCCATCCCAAGGCGCATAGCGCGCAGTAGTGCTATTTTCATGCAGCTTGCCAAACCATTGCGTTTCCACCATTGCATTGGCGTAGAACGCCGCCATGCGCTGCGGTGTCGTAATGCCGTATTTGCGCGCTCTCTTGTTCAAATCAACCAGATACGCATCGATGGTGCGAGGAAGAATACTCACCCCCTCCGACACCCATGCATGACCGCTCTCGCGCATTTCCGTCATCGGGAATAGCTGAATCATCTCGTCGCGACTCAACCACCCACACTTGCGAAACGTCTCGATAAACCGCCCCGGATGCAAATGCACATGGGTGGTGTCGAGTTCGAGGCCGGCGGCCTTGGCTTCTTCCCAGAACGCCAGTGCGCTGTGGTGGCGCTTGAATTTTCCGTAGTCGTCGTCGCTCAGACAGTACGGGTTGAGACTATGGGCAGGTTTCGCCGCCTCGATGGTAGCAGTGGTTTCCGACCCCAGCAGCCGGCCGAAGCGTAGCCACTCGTAACCCGCACTGGGGCAGTCCGGGTAGGGCGCGTTCACCAAGGCGTGGAGGCTACTCAAAGTGCGCAGTCCAATCCAAGGATCAATGATTGGGCGAAGGTGCAGTGGACGAGTTGGCGGGCGCGACCTGGGCGTCGTCGATGAATTCAATGCTTTGCAACAGCTGAATGACCTGAGGTAGCGTCGATTCCTTTGGCCACGTCAGGTAAGCCACGCTCTGTATCGAGCCACAAAGCGCGAACTGCTTGTGAGGAATGCAGAAGTTGAAGGCGCGCGTACGTCTATTTTCGTCACCATCCGTTTCGTCTTGCGTTGTTCCTGCCCCCTCCCAATCCTTGCCGTGAAGGGCGTAAAAGGTAGTTTTCGGACTTGGGTAGTTTGGGTCCTCTTTTGAGGTATCGAGAACCCATCCGCGTCCGGTCAATTTGATGCTCGCTAGTTTTAAATAAACCTCGGGTGTCGCTGGATTTTCGCAGCTGAACTGAATCCACGTCTCAAACGGATGCCGGGCGTTGGGGTTGAGGTCGGCGAAGTAGCTTGCTCCAGTTATCCTACCTTGGTCGGGATCGGCCATTTTGAAGTGGCAACCATCAAAGGTAATCTCGTGTATCGCGACTGATGGGTTGGCTGATGTCTTCGCGATGGCTAGTGACATTGCTAAACAGAGCATTACGGTTACAGATGCTTGTCGAATCATCATCATGACGTCCTCGGCACGTATTCTTCCGGGTCGGTTTTTGAATGATCTTGCGCATCCAGAAACACCACGCGGTCGGCCAGCACCATGAGGGCGTTCGCATAGGCTTGATAACGCGCCACGATACCGTTGACCTTGGCGATCTTTTTGATGTCTTTAACTGGGCTGCCGAAGTTCACCGTGGCCGCCACTTGTCCGAACGACTCGCAGCTGTAGTAGACGAACGTGTCGTGTCCGACGACCTGGGTTTCGCGTTCCATGACAGGTGGTTGGTCGGCAAAAGCGGCCGACGCGGTCCATGCCCAATAGGCGCCGGCGCTGTCAGAAGCGTCAATGAATGTTGCATCCAGCAATTGGTCGCGCCATGTAATCATCTGCACCGTTAGACCAAGGTGCTTACCATCTTGCAACGCATCGTTCTTATTCTCGCCGCGCGCCTTCGCAGCGGCGGTATTCAATTCGCTTTCCAGCGCAGGACTAATCGCGCGTCCGCGGAAACGCCAGTACTTGATGTAGTTGCCCGGCCCCGTCAATTGTAAAAAGCCGCGACCATCCCACGGTCGGTACCACGCAGTGGCGTTGTCTTCATAGAGCTTGCCGAACCATTGCGTCTCCTCGGTCGCATTGCCGAAGAACGCGGCCATGCGCAGCGGGCTGGGTGCGATGCTATATTTGCGGAGAGACTTGTTGAGTTCGATGCGGTTCTTTTGAATGGTTGCCTGTCGACGACCTGTCAGCGTCACTGGGTCCGACACCCATTGATCATGCGATGCCTCACGCATGATGGAGGTCGGCAGCAACTGCGTGAACTCGCTCTCGCTCAACCACCCACACTTGCGAAACGTCTCGATAAACCGCCCCGGATGCAAATGCACATGGGTGGTGTCGAGTTCGAGGCCGGCGGCCTTGGCTTCTTCCCAGAACGCCAGTGCGCTGTGGTGGCGCTTGAATTTTCCGTAGTCGTCGTCGCTCAGACAGTACGGGTTGAGGATGTGGGCGGGTTTTGCTGCGGGGTCGGTGCCTTTGAGCCAGGCCCAGCGGAGGTCGAAATTTGCCCGCGACCATTCGCTGGGTTGGGTCACCACGCAGTAGCTCAGGCGCTTGCGGATCGCCGCGTGGTTCAGGCTGTCACAAGCGCGGCGCAGGCGTTCGCGTTTGTCCTTACGCGTCACGACTGCCACCGCCGCGCTGACGGCCTGACCGAGGACATCCGGGAGGTTGTCGGTGAGCAAGGCATTCGCGGCCGGGGTGGCGTTCGCCAGCATGGCCGCTGCATCCGGTCGCGGATCGATCACCTCCAGCAGTTGCTGCGAGTTGCAGCGGCTGTCGCCTTCCGCGTCATCGTCGATGAAGGTCCAGCCCAGCCAGTCGGGAAAATCGGCGTCGCTGTAGACATTTACCCGGGACGGGTTCAGGTCGAGGTAACCGGCGACGGTCTGGCCCAGGCCATCGATATAACGGATCGCGCGAAAATGGGGCAATCGCCCCGCATGCAGATCACTGGTGGCGGGTTGATCGGGCCCCAGCACGCGCCCGAAGCGCAGCAGCTCATAGCCTGCACTGGGGCAACCGGGATACGCCTTGACCGCCCGCGCATACAGGTCGTAGCTGTCCTCGGTGGTGCGGCCCAGCACCGTGCCCTGACGGTCGTCTCGCGCTCTTCGCTCAGGGACACGATCAGTGGTGCGCGGGTCCGTGTCAGCAGCGGAGCCCGACAGGCCTCCCATAGCTCCGGCCACATGCCCGGTGACATGGGCTGGTCGCCATAGAGGGCCGGTACGCTGATCGTGCGCTCGGTATAGGTCGGCTCATGCATGCGGTACGTTAGTTGATAGACGCCGTTGCGCTTGTTGAACCAGGTGCTGTCGCTGTCACTGGCCACATCCAGGCTGGGGATCGGCCGACTCATGGCGCGCAACGCTGCCGGGGTCGTGTCAAACATGGCCGCTACGCTTTGGACACTGTCATTGGTCGTGTTCAAGGCCGGATTGAAGTGGCGCACGGTGTACAACTTGGTGATCGTGCGCGGATCGGTGGCGTAGATCGCCGCCCCGGCAGGTACGAGGCAATGCATGTCGCCCCAGACGCTGGTCGTGCGGCCCTGGGCCGCCGTCAATGGGCCGTGGTCACGGCCTATCAGCGCGTTCAGCTGGTTGCAGTCGGCCACGATTTCAAAATGGATCTCGTTGGGACGGCCATAGATGACGCCCGCCGTGCCCAACGCGTCCTTGCGCCAGACCTTGGCGCCGTTGACGACCGCATCCGTTAGCGTGTCCATATGCTGGTAGATCGAATAGAAGGTGACGCTCACGTTCTCGCCCATCTCGGTGACGTGCTTGAGGATCACCACCCCGTTGCTGGTCCAGCCCGTGTAGTACAACAGCGGATGCGCCTGCATGACGGCCGGGTCGGTATCGTGCGCCGGCTTGCCGTCGCTGGGCCGGGCAAAGACCACCTCGCCGTCGGCGATCGCATGCACGGATTCGGGCGTACCGTCCCGCATCTTGGGCGCAACCAGGTGCATGCCGCCATGCCAACCAAACTGGTGACTGACCGGAAAGGCGCCGGTGCCGGCCCGTTCACCCAACAGTGGCTCCCCGGACGAAACGCGATCATCGTTGTCGATAACGGAAGTAGCCGAGAGAAACGGGGAGCTGATTAGCATGGTGTCGTCCTGACAAGCGAGATCATTCTGATAGCGGTAGGTGGGCAAGCTCGGCAGACAGACCGCCGAGCGGGTGTGGCAGGGAGGCATACAGGCTCGCCGGCCCCTGGAAGTCATATCTCGCGGCCTTGACCGTAAACGCCTTCGGCATCACCACATCGATGTTGCCGCCCTCCAGCTTGATGTAACCGCCGCCACACATCAGGGTGATGTGCTTGTCGGCGGTCACCAGCACGTGTTCCTTTGATGCGCTGAT
>Ga0302306_10001690_pt1 | contig 11764 bp, 9 predicted proteins | sample III_Palsa_E3_1_FD_198761 | JGI IMG/M metagenome (GOLD analysis project Ga0302306, IMG submission 198761) | Peat permafrost microbial communities from Stordalen Mire near Abisko, Sweden - III_Palsa_E3_1 | ecosystem: Environmental > Terrestrial > Soil > Palsa > Peat permafrost | place: Sweden...
CTTTAAAAAACGCAACCATGCGTTTTAAAAGTATAGACAACCCAGCTAAAATCAGCTATCATAAGCCTAAAACCTGTATAAAAGCAAAGTTATGCAAAATGCCGTTTGTATCTGTTTTGATTTTTTTTCTGCAAATTTTCTGCAAATAAAAAAACCCAACTCGCCAGAGTTGGGTTAAGTCATTGATTTTCAGGCTCCTGAGGCTGGGCTCGAACCAGCGACCCTCTGATTAACAGTCAGATGCTCTAACCGGCTGAGCTACTCAGGAATCAATTTTCCGGTTTGGAGTGTGCAAAAGTATGATTTATGAGGTAAATACACAATTTTGTTTGAAAAAAAATATAAATGGTTGAAGATGAGTTTATTTTTTTCATTTCTTGAAATTATTCCAGGTATTTTATTCGAAATGATTGATCTAATCTATTGATAAGGGAAGTGTGAAATAGAACGTCGAGCCCTCGCCGGTCTGGCTTTCGGCCCAGATACGGCCATCGTGCCGGCTAATGATCTCCGAGCTTAGGTACAGGCCGATCCCAAAACCGGCAATGTGCTGGGTATGGTCAGTTTCAACCCGGTAATAGCGTTCGAATATTTTATCAAGGTCGCTGGCTTTTATGCCCATACCCTCGTCTTTTATGCTTACCCATACTTCGTTTTTAATAATTTCACAACTTACTTGTATCAATTTGCCTTTCGGCGAGTATTTCACGGCATTGCTCAATAAGTTGGAGATGACGGAACCGATCTTATCCCTGTCGGCATTAACAGTTATTGGCTTGTTGGAATGGAAATGGATAGTATGCGCGGATAAAGTAAATGTAATTTCATCGATGCTTTCGATAATCAACTGGCAGATACTGAAGTTTTGTTTCCCGATGAGTATTTTGCCCGATTCCAAACGCGAAATATTCAGGAAACCGTTGATCAGGCTGCTCATCTTTTTTATCTGCAAGCGGGCTTTTTCCATCGCGCCGGCTAAAAAGGTATCATCGCTGTTTTTTAGCTTGGCGTTTGCAACCTGTATAATGGCATTGAGCGATGTAAGCGGCGTTTTTAACTCATGGCTTACCATGCCGATAAAATCGTTCTTGCGGTTTTCGTCCAGCTTTTTTTCAGTAATGTCGCGGGCTATTTTTGATAAGCCAATGATATTGCCCTGGGAATCTTTTACTGGGGATATGGTGAGCGAAAGATCTATCAGCCGGCCATCCTTAGCCCGTCTTTTGGTTTCGAAATGCTCCACACGTTCGCCCTTTTTTAACCGTGCCAGTATTTGAGGTTCCTCCTGCTGGCGGTCGGCCGGGATAAGCTTATAGATGGTTTCGCCGATAATTTCATCGGCTGTATAGCCAAACATCCGCTCGGCGGCTTCATTCCAGCTGGTTATCACACTTTCCAGCGTTTTGCTGATGATGGCATCGTCAGAAGATTCCACAATGGCGGCTAATTTGGCGCTTCGTTCTTCGGCTTGTTTAATTTCGGTAATATCAAGGGCGATAATGAGGCCGGCATCCACCTCGTTACGTTCGTTTTTAAGTGGCACAAAATGCACCATATAGTCTTCGCCGGTGGCAGCTTTCCTTTCTACCGAAAATTGTTCGCCTGCCAACACCCTTTCATACAAATGTTTCGAGGCCTCATATCTTTCAGGCGGCCCGGTTTCGAGCGGATGTTTGCCTTCATAATCTCTCCGGTCATAGCCCAACTTTTCCATAATATCACCTTCAATGGTAACATACCGGTGTTCTTTATCTATCATAATAATAAGCGATCCGGGAATATTCAGGGCGATGGATCTGAATAGTTTCTCGCTTCGCTGAAGGCTTTGCTGCGCTTTTGTGAGCTCGTCGTTGGTTGTGGCCAGTTCTTCATTCACCGCAGCTATTTCCTCGTTGGTAGCCGCCATCTCTTCATTGGCGGCGGTCAGTTCTTCATTTACAGCCGAGAATTCTTCATTAAGCGATTGAAATTCATTAACAGAATTCACTTTTTCCGTAGTTTCCACACAGATCACCAGGATGCCGCCAATATGGCCATGCTCATCCCTTATCGGGCTGTAGGAGAAATCAAAAAAGCAGTCTTGCGGGTAACCGTTCCGGTTAAGCGATAGCTTAAAATCGGTGAAACCCAGCGATTCCCCGTTCATCACCTGCTCAAACATAGCACCTATGGTATCCCATATCTCTGCGTAAGTATTTTGGGCGCTGCCGCCCAGCGCCTGCGGATGTTTGTTATTACCGTTTATTGGCCGGAAAGCATCGTTATATAGTTGGGTGTAGTTGTTGCCCCAGCAGATGAGCACCGGTAAACGGGTGCTTAGCATCATGCTGACTGTTTGTTTCAGCGCCGCAGGCCAATCCCCCGAAGGCCCCAATGGTGTAGCAGCCCAATCGTACGAGCGTATCAAATCGCCCATATCACCACCTCCGTTTAAGAACCAGTACGGGTAATCTTTTGGCATGCTATTTTCAGTCATTTATAAATGGAGGATGAATGGGTTACAACAATTTGGAGTAAAAATGGTAAATTGATTAAAAAATTATGTAAATACAAACTTGCGCGCATGTTTCTAACTCGCCCGCACCGATTTACCCTATCTAACAACAAACAAGACTAAATGTTCCCGGAGGATAGGGTAATCCGCGTTAATTTCACAATATTTGCCCCGGAAAAGATAATTTATTACGCATGAGTTTAGTTGTTATTGGCAGTGTGGCTTTTGATGCCATTGAAACACCCTACGGTAAAACGGATAAGATTGTTGGCGGCGCGGCTACTTATGCCAGCCTGGCGGCTTCTTATTTTTATGATAAGGTAAAAATTGTAGCTGTTGTGGGCGATGATTTTCCAGAGAGCGCGATAGCTGATTTTCATTCGCATGGCATTGATACTGAAGGCTTGCAGATAAAGGATGGCGAAAAATCGTTCTTTTGGTCGGGTAAGTACCATAATGATATGAACAGCCGCGACACGTTAATAACCGAACTGAATGTGCTGGGCGATTTTGACCCTATAATCCCAGAAAGTTACCAGGATTGCGAATACCTGATGCTGGGTAACCTTAGCCCGCAGGTGCAGCAAACGGTTATTAAACGCCTCAACCATCGCCCTAAGCTTATTGTGATGGATACGATGAACTTCTGGATGGATATTGCCATGGGCGACCTGTTGGAAACCATTAAGCTGATAGATGTACTCACTATTAACGATGCCGAGGCCCGCCAGCTATCGGGCGAATACTCCTTAGTAAAAGCTGCCCGCAAAATTTTGCAGATGGGCCCCAAATACCTCATTATTAAAAAAGGCGAACATGGCGCCCTGCTGTTTAGCGAGGACCTGATATTTTCGGCACCTGGGTTGCCACTGGCCGATGTGTTCGACCCAACGGGCGCGGGCGATACCTTCGCGGGCGGATTTATCGGTTACCTGGCAAAAGTGGGCACCATCAACTTTAATAGCATGAAGAACGCCATTATCTTTGGTTCGGCGCTGGCTTCGTTTTGCGTGGAGAAATTTGGCACCGAAAAAATAAAGAACCTTAGCCATGACGAAGTTGCCGCGCGTGTGCAGGAGTTTGTTACGCTATCTCAGTTTGCTATTATCAGTTAAGCTATTTTAACTGCCCTATGGGGTCGAAACGGGTGAAAACCTCGTCGGTATGGGGGGCATCGGTCAGTTCGTCGGTCAGATCCTGCCCGGCCCAATGTTCGTAATGCTTGCCTTTAAACCATAGGCGGCTGCGGCTCACATCGTAAATAATTCCCTTAAAGGCTACCCATATTTCGGGCTTATCCTGCCCATTGCGCAGGGCCAGTTGCGATTTGGTGTATTGTGGAAGATCAGGCATGTTGTTTTTTAATTGATCGCCTTCTAAAGTATTCAAAAAATCCGATATTCATTAAGAGCAGCGCCATGCAGTAAAAATGATCCTCTATCGGAATGGAGCCTATCCGGCTGCCTGAATTTTCGGCATCGTTATAAATAACCACCGGCAAACCGGTAAGCAGCCCATTGATCATATAAAATGGCAGTAGCGAAACCAGGTACGCTATATAAAAGCGGCCCAGCCAGCGCGCATCCCAAATAAATTGGAAAAATACCACCAAAACACCCAGCAAGCCAAAAGTTACCGCGGTATATAAATGGTGGTGATAAAATATGAGGATAAGTATAGAGAAAATAACGATCAGGTTGGATACAATGCGGGTAAGCCTGATATTGAGCACCCATTTTATATAATAGTTGGAGCAGGCGTAAATAAAAATGCAGGCAAAGGGTACCGTTAAAAAAAATAATATTTCTTCAATAGGCAGTTTAAAAATGGTAACGCCTGTAATATATTCGCTATTGAAGGTCCATACGCCCTTATCAATAAACAGCACGTCCCAAAACAAAAACACCAGCCCGGTAATGAGCATGCCGGGCCAGATGAATTTCCAGTATTGGTAAAACCGCACCTTTTTATCAAACGATAATATCAGCGGAAAAAATACCGTAATAAAATTGATGAGCAGATAGGTAAATTTCACTTTAAACTGTTTAATTGCTTAGTAAGATAAGTATTTTCGGCGGGAGTACAACGTTTGGAGGCGAGTAAAAATTTGACGATAGCGGTTACCAGGTCTTTATCCGCTGTGGTATAACGCTTTTTTTTAATATCATCTATTATTTCTTCACGATCGGAATACAGATCCTTATCATCGCCCAAAAAAACCGGTACATAATGCTCCACCGAAAAGCGCATAAACCGGATCTCCATATTCTGCGGATCGGCGGTTACCGCGTTATCAAACGTTTTTTCCGAATCGTTCAGGTACTTGAACTTAAAATAAGGGTTCCAGCTATGTTTGGCTTTAAGCGCCTGCAGCGCGGCTATATAGCAGGTAATTATGGGTGTTTTATTCAACTGGGTGTTAAGGCTGCTATAAAGCGAATCGGTTGTTTTACTGCTGCTGATGGCCGATACCATTTCGCGGCGCAACTCGGCCATTCTTTGCGGCGAAAGCAGTAAGCTGAAGATATATGCGGGCACCAAGGCTAACTTTACGATGTTTTAAGCTTGAGTTTTTGCTGCAAAACAGCCCCGCAATACACCGATATTTTGCGCGCGTCAGATACTCGTATGCGTTTTTGCAAAACAATATGAGCAGGTGTATGGCTTATTTTATTAAATAGCTTAATATAATACCGGTAGGCGATGTAAACCCCCATGCGCGCGCGCATGGGTAATAGTTTTATGCCTTCAAAGCCATTTTCAAAGTCCTTTTTTATATCAGCTTCTATCTGCTGCTTATCCTGTTGGGTAAAGTTACTAAAATCGATACCCGGAAAATAAGTGCGGCCGCGTTCCTCCAGGTCGGCCTTTACATCGCGCAAAAAATTCACTTTTTGAAAAGCCGCGCCCAGGCTGCGGGCGTTGGGTAACAATTGCCGATATAGCTCAGCATCATTAGCGCAAAAAACCTTCAGGCACATCAGTCCGATCACCTCGGCCGAGCCAAAAATATAGGTTTTATAGCTTTCAGGGTCGTGCTCCTTTTTATCCAGGTCCATCTCCATCGATAGCAAAAAAGCGTCTATCATGTCGGTATCGATGTGATATTGATTCACCACCAGTTGGAATGAATGCAAAATAGGGTTTAGGCTGATCTTTTCGTCGATAGCCTTAAATGTTTCCTCCCTAAAATCGCTGATGAGCCGGTATTTATCGCTATTATGAAAAGTGTCCACTATTTCATCGGCAAGGCGTACAAAGCCGTAAATGGCATAAACCGGGTTTCTTAATTCCTTATCAAAAGCGCGGATGCCCATACTAAATGACGTACTGTATTTTACGGTTATTAACTTGCTGCATTCAAAGCAGGTTTCGGTATACAGATCCATTTTCGGGGGTTAAACTAATCATCAAAACTACAAAATTACGCCGGGATTGTTTTTTAACAGGCACAAAACAATTGCCTACATTAGGCGCCGGATAAATATGAACAGTGGCAAACATATAGTAGTGATAGGGGCTGGCTTTGCCGGGCTTTCGGCGGCGTGTGTGCTGGCTAAGGATGGCTTTAAGGTTACGTTACTGGAAAAGAACGACCAGCCCGGCGGCCGCGCGCGGGTTTGGGAAAAGGACGGTTTTAAGTTTGACATGGGCCCAAGCTGGTACTGGATGCCCGATGTGTTTGAGGACTTTTTTGCCCTGTTTGGCAAAAAGCCATCCGATTTTTACGACCTGAAGCGATTAGACCCGGCCTACCGCGTTTATTTTGGCAAGGATGATGTGATGAATATTCCCGCCGCTATGGGCGAACTGGAGGCCTTATTTGAAGCGATAGAACCGGACAGTAGCAAAGGGTTAAGAAAGTTTTTGGCGCAGGCGGAGTACAAGTACAAGGTAGGGATGGGAGAGTATGTTTTCCGGCCATCGCATACCATCGGGGAGTTTATCGATCTGAACCTGGTACGCAAGAGTATGAGCATGCAATTGCTCACCAACATGAGCAGGCATGTGCGCGGGTATTTTAAAAACCCAAAACTGATCAAGCTGCTGGAGTTCCCGGTGCTGTTTTTAGGCGCGCGGCCACAGGATACGCCTGCCATGTACAGCATGATGAATTATGCCGACCTGGTGTTAGGCACCTGGTACCCCATGGGCGGTATGAATGAAATTGTGAAAGCGATGGTGAGGATAGCGGAAAACCTGGGCGTGGAGATCAGGCTGAATACCGAGGTAATCAAAATTGAGGTAGCTAACCAACTGGTAAGCCATATTACCACTAACAAAGGTGTTTTTGATACGGATTTTGTAGTAGCCGGGGCGGATTATGAGCACGTGGATCAGCAATTGCTTGCTAAACCCGATCAAAATTACGATAGTAAATACTGGGATAGCCGGGTGATGTCGCCATCAAGTTTGCTGTTTTATATCGGTTTGAATAAAAAGATCGGGGATATCAAACATCATAATCTATTTTTCGACGAGGACTTTGAGCAGCATGCCAAAGAGATATACACCACGCCCAAATGGCCGGAAAAACCGCTGTTTTATGTGTGCTGCCCCTCAAAAACCGATAGCAGCGTGGCTCCTGAAAACTGCGAGAACCTGTTTTTTTTGATGCCGCTGGCACCGGGATTGGAAGATACTGAAGCGCTGCGCGAACAATACTTTGAATTGATGCTGAACAGGTTTGAAAAGATAAGCGGCGAGCGCATTAAAGATGCTATTGTAGTTAAACGCAGCTATGCCATGAATGATTTTAAGGCGGATTACCATTCCTTTAAGGGGAATGCCTACGGGTTGGCTAATACACTCGCGCAAACGGCGTTTTTTAAGCCCGCCATGCGGGCAAAGCATATCGGTAATTTATTGTATACCGGGCAACTGACGGTGCCTGGGCCGGGCGTGCCGCCGGCGATAATTTCGGGGCAGGTTGCGGCAAGGGAGGTGGTTAAGTATTTTAAATAAGACGCAATGTCATTTCGAGCGAGGTACGAGAGAGAAATCTTCTGCAGCATGCAATTGCGCCAATGCAGTACGTGAATATTGGGCGTAGAAGATTTCTCCCTACGGTCGAAATGACAATTTTGGATAAAAAAAATAGCCCGGCAATTGCCCGGCTACCCAATGTTTGTTGTCGAGTTAAAATGCTTTTTACGCTTATGAGCTCATGGTGCGGTACATGTTGTTACCATTTGCTGGCGGAGCTGTTTGCAGTTGTTTCAGTATGCCATCAACTACCTGCGGTATATCGTCTATATTTTTTTGAGGATCGTGGTGTACTTCGCCAACTCCGTAGCCGCGCCATACCACTTTTCTGGTGCGACGGTCTATCAGGTCGATGATCAGTGTTCCTTCTCTATAATTTTCCTGTTCGGCATAGGTTACGCCGCCGTAATACATAAACGGATCGCCAAAGGCATAGTACGAGGGACGAGCCCATCCGCCCCAGCCAAATCTGCTACCCCAGCCCCAGCCGGCACCCCAGCCCCAGCCACCATAAAAGCCTGGATAGCCGCTATAATAATTGGTACGGGTACCGCGACCCACGGTTGTGGTATAAACCACTATAAGGTCGGGATGTTGTGTTTGCAGCGTTAAGCCCTTGGCCTGCAGCGAAGTGGTAGTTGCGTCTTTAATTTTAGCATCAGCCTCCTGGTTACTTTTGGCATTGGTATTACCGCTGTTTTGCATAGGCATCCAGGCAAAAGTATGGTAACCGCTCATATTGGTTTTGTTGAGCCCCGCAGTGTAATAATTATAAGTGTTACAGGCCGATAATCCGGATATGATTAATACTAACAGCCCTAAATAAATTGATCTTTTCATGGTTTTATCGCCTTCGTTAATTACAATTAGACAATTGTTTTATAAATGGTTTAATACTTAAAGCGATTTTTTTCAAAATAAATTTTCGCTACACAAATCTATCAAAATGCCGGCCAATGTTGCTGATATCCAGGTAATTTTTTTGATAGGAAGATCAGGTTGTATATGTTGAGTTTTCAAACCCCAAAGGCCGCTAAGTTTACAAAAAGGGGATCACAAAGCTTTAATAGTTCATATTTTAGTATTAAGGTTTTGTGCCTCTTGTGGTTTTCCTGTGCAGTACCTGAAAAAATAGGAATCAGGCCGATTTATACCAATAATTAATTCGATTTTCCTTTAAGTGAATTCATTAACTATTGATGCGTTACATCGCGTTACACGTAACACCCTTTGTTCGATTTTATAAAAATGAGGACAAAAAAATCAGCAGCATAAATTAACGCTAAGCTTAAACCTCACCCTCCCGTTTTCTTAAAAACCACTCGGTGCTTAGCAAGGCCAGTATCAATACAAATACCCATTTAATGTCGATAAGATCACTGTAATGCTTGTCCTGGTACACAAGGGTTTTAACATTATCGTTCGCTTTAATGAGATTGGCCAGTTGGTTGATCTGATTTGTATACACCATTTTGCCGCCAGACTGTTTGGCTATATTATTAAGCAATAAATGATTGGCCGCGCTCTGCCGGGTTTCCAGGTTCAGCGCCTTAACCGTGAACTGCCCTGTAGCCGTATAGGGCCTGTTGCCCACTTTGGTGGCCGCCGTATAAGTGTACTCGCCCGATGGCAGCGCGCCGGCATCCAACTGGTAAGCCTGGCCGTTGCGGGTGAACAGGAAGCTGTAGCCCCGATAGCTATCGGCGCTGCCCGAATCGCTCTTTAGGTCTATCTTCACATCGGGCGTGTTGATCAGTTCGAGGGCATCGTTGTATAGTTCGGCATTCAGTATTACGTTTTCGCCTTCATCAAACACCGTTTTGGCCGGGTAAACCCTGAATTGCTGCCGGTTGGCATCCGCCGTTAAATACTGCACGCTTTGGTTCAGCAGTTCCTCCAGGGCATTGTGGTTGCCGTAGGCCTTGTACTCGGCCAGTTGCCAGCGCCACAAGCCCTCGCCGGTAAGTACGCCTGTGCGCCTGCCACCATCATCGGTAAAGGCCAATAGCGGATAATTGGTGGCAATTTCGCCTATTTTTTGCTGCAATAGCACCTGGTTGGCAGGCAGTTTGGTGGTGTAAGTGCCAAAAGGCGCTAAAAGGGGCGGGAAAGCGCTTATTTTCAAGCGGGTGGAATCTGATAGCGTAAATAGCGAAAACTCCGGTGTAGGCCGCGCGAATACCTCCTGCATCTCCTCCCTGCCGGGGCTTATCTGCACTGCCTTTTGCCGGTTGTTCAGATCGGGCAGATCGGATTGCTCGCCCAGCATATACCAAACCGGGATCTTGCTTTTGGCCAGCAGGTTTTGCAAAATGCCCGAACTCCCCGGCGTTAGCTGGTGTAATATGAGCAGACTGTAATCGCTGGGTTTAATGCTACCGATATCGGATAGCAGGATCGCCTTTACTTCGTAATTTCGGTTACTCTCGATGCCCTGTTTAATCACCTGGATATCCGGGTGCGGGCTATTGTAAACCAATAGTACCTTCTGTTTGGTATCCAGCACCTCTACATAAATGGTTTCGCTGTTGTTTTGTGCCGAAAGCTCGTTTTTGATCGGCGCTATACTGATATTGAACTTGCGGATGCCCTTTCTATCCGCATTCAGCTTGATCGATACCGTTTTCTGAAAAGCGTCCGAACTTACCGGGATGTTCTGCGCGGCTACCTGGCGGCCGTCTTCGGTAACGCTCAGGCGCATAGTTTCGCCCTTGCTCTGGTAGGCTTCGGTTAAAATATCCACCACAAAATCGTTGCCCAAAAAGGCGGTTTTGTTGTAGTTTACGTTGGCTATCAGTAGGTCGCGTTTGGGGGTGGTATCGCCCAGGGCGACCGTATAAAAGGTGGTTTTGAAGTTGCGCGCCTCGTATTGCGGGTCGCTGCCCTGGTTATAGAGGCCATCTGTAGCCAGTATTAGCGCGCCTATGTTCTGGTTAACATAGCGGTCGTTCAGTTGCTTCAGCGCGGCGGATATATTGGTTTGCCTGCCGTTAAATTTGCCCGATAAACCATCATGCAGCCCGCTATCGAAGTTAAACTCATGCACTTCGTAATTATCGCCGAGCGTTTGCCTGAGCGAATCCAGGGCCCCCTCTAAATCTCCCCCGGTAGGGGAGACTTTTTTAATAGTTGATGGGGTAAACAGCCTGATCGATTCAGAATTATCTTGCAATATCAGCACCAGCGGTTTTTGCGGCTTATAGCTTACCGATTTTACCAGCGGCGCCATTAGCAGCAGCGATATGATGAACACCGCCAGGGCGCGAACTGCAAATAGCATATAACGCAACCGGTTGCTTAAATTTACCGGTTTGCGGTACAGCAGCCAGGCATATAACAGCCCGAGCAGCAGGCAAACCGGCGCCCACCATCCCGAAACCGGGCCCCATGTTATCGAAAATAGAAGCAGCATATCTGGCAAAACCAAATATGCTGTTTATTTGACGAATTAAATAATCAGAAAACATCATCCATCACTTAATTTACAGTCCCGGATTCCGGTTTTGTTCTCGTTTTTACGATATAAGCAAATAACACAATCTGGCGATAGCCCGAACAGAACCCGAACATAACCCGAACGGTACCGAAACATAACCCGAACAGTACCGGAACACCCCCGAACACGATCATGAACACCCGAACAAGCCCGAACACTTAAATCGCTGGTAAACAGTAAATTAACAAAAACAAGCGTTTCCGCAAGCGAACGGTTGCTTATCGTGTAACAAACTATCTGTCAACAGCTTACAAAACAGGTGTTTCCTGCAAAAAAACACTTTTCGATACACTAAGTCCCGAAATAGCTTTGCAATAGCTGCCTTCACCCTCTTTCTTGCGCAGCAAAAGAGGAGGGTCGACAAGCGAAGCGAAGTCGGGGTGAGTTTATGCCAATGCACCAACGCTAAACCAATCACCAGCATAACAACTCACCCGGTCATCGCTACGCCGCTCCACCTGCTCTCTCTGCCGAAGCGGCAAAGAGGGCAAGAGCAACTGTACACGCCTTCATTTACTATTCAGCATAACCTCATTCGCCACAAGGCAAAAAAAAACATACCATGCGGTATGTTAAATGTTTTGATACTAAAATTGAAATTGTCATTCTGAGCGTAGAACTACCCGCATACTAACCTGGCAAAAAGCGACCGCCTGCTTTTACAATAGATGCTTCCTTCGTCAGCACGACAAGTAGGTTAATTAAATTTGTCATTCTGAGCGGAGAACTACCCGCATACTAACCTGGCAAAAAGCGACCGCCTGCTTTTACAATAGATGCTTCCTTCG
>Ga0302306_10001711_pt1 | contig 11672 bp, 12 predicted proteins | sample III_Palsa_E3_1_FD_198761 | JGI IMG/M metagenome (GOLD analysis project Ga0302306, IMG submission 198761) | Peat permafrost microbial communities from Stordalen Mire near Abisko, Sweden - III_Palsa_E3_1 | ecosystem: Environmental > Terrestrial > Soil > Palsa > Peat permafrost | place: Sweden...
AAAGTTGTGCTCTCTTTAGTTTTTATAGCGAGAATCTTTGTTTTACTATAGGTAGTACGCTTAACTTGTTTTTGTTGTTTCGTTACTTTTGGTGATTTAATTCTAGCTATTTTTTGTAGTTTAACTACTTTTTGTAGTTTAACTACTTTTTGTAGTTTAACTACTTTTTGTAAGTTGCGTTTAGTTGCCATGATTTTACCTCCAACTTGCTTAAAAGGCTTTACCTTTTTGTTTATCTTTTTTACCGGCTTTTTTTATTGGCTTAACATGTTTTATACGAACACCACGACCTGTATATACACTCGGCCGCCTGTACGTTCAGAGTTGTTTTGCTGTATTTGATGAAATGCCCTGCACGTTACTAATAACAACAAGCTTTCGGTTTTTCTTTGAGTTTACTGCTTTTGCTGCCGAGTTTAAAGGTAAACATAAATCATTAGTGTGACCAGCGCGAAGCATTAAGTAATTCCTATTTTGTAAATCAAAACTTACAATTTTACTAAACTCATGCACAGATGTTGGCAGCTCATCATTCGCGTAAATCTGTCGCTGCTGCATTAAAAAATCATAATTTAATAACTTTATTGAGTGAAAATCGTTTACAATAGCAAACGACCGGTAACCAATCCCTCGCATTATCAGCACTTTAATAAAACTGTTTTGATTATATAGCTTGTATTGTAAACTAATAGTGGCACACGCATTAAATTTGTTCTTTCAGCAAAATTTTACTGTCGCCAACTCTAAGCCATTTTTAAACCGACCTCGTTGGAAATGCTTTTTCAATCTAGTAAATTTTGAATAAAGGAATGCCGCCTTTTTTTATTGACAACGCTGTTAAGCCAGAAATGACGCCGTTATCGGTGCTCAACGCGCACTGTACAAATTGACCTTGTGTTCGGTAAAATTGAATAATTTGACGTACAGTGCTCGTTTTATACTTATTGCACTGCATTAATTCAATGTTAGAAAACGCATGCAAAGGTAATTGAGCACTTTTTCAATATGATTGCTTTAGACTAACAATAATAAGTTCCTGGCGTTCTTCGTAACTTTCAATAAACCCCTGTTTTTGTAACTGCTGTAAAATTGTTAAATAGGTAAATTTTTTTTTCGGAAACGTTACAAACAGCCGGTTATCTAGCATTGCTAGGCGCAATATAGATAAAAAATGTTTAAATTCTCCTGCATAGGCTTTTTTTATTGTTAGCATTTTATATGATTTATTTAACAAGGCCGGAGATTAATCCAGTATCTGCTAGCTTTCGAATACTATGCCGAGCCATATAAAAAGTACGGTTAAATGTTCTTGCGCGACCTAATATAGCGCAGCAATTTTTATTCTTACTAAGCGATGCTATTTTATTTGTAAAATAAGCGTTTTTTTTCATGCTCTGTTGTTGAAAATCTCAAAATAAATTTTTAATATATTTTAACCGAGCCTCGTTAACTCGATTCTGCCTGATTTTTCAAAAACGTTTTTTATGTTTGTTAAAAAAAAGTTTAATTTGCCGCTGAAAAGTGTTATAATAAACATGGTTTATGTTTACAAACGATTTTAATAAGTGATTAGACTCCTCCGCAGCAGTTACAGCGCTTAAGATCTGGACTGCGCGATTACGTCTAGTGCCGGCTTTTCAATGTGTAGACTGCCTGGTCGAAATTACAAAAGAGTTTTCATCCGTCTCGTTCTTAGATCGGACTCAAACTTTTACGTCTTGTGGTATTCGTTTCTTAGAACGCTTTCTCACTAATTTCAGGGGTTTAATAAATTTGAAACTCGATAATTTTGTGATAGCTCTAAAGCACTATATTCGATAGCTTTTGTTGCGTCTTCATAATGCACTTCTTTAAACCCACTTAAAGGGAAATCCTTCCGCAGCGGATGACCGGTAAAGCCATAGTCCGTTAATATGCGGCGCAAATCCGGGTGCTTAATAAAAAATATCCCTGACATATCTCAGGCCTCTCTTTCCGCTCAATTAAATGACGGATAAATGCTTTGCAATGAAATAAGCGGTTGCGTATCATTAGTTTTAGTAACAATCCGCAATAAGGTATTTTGACTAACGCTTTGAATAGTATATACTACCGTAAATCGGTATTTACTTTCAACCACGTCAACCACATAGCAATCTAGCGGATTAGTAGCTTTAAAAATGCTGCTTAGTTTGATATATGTAGCTAGTTCAATAGTAGCCCGGCGGTGTGTCGCCAGTGTTACTGCCGTCGGTGTATCGTAAGCCGCCAATACTACTTTTGTTAGAGCCGGGTTTATAATATTAAATAAATATTGCGCTTCTAGATATTGTTTCTCGGTAGTCATATTTTAAGATCGTGCAGGTTAGCGAGTAAACTATGCGAAATCTAGTTTACTCGGAACTTTGTAAAAAGGAGGGTACAGCTATACCCTGTGCAGGACTTGCACCTGCGTATGTTAGAGTTTGAGTCTACTGCGTAACTACTTCGCCAACAGAGCAAAAATTTTAGCTGTGTATATGAATTAATTGGAGCTTATGGGAGTTGCACCCATAACTTTCTGAGTGCAAATAAGACACTATGCTATTGGAGTTAAAGCCCCTTTTTTATACTTACTTTAAATGAGCTAAATAATTAATTTTACACTACAAAATAATATCTTTATAACGACCCTGTTAATTAAATTTAGTTAAGTTTAATTTTAGCAGCCCATCTAAACTATTTTAAATTAAAGTTTTATAAATGTAAATGTTACCTACGTTTTAGTTGATTAAAGTATACTATAAATAACCACTCTGAATAGGTTAATCCTGGAATAACTATTAAAAAGTAGCTAAAATATAACAGTGTACCAATTTGCATTCAGATTTGATTTACATCACTAACGGCCAGCCCGCCTAGTCATCCTAATGTTAGCATATTAGCGATAAAGATTAAAAATGCTAAATCAAACCCAGGTTTATATTTCGGGTCTGTTATTAAACTGCCACAGCCCATTATAATTGAGTCAAGTCAAGGTACTATAAATAAAATTAGCATTGAACATAGCATAGCTAGCGCACCTGCAGCCTTACTTGGGAAAGCTTTTAACATCGCATAAAAAGGTAAAAAATACCATTCAGGAACTATGTGCGCAGGAGTAACCAAAGCATCAGCACGAATATAGTTATCGGGGTGGCCAAATAAATTTGGTTTATAAAATACAATAAAAAAATAACTGAACAAAAAAAATATTAAGGTTACCAAGTCCTTAACCGCGTAATAAGGAGTAAATTTTGTGTAATCCAGCTCAACTTCGTTTACAGTAGGGCTACTTGAGCCCACTAAATGTAAAATAGCTAAGTGCGCGGCTGAGAGCGCTAACACAATAATAGACAAAAAATAGTGTAAGCTAAAAAACCTATTTAAGGTGTTTTGGTTAATAGCGAAGCCGCCTCAAATTCAAATAACCAGTTTTGACCCAAAAAAAGGTATGGTCGTCACCATGTTTGTAATAACTGTTGAGCCTCAAGAACTCATCTGCCCTAAAGGTAAAGTATAACCTAAAAAGGCTATACCTGCCATTAGTATAAATAACAAAGCACCGCTAGCTCATACTCACTGCTTTGGTTTTTTATATGACTGATAATATAAACCACGAGCAACGTGGGCATATAATAAAATAAATAGAAAAGATGACCCATTGGCGTGCATATATCGCAGTAATCAACCAGAAGGGACTTCACGCATTATGCGCTCTACGCTAGTAAACGCTTCGTCAATATGGGGCACATAATGCATAGCCAGTAAAACCCCCGTCCCGACTTGTATAACTAGCAAAATACCTATTAAAGAACCAATACCTCACGCATAAAATAAGTTAGTTGGTGCTGGATAATAAATTAAGTGATTTTCCCCGATATTTTTAAATTTAAAAAATATTTTGTTCGCCCGTGTTTTCAATAGATTGGACATACGTTTAGTGACCTAATAGAATAACGTCTTCAAGGTACATACTACTCAACGCGCTAAACACGTATGACTGTAAATATGCGATACCCACTTCCATTAAAAATATAGCCAACAATAAAATAAAAACCGGTATACTTAAAAACGGTAACGCGGAGTTTAAAAATAATCAAGCAAGCGACATTAAAATTTTGACTAACGAATGGCCAGCAAACATATTGGCGAATAATCTCATACCCAAACTGACGGCTCGTGATATGTAAGATACAAACTCAATTAAGATAATAAATGGGGCCATAGCAGTAGGCGTTCCCGTAGGGTATAAAATAGATAAATACCTAATACCGTGTATTGACAATCCGATAAGAATGAAAGTAACCATAGTTGAAATACTAAATAAAAAAGTTAAAGATGCTTCGCTTGTAGTGGTTTCTACACCAGGTATCATTCCTAATAAATTTGCACTAAATATAGATGCTTGCATACCTGAAGTGGTCATGTCGCTCTCTTCTCATTCACTATCACTAGCATCCTCATCATCAAAAAAAATGGTGCCGCTACTAGATAAGGCGATAATCGCTCAATCGCCTAAGCTGTCAACTTCGGTAATGCCAGTAAAATCTAACAAATCTTCTAAATACCCGCTATCCGGTAGTAAATCAATTAGTGCATTATCTAATAATCCAGTAGAATCCTCATCGTCTCCAAATTGGTCTAGAGGTGAATTTAATATAATTTCTAAAATATTAATGTGGTTAAAGGTAATCATAGTTTTTATTTTTACTAAGACACTTGTTTATAAAAATACAAAAATTTGTACAGACGAAATAATGTTACTGCGCAGTTTTAAAGCTAAAACTAGCTTATAGTTGCGCGTTTATAAATCACGCACGCTTCCAGAAACACAATGAGGTTTTCAGCCCATGCCTTTACTCTGTAATACTGCAAAATTTTAAACGCCGTTATGTAAAAGTATTATCAGTACAACCAGTGAGCGCTTCTTGGAGACTGTTTAGCATCTAATCCGATTATTTAAGCGCCTAGATTAAGTTTTAAAAAATACGCACTTACAGAAAAATCCTCGACTGTGTAAACCTATAGTTGGGAATTCCAGAATCGAACTGGATCTTACGGATTATGAGCCCGCCAGGCGACCATTACCTTAATTCCCAAAATGCTCTGTGCTGGGATCGAACCAGCGTATGGCGGATTTTAAGTCCGCTGCGTAACCGCTTCGCCAACAAAGCTACTTTATAAAAGAGTTAGACGGGAATCGAACCCATGGCTTTCCCGTTATGAGCGGGACGTTCTACCGCTGAACTACAAACTAAGTATTCCGAGAAAGGGAATTGAACCCCCAACCTTTTGGTCCCAAACCAAACAATCTACCATTGATCTAACCCGGATTATTAAAATTCTACGTATGCAGGGAATTGCACCCTGGACCGTTGGCTTAAAAGGCCACCGCACTACTGCTGTGCTACACACGCTTTAAGTGAGGCTAAGGTGAGAATTGAACCCACAGTTACTTGTTTTGCAAACAAGGCCGACGCCATTTCGGATCTTAGCCTAAATATCAGCCCTACATGATTTTCATAATGTTTTATAGGATTTTACTTTATAAAATACCGCGTGCTAGAACTTACTACTAGATTTACGAAGAATAGCGGGCCGTTTTGCTCTAATATAATTTTTTCATGCTGCTCAAATAGATGGCGACTTAACACCAGAGCAGGCAACGTCAAATAGCTGTTAACAACTTCGTTATAAAACCACTTGCACTCAAAAAATCTCGATTCTAACTCAAAAGCTAGCACTGTTAGCAATAGTGGCATGATTTTTACCTCCATAGATAAAAATTCTGATTCTAAGCTATTATAGCTTGCTGGTAAGCTATGTATAAAGTTATTAAAAAAATTTGCGCCAAATCCGATAAAAATATCTTTAAAGCAATACCCAGTTACTAAGCTCAAGCTTACGAGCGCAGTCAGCACAAATATTTCAATATTAGTAATTTTAGTATGCCGCATAATAACTAGCTTAAAACCATTATAATCACTTCAAAATACCTGCTCTAGCAATCGGAATGAATACACAGCAGTTAACATTGCGGATACTATGACTAATCAATAAAGCGCTTGATTACTTACTCAAAATTTTGCAATACCCCCTTCAATTATAAAATCTTTTGAATAGAATCCGGCTAAAAACGGAAAGCCTGCTAAAGCTAAGGATGCGATCAACATATTGACATATATAAAGGGAGTTAACTTCGCCAGTCCGCCCATACGCCTAATATCCTGCTCACCAGATAGTAGGTGAATTATAGAGCCCGCCGACAAGAATAGTAACGCCTTAAAAAATGCGTGGTTTAATAAATGAAATAAAGATGCAGAGTAAGAAGACAAGCCACATGCTAAAACCATATAACCAAGTTGACTACACGTAGAGTAGGCGATAATTTTTTTAATATCGTTTTGGACACTGCCGATAGTACCAGATACAAAAGCAGTAACGCCCCCTCAAAAAGCAATAAGTACTAGTATACGAGGAGTATATTCAAGGATAGTTGAACTACGTATTAATAAAAACACACCTGCCGTTACCATAGTTGCGGCATGAATTAAGGCCGACACTGGTGTAGGACCCTCCATAGCATCCGGCAATAATGTATGTAAACCAACCTGAGCTGACTTTCCAACAGCACCTACTAATAAAAACCCCGCAGTTATTTCTAACACATCTACAGGGAAATAAGGGGCTAGAGCGCTTACTGTACCAAAGTCAACTGAGTGAAAAATTACAAATACCAGACTAATACCAGTCAGTAAAAATAAGTCTCCGACTTTATTAATTAAAAAAGCTTTTGTTGCAGCTTTACCCGCCTGCACTCGTGTATATCAAAATCCAATTAATAAATATGAACACAAACCAACACCTTCTCAACCTAAAAATAAAACAAGTAAATTACTTGACGAAACTAAAACTAACATAAAAAACGTAAAAAGCGATAGGTAGCTCATGAATCGAGTTAAAAATGGGTCGGTGTACATATAAACACACGAGTAAACATGTACACAAAATGAAACCATCGTTACCACTAAAAACATAATAGCAGTTAAGCCGTCATAGCGAAACCCCATAGGCAATAAAAATTCATTAACGGTAGTTCAATTTCACAGCTCAATATATATAGCAGTGCTGAAGCTTAGCGATATGAACAAAATAATCGAACATAACAACGCGCAGCCTATATTAATAACGCTTAATAACATACTCCCGTAAACACCTAGGTAACGTCCATAAATACCAACTATAATAAAAGATAGTAATGGAAAGATTAGTACAAACAATAATAAATTTTGCATAGTAAACTCAGTATTTACATAATTTTATTTTATAACTAGTTTAAAAATAATAAATCAAACGTTATTCGAAAAACATGAGCCGCAACTTTAAAATGTTTGCAAACTGCGGCTGGTTGATTTGTAACCGTCCGATTTTACGCAACAACAGTGCTTTATTGAGTAAGAAAAGTGTATATAGTAAGGTGTTATCACGGTTGGTTTCTTAAAAGTATCAAACGTATAATTCGCTGCTTCGTCTTGAGATCTTACGGGATCACGGCAGTTATTGAGAATTAATAGATGACTTACTAGGCGTAAACTACATTTATATTGGAAAGGGTAGGATTTTAACCTACGCGGCATAACGCAAAAGATTTACAATCTTCTTACTTCGGACACTTGGATACCTTTCCAGCATGGTTGCAAGCCTATAAGCCAAACAATAGCAAAAAGCTCATCATCAAGCCAAATAGTGCGATTGCTTCAACCAGTGCAAATCCAAGAATTGCGTATGTGAATAATGTTTTTAAAAGAAGCGGATTTCTAGAAAGAGCAACTAAAAAAGATCCAAAAACATTTCCAATACCAACTCCAGCACCAATTAAAGATATAGTAGCTAAACCAGCTGCAATTATTTTTGCTGCATTAATAATCATTTTAGTATATTATTTTAAGTAAAAATCGTACTTTAAAATTAGTAAAATCTATTTTAAGGGCTAGATTTATAAGGTCGTTTATATTTTATGCAATTACAAAATCATCTAACGCTGGTGCCGGGCGTTTAACGTAAAAAATAAACGGCAATTTCAGCATTCTCAGATACTGCTCGCTAACTTGGTGGTAGCTCGTATTTATTAAATTAAAGTGCACAGTTAACGGTAAGAATATACCTTTATGTGTATTATACATATTTAGGTTAACCAACTCTTCAAAATCAGTAAGTGGTGTAAATTTTTGTTTTAACCGTAAGGTAAAATTTGAATTATCGGGTTTATTAAATTTCAGCGAATAAAAATCGTTAATACGGGGCAGAAGCTCATTTACCAATTTATCAAAGACTATTCACTTATTTTTTTTAACTAGTTGTGTATTTAAAGAAAGGGTAATTTTTTGCTTTTTACCGTGTACCTGTAGTCTGGGAACACCAAGAGCGCCGCATAAGATATTAAAAATAAGAGCATGCTCCGGCGTTACACTCGCGGCTTTATACAGCCCAGCCGCTAAAGAAATTAAATTAAAGGCCGGTCGTTTATTAAAAAAAAAAAATGATTTAGAAGTTAAATCAGATTTTATCATAGTATCATATCGTTCGAGTCTATGCATTTTAAACTATCGACCCGGATTTTGATATGACCGATTTAAATCTAGTTTTACTTATTTTATTCTTAACTAACTCGATACAAACAGGTCCCACAGTTTTAGTTCCGATAAAATTTGGAATATTTTCGGTTTTACCCGCCGGACCAAACTTTGTAGGCTCAGTAAAAGTCATTCCCCTATTCTCGTCAAATTTTATGTATGACCCATCTTTCCGCCTTGTCGATTTTTTTAATGAGACAAGCAACGCAAGGTATGGGCGCATATTTGGTTGTTTTTTTTTTTTATTCTTAATTTTACGCTTATACTTAACTTTTTTTGCAAGCTTAGCAAGTTTTTGTTTATCGTCCGTGTGCTTATAAGCTTTTAGTGAGTGCGCTACTACCCCTACCATTTCACCTAAATAAGCATAACGACGCTTGAACCCATTTTGTATAGTAATAACGGTAAATAATATTGCACCTGCGTTATCGGCAGTTTTTATTTTACTTTCAATAGCAATCATATCTAAAAAGTCGCTCCAACTCTATACACAACCGGTAAATTTATCCTCGAAGAGTTGAAAACTCATCAAACGAAATTTTACCTTTAACGCGGTATAGTAAAATCAGTATACCAAGACCTATTGCAGTCTCAGCGGCGGTAATAGCTAAAAAACATAAAGCGTAAACTTGTCCTTTATAATCACCTCACAGCACCGCGTTAGTAATTAGATAAAAATTTATACCAAGCATCATTATTTCAGTACTAATTAATAAGCTTAAAAATTCTTTGCTCTCTAGAAACCCAATCAATCCAATTAAAAAAATAGAAATGGACAGCGGAGCTAGTTCGTGCGTAAATTTTAGATGCGATAAAACATTACTATACTGCTCTTCAGCCGCCCAAGTTGCGATATTAATAGCAAACTGCAGTGTAGTCATTTAAATTGCCAGTATTATCGAGGTTACGAATAAAAAGTAACCAATTGCAAAAGGTAAAAACGTTTTTCAACCTAACGTCATAAGTTGATCGTATCGATACCGTGGATAGTTTGCGCGAACTTTAATAATCGCAAAGCAGACGCCTAGTGTTTTTAATAAAAATCAAAACATCGAATGTGGTAAAAAAAAAATCGGTGAGAGTCAGCCGCCAAAAAAACATATTGCAATAACCGCCGACAATCATAGCATATTTGAGTACTCCGCCAAAAAAAACATTGCAAAAGTCATAGAAGCATACTCAACATTATAGCCCGCGACAATTTCAGCTTCAGCTTCAGGTAGATCAAACGGCGCTCGGTTTGTCTCTGCTAAAACCGAAATAAAAAATATGATACCGACAGGTAGTAATGGAACAATAAATCAGATACTTTTCTGTTGGTTGACTATTTCTATTAAATTAAAAGAGTTCGCACAGGCCGCAACAGGTAATAAAAGTAAAGCGATCGAAACTTCATATGATATAAGTTGTGCGGCAGATCTTAAACCTCCTAAAAAGGCGTATTTTGAGTTACTCGTTCAACCCGCGCCTATAATAGCGTACACACCTAAAGACGATACCGCGTAAAGCATTAATAAACTATAATCAAAATTAGTGATATAGTTTAATTCAGAAAATGGTATAAATACCCACGCTGTCAGTGAAATTACTAAGCTTAGACAAGGGGCCAGCAAAAATAAAACCCAGTTTGAACGAACCGGTATAATAATTTCTTTTAATAGTAGTTTTAAACCGTCAGCAAACGCCTGTAAAATACCTCAAAACCCAGTTACGTTTGGACCTTTACGCCTTTGAATTGATGCTAATAATTTACGTTCCGCAATAGTAAAAAATGCAATAGCTAATAATGCAAATAAAATAGTAATTATTATAGTTAGCATAAGAGGTTGTTTAGTGTAGTACTGTGCGCATAAGCGTTTACAGTTTCTTTTTAGCAAATATAACAGCAGCACCAATTAGCGCGACTAATAAACTGGTCACCGACATCAGTAATAACATAGGATTGCTGGAATAGAGACCCTGCTGTATAGCACTTAGATTTTCTGGGCCACCGTGTTCTAGTAAACTGATAGGCGATTTAAAAAAAATAACTGGCACAGCAAGCAAGAATACAGAAATGTAGGTAATAGCTTGCGCAGCGATTTCGATTACTACTGAAATCGTTGCGTTTAAGGCTAACGCAGTAACACCTATTAAGTTCATAACTAAGTTTTTAATTAAAAATCAAATTATGTTCAGCAAAAGCAGCATACGATTATAGTTGCGACTATAAAAATCTATACCAATTTTGTACACCCCAAAATTTGCTGCGTAGGTTGTTAGTAAAAACTTATCAACTGCAACGAGAACACCGCTTGGCTCATAATACATTACTATTTGCGGTGTGAGGTTATGCGGAAATTTGCTAAATTTAATGTCACGGGCTGGCTGTTTTGGATAATAAAATTTTTCTAAAGCAAACCACGCCGGCTGAGCATAACCATGTTTCAATTTGTAACTACGAGCATTATTAGCAAATAATTTTGCGTCAATATACTTGAATATGTAGTATTGCACCCCATGTACAAATCACAAAGCCTTAAACTCTGCCGATATTTTAGGGTTATTGTATAAATACATAATGACATTAACAGGCGCGGTAGGTAAGAATGTTTTATTAAAAAGATATCGAGAATATACTATAGTGTAATCGATGTAAGAACGCACTGCACTCGCAAGGGTACGTCATGAATTCACGTTACACACAATGTTAGCCGCATGCCAGTAAATAAATTTTATAACCTTAATAAGCTTACTCGATAGAGCTACTTTTGTAAAGCTAAATGGACTTCATCAGGGAATGTAGCGTATAATTATAATGCTACGGTCAGAAGTATCTTTTACAGATAAAATCGTGTATTCGGTGCTGTTTAATAGATAATCGTCAATACGACTGCACTTAGTGCTCCTAAAGTTACCAGCCTGTTCTCTACTACCACCACAATGCACAGCGCAAAAAGCTAGAAACTTAAAAAAAACTGGTTCGATCCTATATGTATAATATTTTTTAAATTCATAAAACACAGCCATTACAGCATGTAAAAAAGATGCGCTACTGTA
>Ga0302306_10001714_pt1 | contig 11662 bp, 10 predicted proteins | sample III_Palsa_E3_1_FD_198761 | JGI IMG/M metagenome (GOLD analysis project Ga0302306, IMG submission 198761) | Peat permafrost microbial communities from Stordalen Mire near Abisko, Sweden - III_Palsa_E3_1 | ecosystem: Environmental > Terrestrial > Soil > Palsa > Peat permafrost | place: Sweden...
GGAACGCCGGATTCGGCCACGCGAATCGTGGCCATCAAACCGGCCAAACCGCCGCCCACAATGATGATTTTCGGTTGGTGTTTCACTGGACGTAGCCTCCCAGCGGAAACTTCCCGTAATGAAGGCCCAGCACGATGGCCACGCCCATCAAGGTGAACGAGACGGCCACGGCGGCGCCGAACCAGCCGACGGCGCGCTGCGCTTTCACGCTGACCGCGATGCCCCACTTACAGGCGAAATTCCACAAGCCATTTCCGAGGTGGAATGAAGCGGCGGCGATTCCGATCAGGTAAAAGGTGACGAACCAGGGGTTCATCATGGAAGCCTGCACGTCTGCGTAAGCGGTCATACCGCGGCCGACGAATCGCTCGGTGTAAACGTGCCAGGCGATGAAGGCGAAAGCGATGATGCCGGTGATGCGCTGCAGGGTGAACAGCCAGTTGGACATCCAGGGATGCCCGAGCACGTTCGATTTGCCCATCCACCAGATGTACAGGCCGTAAAAGCTGTGGAACAGCAGCGGCAGCCAGAGGACCGCGGATTCGACGAAAATGCGCCACGGAATCAGCTGCAATTCGCTCGAAACATTGTCGTAACTTTTGGCGCTGACCAGAGCGTAGCTGTTGGACCAGAAATGCTCGGCGAGGAAGGCTCCAATTGGGATGACGCCGCTAAGGGATTGCAGTTTGTCGAGGATGTAACTGGTTCGGCTATGCGAAGCTGCGACCGACATGCACTCTCCGAGGTTGAGTCACAGAAATCCCAGTATAGGTAGGAGTTGCGGGGTTTGCAATATGCGGGCGACGCGATTTTGGTTTCGGAAAATTCGAAATGGATGAATCTGTGTGGGACGAATTGGCGGGCCTCTGGGCTAAAGCCCGTCCTATGCGAGGTGGCTGCGGCGCAAATAAACTCCCGCCCTTCCGAGGCGGCTTGAGCCGGGCGGAAAGTGTCGCAAAGACCAGCTAGCGCTTTGGATACATGGTACGCCGGCGTGCCGAATTGAAACTAGGCCACATGCTAAACTTGTCGAAATTGTAGTACTCAATCATGCCCAGCGAACACATTACCGACTTGAAGAAGTGGGTGGCCGAAGTCGTGCGCCAAAGTTCCGGCGGCGAATTTGTGGGCCTGAACCGCATTGTGGACCTGATTAGCAAAACATTTGCGGTGCAGCCTCACGAAGTGGCCATTCTGACCATCACGCCGGACGACCGGTTTCTGCGCTTCGTGGTACCGGAAAAGCTGCAGCAGGTGGGCCAGATTCCGCTGACCAGCACCAATTCCCTGGCGTCACGCACAGTGCGCGAGAAGCGCCCGGAAGTCATCAATCATTTCGCAGTGGTGCCCCATTCTTCCGTTTTTGAAGCGGTGCCCATCGTGCAGGAAGAGCGCGGCGAGCCCATTCAGAAAATCATGAGCGTGGCGATCGTGCATGAAAAAAAAATCGTGGGCGTGCTGCAGATTTCGCGTAAAGGCAAGACCGCTTCGGAAGCCGGCGCTGATTTCACCCACTCGCAGCTCCGCGAGCTCAAGACCGTGGCCGATACCATCGGCCCCTGCGTCCCGCTATTCACGCTGACCCACGCTTAGAGTGCAAGCCCCTACCGCTTCGCGTGGCGTTCGCCTACCGCAACTTTTTCCCGTCGGCCGTGTTCGATTTGTTGGGCTGCAACTCCGGGTGGACGCTTTTCATCTGATTAGGAGTGGCGCCTGGGATAATGGTTTTAGGGGTATCCCGGAACGCACGGCCTGACCAGCGCAGGAGGGACATTCATATGCAGCAAGGGCTTATCCAGAATATGCAGAAGGCAAGCAAGAAGCGCGTGACCCGCGATTTGCTGGAGAAACTCGGAATGGGGAGTTTGGCGTTGGCCTTCGTGCTGAGCGCGCCGTCGGCATTCGCGCAGCAAACGCAGCCGACGCCGGATACGTCCGCGCCGCCCGCGCAGGATCAGCCGGCACCGCCACCCGACCAAAATCAGAGCACGATGCCACCGCAGGATCAGAACGCAAATCCGCCACAGGATCAATCCACCGCTCCGCAAGATCAGCAGAACCCGCAGGACCAAAATCAGGGGCCGATGAATGCGCCTCCGCCGCCGCAGAACAATAACAACTACTGGCAAAATCCGCAGCCCGCTGACAGGCGTCCTCCGCCGCTGGTGCCGCCAAGTTTGACGGTTCCGGCTGGAACCGTGATCCAGATTCGCACCCGCGATTTTCTTTCGAGCGACGGAAATCACAAGGGCGATAATTTTATCGCGACGCTCGCGCAGCCGATCGTGATCGATGGCTGGGTGGTGATGCGCCGCGGGCAAACCATCAACGGTCAAGTGACCGACGCGGTCAGGGCCGGGCGGGTGAAAGGTGTTTCGCGGTTGCAGCTGGATTTGAGCCAGCTCACCTTGGTCGACGGACAGTTGGTTCCGGTTCAGACCCAACTGTTGAATGCCAGCGCTGGAACTTCTAACGGACGCGACGCGGCAGCGATTGGCGTCACCACGGGTACCGGCGCGGCAATTGGCGCGGCGGCGGCCGGCGGTCCGGGCGCGGCGATTGGAGCGGGTGCGGGCTTCGTGGCCAGCGTGGCCGGAGTTTTGTTGACGCGCGGCAAGCCGACGATCATCACGCCGGAAACTTTGCTGACGTTCAAGACCGAACAGCCCGTGACGATTTCCACCGTGCGCGGGCAACTGGCGTTTCGTCCAGTGACGCAGGCGGACTATCAACCCTCGCAACAACCGCGCAACGCGAATTATCGAAGGCTGCGTCCTTACCCGTATTACTACGGGCCAGGATATTATCCGCCGCCTCCGCCACCGGGCTACTATTACGGTCCGGGATATCCGTACTGAAGCTGGTCAGTCGATCGCGAAACCGAGTGAGAACCGGAGAGGGCGCGTTGAAAAACGCGCCCTTTTTTTTTGCCCGCGAATTTCGCTGCGAGCCAATCCAAACCGGAGCACAATTTGTTACTGAAATGTGAATAATCGAGACGGTTGCGCTCGCGCAGGACGCGGTCCAGTACGCGACGAGCCTGAATTCCATTGACATCACCACGCGTGCTTGTTAGTTTTCGAGTCGAAGTTATTTCTCGCAGTTTTTGGAGGCACCGCAGCTCGGTACCCACATGGCATTCGTCGCGAAGAAGATTTTCCTCACCAAGGGCGTAGGTAAACACCGAGAGCGGCTGTCCAGTTTCGAATTGGCGTTGCGCAATGCCGGAATTGCGGCGTGCAACATCGTCCGCGTCTCGTCAATTTTCCCGCCGCACTGCAAATTAATTTCCCGCAGCGAAGGTTTGAAGCACATCAAGGCTGGCCAGGTCGCGTTTACGGTGATCAGCGAGAACCAGACGCGCGAGCCGCATCGTTTAATTGCGGCGGGCGTCGGTCTGGCGCTGCCCGCGGACAAATCGATGTTCGGATACTTGTCGGAACATCATTCGTTCGGCGAGAGCGAAGAGATCGCCGGCGAATATACCGAAGAGCTTGCGGCAGAAATGCTAGCGACGACTCTGAACGTGGAATTCGATCCAGATCTTTCGTGGGACGAGAAGAAAGAGGTCTACCGCATCTCAAACAAAATCGTGCGGACCATGAATATCACGCAGTCCGCGGTGGGTGATAAGCGTGGACTCTGGACGACGGTGCTGGCCGCGGCGATTTTGATCGGCGAAGACGATTAATTCAACGGCTTCAAGATTTAACACAGAGAAAATCTGAGAAAAGCAAAGATGAGGGCACGGAGAATGCGCCTCCGTGCCCTCAGTTTTTTCTCTGTGCCCGCTGTGTTTCATTTTTCCGCGGGTCTACCTCACATTTCACTTCTTTGAAGGCTTCTCACCCGCATAACGATAACCTAGCCGTTCGAGCACCGCGCCGACGATCAACGGCAGCGCGACCGTAGCGTCATCGAGGACTTCCGCAAATTTTCCGCCTTCTTCCAGCGGCACAAATTTTCCCCACGAAACCGCCTCGGTGTAGGTGCTGCCCGACAATCCGCCCCAATTCACCGGTTCAGGACAAATGCGCAAACCGTAGTTGTAGCGCTTCAACGGAATTTTTTCGTAGCCGCGACGCGCGAGCAATTCTGCATACACCCCAAACTGCTGGGCCCAGTTGCGCGGAACTCCTCCGCCGATCGTGAAGATGCCCATGCGGTCAGTGGCCAACATGGTCGCGGCGTAGTGCTCGAAATCTAGATACGGATCAAATTGTAGCGGTTTCTTGTTTTGTTTCTTGCGCAGGCGGTTGAACAGCGCGAGATCGATGCCCAATTCCGAATCGGTGAAGGCCGGGACAAACACCGGCACGTTATGCTCGACGCAGGATTTTAGAATTCCGCGCCCCTTCGCGTGGCGCACCAGATATTCGCCGATGGCCCGATTCATTTTCCAGCTGCACAAGGTCTCGTCGGGATTCCAGCGCTCCAAAACGTGGTCGACCACTTCTTCGACCGCGTCGAGATTCACCTCTGGCTCGAGCGAATCGTAAACACGGTTGTAACCGGACAGAAAAAGTTCGTTGTCGCCAACCGAAGGATCGTAGCGGAAATGCGACCGGCCAGTAGCTTCGACCAAGCCGTGAGCCATCAGCGCGCCGGTAGAGACGATCGCTTTCACGATTCCCGATTCGACCAGATCGCAAAAGACCAAACCCATTTTGCCAACGGTGAGCGCGCCGGAAAGAGTCATGACCACGAAACATTTTTTGTCGCGAGCCATCGCTTCCAACACATCGGCCGCGTCGCCAATTTGCCGGCCGGTATAGGCGGTCTGTCCCATGGCCCGGACCATGTCGTCGATGGTGCGGACCCGGGAAAGATCGAGAGGGTAAATCGGAGTGAGTTTGTCGGCGATGGGATCGTGCAGTACGCGACCCGTAACACCTTTTTTCTTTGCCATGCCCTGGCCTCGCAGGTGGGGTAAGCTCCCTTTTAGAACACGGAAGCGAAAATTTGTTCGCGCGTGCGCATCATTGATAGTACAAATGCGCGCAGCACGGAAGCACAATTTCGCTCGCCGACGGGAGAGTGATCCCAAAATGTCGCGCTATACACCGTTGCCGCCGCAAAATTTCGGCGGACTCCCTGAAGAACATTCCTCGTATGAGACCTCGCGCGCGGTGATCTTTCCGGTTCCGCTGGAACGCACCGCGACCTACGAACGCGGCACACGCAACGGCCCGGCAGCGATTCTGGAAGCCAGCCGGCACATGGAAATGTTCGACGAAGAGCTCGAAACGGATTTCAGCAAGGAAATCGGCATCGCCACGTGGCCGCCGATCGACACGCAGGACGGCACGTTCGAAGAAGTTTTGCGCGAGCTTTTCTCGGCGCAGCTCGAATTGCTGGACGCGGGGAAATTTCCGGTGGCGCTGGGCGGCGAACATTCGTTGACGCCGCCGCTGGTCGCCGCCACCATGAAAAAATTCAAGGATCTCACCGTGCTGCACATCGGGGCCCACGCCGAACAACGCAACGAATATCAAGGAAATCCCGGAAGCCACGTCTGCACCATGCGCCGCGTGGTGGAAATGTGCCCGGCGGTGCAGGTCGGGATACGTTCGCTATCCGAAGAGGAATCGAAAGCGATTCCCAAACTGCGCACCAAAATTTACTGGGCCAAAGATATCGTGCGCGCGCCGGTGAAGGCCTGGATCGCGAAGGTGCTGGAGGATTTGGGGCCGCGCGTGTATCTCACCGTGAACGTGGATGGGTTTGATTCGTCGATCGTTTCGGCCACGGGCGCGCCGGAACCGGGCGGGCTGGACTGGCACCAGGTGACGTCTTTGATTCGGGCGGTGGCCGACCACAAGAAAATTGTGGCCATGGATGTGGCCGAGCTTTCGCCGCGGCCGAGGGACCACGGTGCCGATTTTCTCGCCGCCAAACTAATTTACAAGACTTTAGGGTATATTTTCTGTCAGCAATAATTTGCGGAGGCAGGAACTGAAATGCTAGCGATGGCAACTTGGCTGCAGGAATACCCGACGACCGAACATGGCTGGGTGATTTATCTGGAAACGCACGGAATCTTGTATTGGATCTTTATCGGCTTGCTGGCCGGTTGGCTCGCGGGGAAAATTGCGCGCGGGCGCGGCTTTGGCTGCTTGACGGATATTGTGCTGGGACTGGTAGGCGCGGTTCTGGGCGGATGGATCTTCACCAAGTTGAACATCGCGATATTTGGGTTCTGGGGTAGCTTGGCGGCGGCTACGGTTGGCGCGGTGTTGCTGGTCGCAGTGGCGCGTTTGTTTGCAGGCGGCAGCGGAGAATAGATCACCGTTCTGGCGAGATTTTCATCTCAGGCCCTTGTCCGCCGCGGACGCCCTTCCGCCCTCCGCGGTCACGCAGCGTTCACACGCTTGTGATACGATTACTTCGCGATAAACGCAATCTACATGAGCCGACCTCAATTTTGGGCACTGCTGTGGTTTCCTTTGCCGTGTGCAATCCCGTTGGGCGCGCTAGGCCGTAGGGCCGGAAGAGAAAATTGAACCAACAATCGTTGTGGGCCATTCCGCTGGGCGGATTGGGCGAATTTGGCATGAACATGATGGCGCTTCGCTGCGGCGAAGACATCATCGTGATCGACGCGGGCTTGATGTTCCCGGAGCAGGAATTGCTCGGCGTGGACATCGTGATCCCGGACATCACCTACTTGAAGCAGCACAAAAATAAAGTCCGCGCCATCGTGCTGACCCACGCGCACGAAGATCACATCGGCGCGATTCCCTACATTCTGCCGGAGCTGAACGTGCCAGTTTACGGCACGGAGTTCACGCTGGCCATCGTCAAGAAAAAGCTTGAAGAGCATGGCCTGCTCGAAAAAGCCAAACTGCACGAAGTGAAAGCGGGCGAGACGACGGTGCTCGGCCCATTTTCGATCGAATATCTGCACGTGACGCACAGCACCATCGATTGCGTCGCGCTGGCGGTGCGGACGCCGGTCGGCGTCATCATTCACACCGGCGACTTCAAGATCGATCACACGCCCGTCGACGGCAAGCCGTTCGACATGCACGCCTTCGCGCGCTACGGGCAGGAAGGTGTACTGGCGCTCTTCAGCGACAGCACCAACGTCGAGCGCGCCGGTTTCACACCTTCGGAACGCGCGGTGGTGGTTCGCCTGGAAGAATTATTCCGCGCCGCGCCGGCGAAAGTCGTGGTTTCCTGCTTTTCGAGTTCCGTGCATCGCGTGCAGCAGGTCATCGACATCGCGCGGATGGTCGGCCGCAAAATCGGGTTCGTTGGCCGCAGCATGGTCGACAACGTGGAAATCGCGCACGGCCTGGGCAAGTTGCGCGTCCCAGACGGCAGCGTGGTGCGCCCGCAGGATATTCGTGGGTTTGACCCGCGGAAGCTGGTGGTGTTGGCCAGCGGCACCCAGGCCGAGCCGCTTTCGGCGCTCTCGCGCATCTCGGTGGACAATCACCGGCTGATGAGCATCGCCGAAAACGACACGGTGATTTTGTCTTCGCGCATTATTCCTGGAAACGAAAAAGCCATTTTCCGCATGATCGATCATTTTTTCCGCCGCCGCGTGCTGGTGTACTACGAAGGCTCGAATGCTTCCCCGATCCACGTTTCCGGACACGCCAGCCAGGAAGAAATGAAAATCTTGCTGCAACTGGTGAAGCCGAAATATTTCATCCCGGTCCACGGTGAATACCGCCAGCTTTTCCGCCATTCCGCGCTGGCCGAACAACTCGGCGCCGTCGGCGGGCAGATATTTCTGCTCGAAAGCGGCCAGCCGGTGGAATTCACCGCCGATGGCGGCGCGCACCGCCGCGACCAGGTCCAGGCCGGCCGCGTGATGGTCGATTCCGGGTCGCTGGAAGAAATTGAAGAGGTGGTGATTCGCGACCGCCGGCATTTGTCGGAAGATGGCGTGGTGGTGCCGATCATGGTCATCAACAAGCACACCGGCTTGCTCGAAACGCCGCCGGAAATCGTGACCCGCGGATTTTTGCCTTCCGAAGACGGCGCGGAAATTCTGAATTCCGCACGTGACGTGGTGCTGAAAACGCTCGAAAATTCGACGCCCGAAGAAAAATCCGACTGGAGCGTCATCAAGGAAAAAGTTCGCGCCGATTTGAAGCGCTACCTGAATAAACAAACTGCGAAACGGCCGATGATTCTGCCGGTCATCCTGGAAGTTTAGTTTGTGCGCTGTGGACCTTACCCTGCGCAGTTACAAGCCAGCGGATTTCGACGTCCTGCACGAAATCGATCAGGTCTGCTACGAGGCAGAAATCGCCTACTCCAAACGCGAGCTGCGCGAATACCTGCGGCTGCGCGGCGCAGATTGCGTGGTAGCGGAGGCGGCCGGCAAAGTTGCGGGGTTCTGCATCAGCGCGCAGCAGGATCACTACGGTTACATCGTGACGATCGACGTGCTGGAAGAATTTCGCCGGCACAAAGTGGGGACCGCACTGCTCGACGAGATCGAACGGCGGCTGATCGCTTCCGGCGTGCACGAAGTGCGCCTGGAAACCGCCACGGACAACGATTCGGCGGTTGCCTTCTGGCAGAAGCATGGCTATCGTAAACGCGGCATCCGAAAAAATTATTACCCGAACGGGCGCGACGCGTTTGCGATGATCAAGACGCTAGCCCTCCAGGCCAAGACCTGATCGCACCGGGTTTTTTTTGCATTTGAATTTGAAGTTTTGATTCAAATTGTCATCCCGACAGAACCGCGGCCGCACGTGCCGCAGCGACGAGGGATCTCTCTTCGATTTCAGCAATACTAAGTTCCTGAACCGGGGTGACTAACGATGTGGCTACTGCACGTAATTCTGTTGGCGATCGTTCAAGGCCTGGCTGAACTCCTTCCGATTTCGAGCTCGGCTCACGTGATCGTCGCCGAAAAATTACTGGGAATGGATCCGACCGCGCCAGACACCACTCTGCTGTTGGTAATGCTTCATACCGGGACCATGTTCGCCGTAATTGTTTATTTCTGGAACCGATGGCGCAACGCCTTCCTGCAGAGCGCTGCCGAGTTCAAACAATTTATCGTGGCGTTGATTCTGGCCACGGCTGTAACCGGCGTAATCGGCTACGGGTTGATCAAAGTGATCGAGCACGTCGCGTTCCCCGGCAAACCTCACGCCTGGGTCGAGGACCTTTTTGGCCGCCTGGACCTCATCGCCGCGGCGCTCGCTGCGGTGGGAGTCCTAATCTTGATCGCCGGGCTGATAGAAAACAAATCTGTCGCCACGCGAGACTCAACGAGCCAGGTGGACAACAAACAAGCCGTCGCGATTGGCGCGATGCAAGGCCTATGCTTGCCATTCCGCGGCTTCTCGCGTTCCGGCGCAACCATCTCCACCGCCATGTTGGCAGGCGTTCAGAAAATCCGTGCCGAGGATTTCAGTTTCGCGCTGGCCGTAATCCTCACACCCCCGGCCATTTTTCGCGAAGTTCTGAGGTTGCGCCAGACCCAACAGTCCGGAATCGTCGCCGTCAACTTGATGCCAAGCCTGGTCGGTGCCGTGTTTGCCTTTCTGGCAGGCTTGCTGGCGCTCAAGTGGCTCAGCCGCTGGCTGGAAGCGGGGCGCTGGTATCTGTTCGGCATATACTGCATCGTCGCGTCAATGGTCGTGGCGTATCTCTACCACGCCGGCTATTAGCTCCCGGCGGATTTTCACAATGCAACGCCATGACACATCGCCCGAAATATCATTTTTAAATCCGCGAAATCGTTTGATATAGTTCCTGCGTTGCTCGCGTTCCTCCGCCTGGGTCTTGCGCGTTAGCGCCCGCCCGAACCAGGTTTCTTACGCGGCGGCCTTCCCCTATTTGCACTTGTAGTAGTTTGCTCAGCCTCTTGACGCCACGCAGCGGAGTCCGGGCGCCTTATTAGCGCTATTCGCGTACGCGTATTCGCAAAAGGAAAGCGTGTCGCGCAGCGCCGGGCCTCGCGTTAGAATTCTGCGCTGGGCGTTCAGAGTAAAAGGGGAAATCGTCGTGCGGATCCTTACACCTTCGGACAATAAGAGACTCAACGAAATGGTCGGCTTCGTCGGCCTGAGTCTCGCCATCCTGCTCGCGCTCAGCTTGCTTTCCTATTCGCCGCACGACGCGTCGTTCAACGTTTCCGCTCCCTCGCCCGGCGGCGCTCCGGCGCGCAACTGGATTGGTCCAGTGGGCGCTCATATGGCCGATGCGTTCTTCCAGTTCTGCGGGTTCTCCGCGTTTCTGTTCCCTATCGGAATGTTTGTGGTGGCCATGCGCTGGTTTCGCAGCCAACTACTCGAGGCTCCGGTAACCAAGATGGTCGGCGCGACCATGTTGCTGGCTTCGCTCTCGTCAGAGCTGGCGCTAATCCACATGCCTGAGGTTCGCGGAGCTTTGCCCGCGGGTGGGCTACTCGGTTCGGTGCTGGCCGATGGCTTGCGCGCGGCGTTTAATCCGCTGGGCGCGAATCTAGTTTCGATTGTCACCTTTTTGACGGCGCTGTTTCTGACTACGAGTTTTTCGTTCCGCACCGCGGGCCAGTGGATGAAAAAGCCGATGACTGCCAATGGCTACTTCGGCCAGATGCTGGCGCGGGCCAAGGAATGGCGCGAGTCGAAAGAGTCGGACCGGCTGCGCAAGCGGGTGGAAGAAATAAAAATCGCAGGACGTCCGGCGGTAGCGCAACAGCGCGTGTCGACCAAAGAAGCCGTCGCAGAGAAGGACGAAGAAGAAGAGGAAGACCAGGAATCAGAGGAACCGCGCAAGCTTTTGAGCCGGATTCCGACCATCATCAAATTCCGCGACGAAGAACCGGCGCCGCCTAAGAAAAAACCGGCCGCTTCCGAGCCTAAGATCGCCCACGGCAAGACGAATTACAGGTTACCGCCGCCTTCCCTACTGACCATGGCTGAGCGCGGCGAAAAGATGGACGAGAACGACCTGAAAGAGCGCGCGCGAGCTATCGAAGCAAAATGTTTGGAGTTCGGCATCGGCGGACATATCACGCAGATCAATCCTGGTCCGGTGGTCACCACCTTTGAATTCAAGCCGGAAGCTGGAATTAAATACAGCCGTATCACCGGCCTGGGCGACGATTTGTGCCTCGCGCTGCAAGCCGAATCTATCCTGATCGAGCGTATCCCCGGCAAGTCGACGGTGGGCATCGAAGTTCCCAACGTGCATCGCGAAACCATCGCACTGCGCGACGTGATCGAATCACCGGAATTCAGCCATTCGCCATCCAAGCTGACCCTACCGTTTGGTAAGGACCTGATCGGCCGCATCCGCGCCGGCGACCTGACCCAGATGCCGCACTTGCTGATCGCCGGTTCCACCGGCACTGGCAAGAGCGTCTTCATCAATTCCCTGCTGATGGGCATGCTGTTCAAAGCCACGCCGGACGAATTGAAACTGGTGCTGATCGATCCGAAACAAGTGGAACTCGGCATGTACGCGAATATTCCGCACTTGCTGACGCCAGTAGTCACCGACGCGAAAGTTGCGGCCAACGTGATGCGCAACGCCACCCGCGAGATGGATCGCCGGCTGAAGCTACTGGCCGCGCGCGGGGTGCGCAACATCGACCAGTACAACCGGACGTTCGAGAAGGGCCAATCGCTTTCGCTCTTCGACGGCACGGACGAAGACGAACACAAGCCGCTGCCGTACCTGGTCATCATCATCGACGAAT
>Ga0302306_10001720_pt1 | contig 11636 bp, 8 predicted proteins | sample III_Palsa_E3_1_FD_198761 | JGI IMG/M metagenome (GOLD analysis project Ga0302306, IMG submission 198761) | Peat permafrost microbial communities from Stordalen Mire near Abisko, Sweden - III_Palsa_E3_1 | ecosystem: Environmental > Terrestrial > Soil > Palsa > Peat permafrost | place: Sweden...
TACGGCTGGGGTATTGGCGTGCTGTCGCCAGCAGGCCAGATGCAGTGGCATTGATCACCGCAGTCACACCGCCGCTTTGGGCATAAAAGGCGTTTTGCATTCCCAAGATGAGATTCCTCTTATTTTGCTAATGGGCAGAATTTTAACGTAAAGAGCAGACATTTCCTACGCAAAAAGTTTAAACTAGGCTTTTTTATCATCCTAGATGGGCTATACCCTTCGTGTTTCAAGATACGAAGGGATAACGCCCAGATTGCAAGCGGGGGAAATGTTTTGATTGAGAAAAAACGAAGCAATACGCATTGTATTGTGAGTTTTTTCGATTGAAAAACATTTCTCCTACGCCGCAATATGGGATGTTAGGATTTGTATCTTGAAACACGAAGGGTATTGTTATGCCGTTTCTTCTCCTTTTGTGGCGACTCTTAACGCTTAAAAGTAAAGCGGAAGACATGCCTTATTCTTTTTTTCTATTGATTTTTATCTTGCTGGCTAATATTGCGATTACCACGTTCAGCATGCATAGCCCAGAAATCTCAGAAATCTTAGGGTTGAAGGCGGCCATCGTTTCTGCCTTGGCCAGTGGTGCCAGCTTATGGGGTATGTTGCGGTTTAAGAAACTGCATTTGCGCTTTGTACAACTGTGGTCGGCTATTTTGGCTGTGGATACGATTTGTACAGGGGTCGCTTTTTGTTCTTCACACGTGTTGGGTATTAACAGCTTTTCATTTTTAATGGGGCTCTTATTAAGCGGTTGGGCTTGGTGGGTGAGTGTTCAGTTTTTGGTGCAAGCCTTTGGCATTAAGCCTTGGGGCGCCATGATCATCAGCGTGTTGATGCAGTTTGCTTCGGTGATGGCTTTGTTTGTCTTTTTACCGGAATTGGCGGAGATCTTAAATAAAGCCAACTCATAAACCTAGGTTAAGGGAGTATCGATGGCATGAAGAAAATTCATATCTTAGGGATTTGCGGCACGTTCATGGGCGGCGTGGCTTTGTTGGCCAGACAAAAAGGCTACGAAGTATCGGGAACCGATGACAACGTTTACCCCCCGATGAGCACCTTGTTGCAAGAACAGGGGATTGCAATTTCGAAGCCCGAAGCCTTTGGGCCTTTATCTCACGACACCACGTATATTGTGGGCAACAGTATTGCGCGGGGCAAACCCCTCATTGAAGGGATTCTCAATCAGAACCTCTCATACACCTCTGGACCCGAATGGCTTAAAAATAATGTGTTGAAAGACAAGTGGGTCATTGCGGTGGCCGGTACCCATGGTAAAACCACTACCTCGAGTTTGGTGACTTGGATTTTAGAATATGCAGGCTTAAATCCAGGCTTTTTGATTGGCGGGGTACCAGAGAATTTTGGTGTTTCTGCCCGATTGACCGATTCCCCATTCTTTGTGATCGAAGCGGATGAATATGATACCGCGTTTTTTGATAAGCGCGCCAAAGTGGTGCACTCCAATGCGCGGACTTTGGTGATTAATAATGTTGAGTTCGATCATGCTGATATCTATGACAATGTGAATGAAATTATTCGCCAGTTTCATCATGCTGTGCGCATTGTGCCGGGTGACGGTTTTGTGATTGCGCCTAAACATGATGTGTTTGCACAAAAGGTGTTGGAAAAAGGGTGCTGGAGTCAGCACGAATGCACCGATGATGTCGCAGGCTGGAGTGCCGTATTAAAACAGGATACCGGCAGTGAATTTGATGTGTATTTTAAAGATCAATTTCAAGGTACCGTGAATTGGCAATTGATTGGCACGCACAATGTGCACAATGCCTTGTCTGCCATTGCAGCGGCACGGCATGCAGGGGTTCAGCCCAGCATTGCCATTCAAGCCTTGGCCGAATTTAAGAATGTGAAACGGCGGTTAGAACTGAAGGGCGTGGTAAAAGGCATCACGGTATTAGATGATTTTGCCCATCATCCCACGGCCATTAAATTAACCTTAGACGCATTAAGAGCGCGTGAAAAACAAAAACGCATTTTGGTGGCGATGGATTTTCGTTCAAACTCAATGAAGCGCGGGGTCTTTAAAGATCAGATTACAGACGCCTTACAGGCTGCTGACAGGGTATATTTGTATCAATCGCCCGACCTCACTTGGTCTTGTGAAGATTTGAAAAACGAAATGAACGATCGCGCCGAGGTGGCAGATTCAGTTGAAAATTTGGTAAAAGTGTTAGTGGGACAAGCCAAACCGGATGACATTATTTTGGTAATGAGTAATGGTGGGTTTGGTGGGATACATGAGAAATTGTTAAAAGCCTTGGCGTAACAAAGGAGTGCAAGGGAATGCGCATTATTTTAATTCTATCCGCTTTGGCGATCACATCCGTGTGTCAGGCAGGTTCGGGTGGCCCATTGGGCATCGATTCTGTGATTGAAAAAAGTGATACTGGAATCTGGTCGCGTTCTAATCAGAAGGGCCTGACAGCCGGTTCTATACTGGTTTCTGTAGGCGGGGCCTTGATGCTGGGTAAAGAAAACCGGTTGGGGCGCACTTTTTGGAAATCCACCGATGCTGTGGTGGTCACTGCCATTACCACGCAAGTCATGAAATATGCTTTTTCGCGTGAGCGACCGAGAGATGGGGCGAATCCTGATTCATGGTTTCAGGGCGACCATAACCATAGCTTCCCCAGTGGTGAAGTCGCAGGCATTACTGCGGTGGTCTCGCCTTTTATGTTTGAATATGGCCGAGAGTATCCTGCTGTGTATTCTTTAGCTGTGTTACCCGTTTATATGTCGATTGCGCGTGTTAAATCCCAAGCGCATTGGCAAACGGATGTGATTGGGGGCGCAGTGGTGGGCGGCTTAATGGGGTACTATTTTTACGTGCGTCAGGAGTCGGGTTCTTCTTTATTGTTTAACCTGCAACCCGTTGATCGTGGGTTTTTAATGGGGTTTCAGAAGAGTTGGTGAGGCGAGGGGTTGATTAGTAGGCGATAAAATCACAGGCTTCTTGCCAATTTTAGAAACAACCCCCGCTTGTTGCTTGGTCAAAGCACCACGCAACAAGCTCCCCCTTTGCCAGGGGGAAGTAAAGGCAAGCAGTTGTTTTTGTAAAATGATTCACTTAATTATTTAAGTAAGCGCACCGTTACTTCCCCAATAAGGCTTCAATTTCATGCAGCGGCACCATATTGGGGCGATAGGCCAGAAGTAGAGTGAAGTTGTGTGCATGACTACGTGATTCAGATCACCCTGCCGCAGGATTTTTTTAAGTGAGCGATGGCGTGTTTGCTTTGCCTAGTCGGTGCGCGGTAGTGCGAGGCGCATCGCCAGTGGCATTGTTTGGCAACCTTGCTGCGTTCGCACCCGGCGTGACAACGGGCGCATTCACTAGCTCAGGGTCATTTGATGGCGCCTTGGGTAGTGAGGGCGTGACACTGCCCACAGGCATCGGGTCGGATTTTTTAGAAAAAACCTGAGAGTGATATAAGGCAAGTGCCACAGCAAGCATGATGAGCAGGGCGGCCGCCGCGAAAAGCCCTCCAGTGAATACAGCACCAGTTAAAGTGCCGATGGTGATGGCGATGATGCCGGCGTTGGAGAGTAGATAGCCTGCCGCAAAGGCAGCTCCGCTGAGTGTAAGCGCCATGCCCCCAAAGCGCCATCTATTGGCGACGTGAGTGGATACTGGCGTGCGCATAGTGTGTAGCAGATCCACCTTCATTTTGGTTAGCACGTATTTGAAGTGATACGTTTTTAATGTTGCGTAGTCAAACGATGCGATAAATGCATCGCGTCGCGTCTTTGGGAGTACTGCCGCAATGCATTTGAAACCAGAGGCGCTTTTAACAAGTGCCATGAGTGTTTCATTGCAAAGGGCTGCGCGCCGTGCTTCGGAAAATCCTTTTGCAAAGAGTTCGAAAGCAGAGGCGTGTTTAACAAGCACTTTTAGCGCTTGATTATCAAAAGCAGCAAGTCGCGCTTCGGGAAGTACTGCCGCAATCTCTTTGAAACCATAGACGTTTTCAACAAGCGCCATGAGTGCTTGGTCATCAAAAGATTGGGTAAATGCATCGCGTCGCGTCTTTGGGAGTACTGCCGCAATGGATGTGAAATCATAGGCGCTTTTAACAAGCGCTCTGAGTGTTTCATTGCAAAGGGCTGCGCACCGCGCTTCGGAAAGTCCTTTTGCAAAGAGTTCGAAAGCATAGGCGTGTTTAACAAGCACTTTTAGCGCTTGATTATCAAAAGCAGCAAGTCGCGCTTCGGGAAGTACTGCCGCAATCTCTTTGAAACCAGCGATGTTTTCAACAAGCGCCATGAGTGCTTGGTCATCAAACGATACGATGAATACATCGCGTTGCGTCTTTGGGAGTGCTTTCGCAATGTATGTGAAATTATCGATGTTTTTAACAAATACTTTTAGCGCTTTATTATCAAAAGCAGCAAGACGCGCTTCGGGGAGTACTTTTGCAATCTCTTTGAAGTCATAGATGTCTTTAGCAAGCGCCATGAGTGTTTCATTATCAAACGATGCGATGAATACATCGCGTTGCGTTTCAGGAAGTATTTCCGCAATGCATTTGAAATCATAGGGACTTTTAACAAGCGCCATGAGTGTTTCATTATCAAACGATGCGATGAATACATCGCGTTGCGTTTCAGGAAGTATTTCCGCAATGCATTTGAAATCATAGCCACTTTTAACAAGCGCCATGAGCGCTTGGTCATCAAACGATGCGATGAATACATCGTATTGCGTTTCAGGAAGTATTTCCGCAATGCATTTGAAATCATAGGCACTTTTAACAAGCGCCATGAGCGCTTGGTTATCAAAACGGGCTAAGACATCCCCTCGCTTTTCGGAAGGAATAGACCACATGGCAAAGGCGATGTACTCCCCTCTGGCCAATGCTTCCAGTACCGGAGCCACTGCTCCCAGTGCGGCCATGACGGCTTCTTTTTGTGCAGAATCAATCGTTGAGCTTAACAAGCGATAGCCAGCCACGCTGAGAGACAGCTGCGGCAGCTGCTTGATTAAAGCGTCTGTCAGCATTTGTATGTGAGGGTGCACATCCAGGCACTGAAGCATTTTTATTGTTAAAAGATAATTTTCAAGCGTGTTATCGAAAGGTAAGTTGTGTTCTAAAAAAGGTTTCAGAAATTGTGTTCTTTTCTCTGGGTTATTTATTTCAAAAATAAAATTAAACAGTGCTTTGTCTCGTGCCTCAATTTTTGCAGTTTGCACCCATTCCTGCCCAGCGCGAATCAAGCCAGGCAGCGTGGTGGCAGCAGGCGGTGCAGACACAATTTCATCCAGCAGATTTTTTCGTAACACCGCACGTGACTGGCCGCTTTGCGCCATACGTGAATACAGTGCAGCGTTATAAGGCAGGTTGTCTCGACCGCCCAGCTGTATTTTTGACAACTCAGGGGCCGGGCGAAAGGTTTTTGAAATTTGAAAGTCACGCAGCATGTTTTCGAGAGCGGCTGTATCTTTACCCTTCAAAACAGGATTCAGAGTGCGGTGATTGCTATCGAAACAAGAGTGGCTATGATGCTGAACATTGCCTGGCTGAATGAGATGGTTCATCACTGTGACCAATGTCTTGATGTTTTTTTGTAAGGGTGTTTCTTTACCGTTAGCCATTGCCACAAAGGCTATGCCTGAGGCTTGTTTCAAAAATGCATGCCACGTTTCTAATAAAGGGGTAATGGCTTTGTGCCCTTCGGCGCTGATGTCAGTTCCAATGCTTGCCGGGTCATTTTCGTTTCTTTTAAATTTGTCTAGGACTGCATTTACGTCTGTAAAAAAATCGAATAAATTTTCAATCGGCTTTTTTTCAGAAAGGGTAGCTTGTTGTGTCGCCCAAAAGTCGCGGTGCTCAGGGCGAAAAGTAAAGACACGCTGCCAGGTTTCAGGTGAAGGTTTATCTTGAAATGGCAAAAGTGAAAATAGCGATTTAATATTTTCGGCTTCATTCTGGCAATCAGCTGGCAATGGTTTATTTTGCCAATGTGCAAAAATACCAGTGGTTTGGCTGGTACCGAGCAAGAAAGGGTAAGACCAGATTTTGCCTTCTTTTCCCCGCAGTAAATCATTATCTAATAGCGCCGTGCCATATGGTGGCCATGCCTCATGGTCTTCCAGATTATGGGCACCGATGATATTTGGCATCAGCATTTGCCAAAGTGTTTGATTAAAATCGAGATCCGTAAACGCTTTATCAATACAGCTTAAAGCCAAGCCCACACAAAATTGATTGGCCAGTGAATCGGGCGAGCCGGTATAACCCGTTTTTTGGTTTGTATCGGTCCGCTCTTTTAAAAATTGACGGATTAAGGCCTCATTCACCGCTTTATCGTCGCCCAATTTGGGCAATACCTCAGTCTCAAATTTCGTGACGATAGTTTTGGCGAAAAGCAAATTGGCACAGTCATCAAGTGACATTTTATCTGTGATAACGCCGTTTTCTGCTTTTTCTTTGAAGTGTGCAAAGCATGCTTGAGTGCTTTCTGGTTTTTCGACTTTAACGGAGAAGGCCGCTAAGGCTTCTGGTGTGGTAGGCCAAAAAGCTTTCACCAATGCTATTTGATTCGCTGATTCTTTTATAAAAACCGCATCGTCACTGAAGAATGTTTTTTTTGTGAAAGCGCCGTCTAAACTCAGGGTACCTAAAAAGGTATATCTTTTTAGAAAGTAATCTTTGCAAGCTATTTCAATAAGGCTTTTTTCAAGCTCAGTTGGATGTTTTTGTGCCACTAACACATAAGCCAAAAAGCGATGGAAGGGCGTGGCGACTTCAGCGGGTTCTTTGTGTTTTAAGTAATCGGTGTGAAATGAGGCTTCTCTCATGTAGCGTTCAAGCGTTGTGATGTGTATAGGTGTCGAAGCCAACAATGTAGCTGCTTGGTGCAGTTTTTGAGCAATGCTATCTGCGCTATCAAAGATGGCTTGAAACGCGGCTATCGCATCCAGAGTTGGCATAATGGTTCTCATACACTGCGCGACGGGTTCAAAGTATGTCAGCTGAGTTGCTCAGCGTCAAGCTGGGGGCCTTTGGTGTACCCATGAGGGATCCATTACAAGCCGTACTGCCTAGAGCGTGTCGTCAATTCTACTAACTCGGGCGTAATTCATTGATTTTTTGCGGTCCGGTGCTCACATACTACATGTATGCTCCGCTTCGGTCCTCAAAAATCAATGCGTTATGCCTCGATTTAGCGAATTGACGACACGCTCTAGGTGACAGGCGCTTTGCATGAGCGCCTGAACCACTACCTCTTCTTAAGTGAGTGCAGTTACTCCCCCAACAATTCTTCAATTTCATGCAGCGGCACCATATTGGGGCGATAGGCCCGGAGCAGGGTGAAGCTGTGTGCAGGAATGGTGGTGATGGGCGTTTCCTGCGTTTCAAAGCCAAGGCGTTGAAGGGTATTGGCCAACTGGAGTGCTTCTGGATCGATGAACTTGGCTTCGTATACCGTGACCCAAGGCAAGGGGTGGAGCCGCTTTAATTGGCTTAGCTTACCGACAAGCAGGGTTTTGCCATCGACGGTATAACCAGAATGCCAGAATGTCAGGGCATAGCTCACCTGGTCATCCCTTTTAATTAAATTGATCACCGGCATGCGATCGTTGTGAAATAAAGGGAAGGCTGGCACACGATCCGGCGCAGGATGCCCAGAGAACCATTGCGCTGAATAGGACACTTTAAATTTGGGTCTTAACATCCAACCGGCCGCATTTAAAGACGCGCGCAGGTGTTGTTCATCGTCTACCACTTGTAAATTAAACACACCCTGTTCTTTACCGAATACATTGATGCGCGTGAGCAGGTGGGGAATTTTCTCATTTTGCCAATCTTTAAAGGTAGCGGGGGCTTCTTTAAAGGTCAGCTGGTAGCCCGCATAATCTTGCAGTAATTTGTTGTTTGCAATTTGTACCCCATATCCAAAAACAATGCCCACCAGCATCAGAATGGAACAGGTGCGGACAGGGAAGCGATCTTTACACACATGTCGGTAATGGATATTGAGTGCCAGCAAGATACTCAAACTTAAGAAAAAACCGCCCAATACATCGAGTGCCCAATGGGCGCCCAGATAGAGTCGTGATGTCATCACCAAGGCGGTGAGGGTGAGCCAGCTTAAAATGGGCAAGCATCGGAATCTGGGACGCAAATCACGTGCGATGACCAAGGCAAAAAAACCAAATACCCCGGTTGCCAAGAAAGTGTGGCCACTGGGGAACGAACAACCTTCCAACACAGCCAAGATCCCTTCCGGTCTTGGATTCATAAAGGCAGCCTTTAACACATGGGCCACCACCTTGATGGTGCCCAATAACACCACACCATGAATGAGCACCGCCCATTTTCTTTTAAAGAAACAATATAAGCCGACCAAGATCAGGGGATATTTTAAAAGCGAAATTTCACCCAGCTTGGTCATAAAAGTGAACAGCATGTCGGCTTTTAAAATATGGGCCGCACGCGAAAAATGAAACAATTCGTCGTTTAAGAAAAATAAACCGCTGTGCTGGCAGAGCGACACGGCGCAGATAACAAATAAAACCAAAGAGACGATCACAAGATTCGCTTGTAATACTTGCCCAGGATGATGGGTAAAACGTTTGTCTATCAAGGTGCGTTGAATGGGCATTAAAACAGGATGTTGAGACAAGGTGTGCCCTTGCCACTTTGCAAAAGCACGTAGCTTTTTGGCCAGCATCGAAATAGTGCGTGTGTACCCAAAATGACACACCCAAATAAATAAGATAAACAGCAAGAGATATGCGCAAATACGGGCAGCAATCTCAAGGGAAAAATCGGTTAAAGACAAGCCCACAAAATAACCGGGAGAAGAGTAAAACGGTGCCCAGAGTAGGGCAGACAGGATGTTCGCGAAGACAAACTTTTTGGGTGCCATGTGCATCATGCCGGCTATCACGGGAATAATGGGACGCACGGGGCCAACGAATCTGCCAAAAACAATGCTTTTGCCGCCATGTTTTCTGAAAAAAGCATAGCCCCTTGTTAATAAGCCAGGATATCTTTTAAAGAACCAGGATTGTCTCAGCGCATCGCGATAACGCCAACCTATCCAAAAGCTGGCATAGTCACCGGCGACCGCACCTATCACCGCATACGTCAATGTGGGCCACATAGAGAGGACGCCGGCGCCCACCAAAGCCCCAATGCCACTCATAAAGAACACGCCAGGAATAAAGAAGCCAGGGCCTACCAAAGATTCTAAAAATGAAATGGTAAAAACGACAAAACCTGACCAATTTGGATTTTCTTGTACCCATAACAAAACGGGTTGAAAAATATTACTGTCCATTAAGTGACAACCTCGCCCTTGGCTTGTTTATCGGCATGATAAGAGGATCGAACCAATGGCCCGCTGGCCACGTTGCTAAATCCCAATTCATCTCCAATTTTAGCAAGCATGGCAAATTCTGCGGGGGTCACGTAGCGTGAAACGGGCAAATGATAGCGACTGGGCTGCAGATATTGCCCCAAAGTCAGCATATCGCAGTCGTGTTGACGCAAATCTTTCATGACTTCGATGATTTCTTCGTTCGTTTCGCCCAACCCTAACATTAAGCCGGATTTGGTAGGGAGGTGTGGGAAGCGCGCCTTGAATTCTTTAATCAAGGTTAAGCTCCACGCATAATCTGAGCCTGGTCGGGCTTGTTTATAGAGCCGTGGCACCGTTTCAAGATTGTGATTGAACACATCCGGAGGGGCGATATGGATATTGTCTAAAGCCAGGGTCATGCGACCACGAAAATCTGGTACCAAGGTTTCGATTTCAATGCCTGGGTTTTTTTCGCGGACCGCTTTGACGCATTCGCTGAAATGCGCGGCACCGCCATCTTTTAAATCATCTCGATCGACAGAGGTAATGACGACGTAGCGCAACCCCATGCCTTGGATCACTTTGGCCAAATTTTCGGGTTCGTGGGTATCCAAGGGATCAGGGCGACCATGCGCCACATCGCAGAAGCTGCAACGACGGGTACATTTGTCACCCATGATCATAAAAGTGGCCGTGCCGTGGCTAAAGCATTCGCTCAAGTTCGGACAATTGGCTTCTTCACACACGGTATGGAGCTTGTGTTCACGCAAGACATTCTTTAACGCACTGACTTTGCCATCGCTGTTGACTTTAATACGGATCCAATCTGGTTTTTTGAGAAAAGTTTCCGTCGGCGTAATTTTAATGGGAATGCGATCCATTTTGTCTTTTGCGCGTTGTTTTCCGTCTACTTGCATGAAGCTTTCTCCAAATCTTGAATCAGCTGGTTCAATAAACCCGTTTTTACGGCTTCTAACGAGACTTCAGCTTGGGTTTCATTTTTGAGGTGTGTGACTTGTAAGCCCTGATAACCGCATGGATTAATCATAGAAAAAGGGCTTAAATCCATGTCGACATTCACGGCCAAACCGTGAAAGCTACAGCCTCGGCGTACTCGTAAGCCAATCGAGGCGATTTTGGCCTGAGAGCCTACCACATAGACGCCGGGAGCGTCTGGTTTGGCAAAGGCCGTAACCTGCCACAGCTCAGCAAGGGCCGCAATGGTCGCTTGTTCCAGTAAGGTGACCAATTGGCGCACCCCCAATTGGCGACGCTTGAGATCGAGCAACACATAAAACACCCATTGTCCTGGACCATGATAGGTGACTTGGCCACCCCGATCGCTTTGCACGATAGGGATGGGACCTTGGCGTAGAATATGTTCTTTTTTACCGGCTTGACCCAAGGTGAAAACAGGTTCGTGCTGCAAGACCCAAATTTCGTCGGGGGTGTCGGCTGTACGGTTGTCAGTAAAGGCGTGCATGGCAGCTTGGGTGGCTTCGTATGCCGCCATGCCTGGCAAGTGTTGAATCTGAATTGAGTGCATTACAGCGCAACCAATACACGTTCGCTGGCAGTTAAGGCACGATAGGCATTATCAATGGCTTCTTGTGATTCGGCCATTACGGTCACGGTCAGTGAGATAAATTGGCTACTGCTGCTTTCGCGAATTTTAACAGCGCTTTCGCTCAATTTGGGAAAATGTTGCCTGATGGTGCTGACCACAAAGCCTTCGAATTCAATATGATTTTTACCAATCACTTTAAAATGATACTCGCATGGAAAAGCCATCAGTGATGTGCGTTCTGTGGTCATGCATTTCTCCTTAAGAGAATAAAACATACGCTATAGGCCAGGGGCTGTGGACATTTCTACTATCTTGGATGAAATGCCTCGATTTTCTGCGATACGTGGTTCACATACGTTGATGTCAACAGCCCCTAGGGCACGGCCTCATTACGACCATTCCCCTCTCCACAAACGACAGTAAGTGTGGAAGAGGGGGCAGGGGTGAGGGTCGCAAGGCCTCCCTCGCAATGACGGAGGCGAGCACACTTGCGAACAGGGCTTAAGAAGCTTGTTCCTCTGTTTTACCGGTCACACCTTGGTATTTTAATTTCACACTGTCTGCAATACGGCGCCAGAGATTGCCCGCGGCCACAGCTTCACGTGCCACCAAGGGGACTTCAGCCAACACTTGGCCATTTAATGTGGCGCGCAAGGTGCCCACTTGTTGCCCGGCTTCGATGGGAGCGGTGAGAGGGTTTTGCAGAATCAAGCTGGCTTCGATTTGTTTAAATTGG
>Ga0302306_10001725_pt1 | contig 11621 bp, 10 predicted proteins | sample III_Palsa_E3_1_FD_198761 | JGI IMG/M metagenome (GOLD analysis project Ga0302306, IMG submission 198761) | Peat permafrost microbial communities from Stordalen Mire near Abisko, Sweden - III_Palsa_E3_1 | ecosystem: Environmental > Terrestrial > Soil > Palsa > Peat permafrost | place: Sweden...
AATAGACGTTAACATATACATTTTCCTTTTGAATATCGATCCTGCTCTTCACCAGGTCGTCCTTCGTCAGCTTTAAAGAGCGCGCCTTTACGCCATCTGCGGCAATGTATTTGGGCAGGCCTTTAGTAATGCCCTCTTTTGCGTAAAACACCCAACGGTCGGTAGGGATACCAACATCCACTGTTTTAATTATTTTATCATTAGCGATCAATTTAGCAGTATGATAGCCCGGTTCATAATAAATGTCAGTAAGCGTATAGTTGTGTTTGAATACCCTTACGCGCCGGTTCCTGTCCCACGATTGCTGGATAAAAAAGCTGTCGGCCTCCACCGAATCAACATTATAGCTGAACACAACCGTATTCGGAACATCATTGCCTGTAACCTTCCTGGCCGAGAACCTGGCCTTATCAACACCGGTCAACCCGGGTTTCCCGGCTGTCATCATGACGACAAGATATACGATAACTAACAATATAGGGACTGCCCATAAAAACTTCCGAGCATTCAAAGCTTTACCGCTGCCGGATGCAACAGGTCCTGGCTTTTCTTTGTTTGCCTTTCCGTTTTGATTTACATCCAGGTTTTTACTGCTCTTAAACTGCTGCCAGTTTTGATACCCGGCCGTCACGGCTATCGCGTCCAGCGTCGCGATTTGCGGCAAGCGCGAAAACTGGCCGTTCAACAGCCGCTTAATGGTCGACAAGCTGATTATTACGCCGGTTTGGGATTCAATCCGGTCACATAAAAATGCCAGGTCGCGTTGAACCAGGTTTTTTGAATCAGCGAAACCGGCGTATTTGCAAAGCTCCGTCATGCAAATATTCACCAGCCGGTGCTCACCGGGCTCTTTTGCCTGTGTTTTGAACTTTATTGAATGGCTTTTGAACATGAATTTGAAATTACCCAGGCTAATTTTGCTAACGGAAATAGCGTTGGGGTGACCAACACAAATATATATAATCTTAAAACTTAAAAACTCTTAGCAATGAGCAAATTCTTCAAAACAGTACTTTTAACAAGCCTGTTCGTCGGCACAACCGACATCCTTTCGGCATTCATTAGCATGTATATTAAATCCGGTAAATTTCCCGACAAAATGTTCAATTATATCGCTGCAGGAGCACTGGGTATACCGGCAGCACTAAAGGGAGGCACCGCAGCTGCGTTCCTGGGCTTGTTTTTCCACTATTTCATTGCTTTCTCGTTTACGCTCTTTTTCTTCCTGGTGTTTCCAAGACTGAAGTTCCTGACCTTTAATAAATACTTGATTGGGATGCTTTATGGTGTTTTTGTGTGCCAGGCGATGGCGCTAATTTTAAAACTTACACCCTTCCCTTCAGGTGGCCCGTTTAACCTTGCTGGTATATTTATAAGCTGGATTACCGTTGGTGTTTTATTTGGCATCCCCATCGCCTATAACACTTACAAATATTATGCAGTTGAGTAACCCCCTTTTTTGTCAAGGTCTTCAGCGCTACATCGCAACAATCGGGTTGGATAGGACAATCGGCCGTCATAATTTCGCCTGCAATAAAAGAAGCAACAATTATGAAGGCGCAAACATTATTTGGAAAATATCGCAATACCGGAGCATTAACAATAGCTGCGCCAATGTCTTTGGACTGCTCAACGATAAAAAAATAACGCTGTATGGCGCTGAATGATGATGTAATGACCGGAGGGTCTAATGAGCGGGTTATCGGCTATGCGCCGGGCGCTTACGATCTGTTCCACGTTGGTCATTTAAACTTGCTGAGAAGAGCAAAGCAGCACTGCGATTACCTGATAGCGGGCGTAGTGTCTGATGAAATGCTTTTATTGAATAAGGGGGCGACACCCGTAATCCCGCTGACTGAGCGCTTGGAAATCGTTCGCAATGTCCGTTTTGTAGATGAAGCCGTAGTGGAGACGGTGTCAGACAAGATTGAAATGTGGAAGCAATTACATTTTGATATTTTGTTTAAAGGAGACGATTGGCAAGGAACGGAAAAAGGGGAACGGTTGGAAAAATGTTTTGCCGAACACCGGGTAAAGGTTGTTTATTTCCCCTATACCAATGTTACATCCAGCTCTTTATTACGCAAATCACTGGCTAAACTAAATGGTGTTACCAAAAAGACAGAACAGCACCAAATCACCGAAGCAGCCTGTAAGTTAACTGGCGAGCAACGCGCAGTTGCTGCAAAACAAGGTATTGAAAAAGAGATACCATTTTATAAAGCGGCCTCGCTGTTTTTCTTTAAGCCGCGTTTTCAAAAAGCGCTTCGTCCATTTACGAATGCGTTGGCGAACGCAGGCGTTACTGCCAACCAGGTTACTATCCTGGGAATAGTGGGCTCCCTATTAATCAGCGCCACTTTACTGTGCTTCAATAGTTATCCCGCTATCTTTTACCTGTTGCCTGTGTGGTTAATTATCCGGATGGGATTCAATACCGTTGACGGTCTCCTTGCAATGGAACACGGGCAAAAAAGTCGCTTGGGTGGCATCTTGAATGAAGGTGGAGATATGCTATCCGATCTTCTTTTGGCAATGCCACTGGCTTTGATCAATACAGCCAGACATAATGCGTTTTTCTTACTTATGGCATTAGCCATTGTCTCTGAATCAGCAGGGATCGCCGGATCGTGGCTTGGCGGCCAACGCTGCGATTTCGGGCCGTTCGGCAAAACCGACCGTGCTATTGCTTTTGGTTGTCTTGCCCTGTGGCTTGCCATCTTTGGCAGCTTGCCGGTGTTTATGTCTTATTTGGTAATTTCATTCATCGGTTTACACGTGATCACCCTATTCAACAGGGTTTCCTACCTGTTTTCCTTAATCAATTCTGCGAATGACCATAAGGCAACAGGCTCACTATTACATGCCGCTCTTTTGAAATTGTTCAATAAGTAATCATGAAGCAATAACATAAAGACTGGAAATCAATAACCGGGAACATCCCGGGTAACTGAACAGTTCACAAGCCTTGAAACGCTGCACGCAGCCCCCAAGTGCCGCAATTTTGCGAAATCATTGGTTTGGATCATCGAAGTATCTATGAAAATGTTAAGGTGTGCGATTGTAAGTCGATCAGGCGTGACCAGAACGCTACTATTCGGCCATCTTTTAAACGGACGGGATATTTGACACTACTGCACACCGACGACAGCGAATCATGATATTATAGTTTGAGGAGTACATGAGTTGCAATATCTTATAGTTATTGTTGAACGGTAGAATAACACAATAATTTCGCAGCTGTTTTCAAATGAAACGGCCGGTTTTTATGTTCCGGCCGTTTGGTTAAGTAAGGGGGGGTATTGTTCCGGAAATGTTTTACTGTTTCTTTAATGCATAACTGTAGGTTGCCCCCTGCAAGGTTTTGGTCAGCAGCAACGAATCGGTTTTAACCGCAAAGTCATAAGTATCGGTCAATCCCACACATTCGAACGGGATTTGCTGCCCGGGCAGTATGACAGTTGGGAAAACGTCAGCGTTCGTAAACGTTAGCGTCGCCTGAACGGATGAAATGGTACCGTCGCCAACGGCGTAGTCATTATTTCCTCCGATGTCGTGAAATTGGTTTCCGGCGATTTTAAATTGTACACCAACTTTTGCTGTTTTCCCGGAGGTTGTTAAACTAAAATAACCTGCATAGGTTCCGTCTAACTGGGCGGTGCTGTCAGCCGGGTGCTGGGATGAGGCACTTTGCTGCGACGAGAGCCCTGTTAGGTGCGTGGTGCCCGCAGGCGCGTTTGGTGAAGTGTTTTCTTTTTGACAAGCAGTTGCCAGCATCGCAGCAAGGATAAGGAATGAAATTTTTTTCATATTATTTGTTTTTACTACTTACGGCCAAAATAATTGTGTTGATACAAATTGATATGGGCTTTTCAACCGATGCCCGGATAATTTAAACCGATTTCATTTCCAGTGATTTTATAGCGCGAAAACTAGCGGAAAAGGTGATCTTGCGACGCGGAAATAGCATTTAAGCAAAGATGTGTGAAGGGGTATTCTTAGCCGGGTTACTCCGCGCAAATGCGCTTCCCGTCGGCAGCACTTCAGTTCCAGGGCTTGCAGCCAAGCCAACTATAGATATTGATCTGGTTATCGAAAATAGAAGGGTACTGAATGCTGTAATTGTAAAGCTGGAAGAATTTGAACAGAATAAATTGAGCCGCTAAACGCAATAAAGCTGTAAAGCAACTCATAATTATTAATCATAAATAATGTCTTGCGAACTAAATATAACCCTAAGAATTTGATTAGTTAAAAAATTCTTTGCTAATACAGATGGATTCGGCATTGTATTGAGGGTCCGACTTCAGCCCGGAAGTTTCAATGAGCAGGTCGCTTTGCTGAGTGTGAGCTAAAGGCATGAATTATAGCCTGACAAGGTTATTTACGTTTTATATAGGCTTCATTAGGTGATCGCTTATAGAGGGACTACATGAGTAAAACGTTTTCTGCAAGATAAATAGCGCTACCTGTTTGCACTACTCATTTTCCAGATCGTATTGCTTAATGACATATTTCAACATGCCGATCGCGTCATTCATCAATCGCCGGTTATCGTCTATCAGTTCTTTCGTATTTATTCTAATCAGGACCATATCTGCACGTAATTGGGTGAGGTCTTCCTGCTTTAAATTTCTCATTTGGCCCGTTACATCAGCCGGTCGGTTAAAAGCGGCATTAAGGTTATCTGGTGTAAAGTGAAACCGTAAAAATGGATCGAGGAAGCTTCTTTGGTATTCTAGCGAAATATCCTGTACCGTGTGTAAAAGGTCGATATGGCCTTCATAGTTCGAGATATAGCTGATAATATTGGAATTTGATAACTGTTTCAGATGCAATTCATTTTTAATTGCAGCGATTGCGCCATTTGAAGAATGGAATGGCCATAGACTATGCGACCCGACAACAAGCTTTTGTATGTTACAAAGATCAGCATCTTTTAATGGCCGACTTAACAGATTAAACAATGTATCGTTATTTTTTAAAATACGTGTTTCGCCCCGGCACATTTCATTTAACTTAACCGTATCAGCTTTCAGATCCTGGACAAGCTGTGACGTTAGCTGGCGGGTATGCTCATTATTGGTTATATCTTCTCTGATGCTTTCCGCTATAAAACCCATCATGACTGCAATAAAGATCATGAACCCTTCAAGAAGGTATTCTTTCCACGGTTTAGGTTTGTGGTGTAGTTGGGGATGGTGATGAACTTCCATGTTTTTTGCAGGTGTTGATTGTTGATTGTGTTGTTCTCTACCGATCGAGGCAGACAGATCAGCAGCAGGCGTGTTACCTGGAGCTGAATTTACGTTTAAAGTGGTCGCCACGGAACGCTTCACAGGCGTTTTTTTTGCCCGATTTTTAGATTGGATGTGATCAGGCGGGAGATCTTGTTTTTTTCCAGTGCTTTTCGGATTATTTTTACGCATAAGATCTCATAGCAAAATACTTAAATATTTGTTTTAAAGGTTTATTTACCATTTGTATTTTCATCGGGCAGAAATAGGTATAAAATTCAGGATGCAGGTACTTTTATAAAAAGTAAACAAATTTAACGATCAGACTCTGATTTTGCCTCATCCGGAGTTCTGTATTTTCATTATTGCTGTAAACAATATAAAGATCCGATAAAGGCCGGAATTGCCATTGCAGCCGGAAAAAATAGTTTATGTTCGTATTCAGGCTGGTATATTGCACATTGGAGCTAAAGAACAATTGTTTGCTGAACGATATATCGGTTAGCGGGCCTACCGCGATGATATTATTGTTGGAATAAGGACTGGGCAACCGGACATAAGTCAGGTTATAATTGAATCCTACGGTTCCGTAAGGTTGAACCTTATAATTAAGCGCGCCGCTGGCAAGATTAAAATGGCCGTTATAGTACTGCCCCGTACGCAGGTAGAAATTTCCGGATAAATTCGTACGTACATCTGATGTATAAGAAAAAATGACGCTTGTATAGGAATAGGCAGAACCGGCCGGCAGGTTTTTACCATTGTTTAATGACGGGTTAAAGGGCGCCTGCAGCTTGGTATAATCGTTTAATATGACGACGAAGACACTGCTGGTATTTTTGAAATTTAACACGGGACCGGAATATATCTCGTGATCTGTTTTGTGAAATAAAGAGTCTGTATAAACGGTACCATAAATCACCGGCTGGATATTATTTAGTACCGTTGACTTAGGGTAGAAAATATAATTAAGGTAGGTATACGCATTATTAAAATTATTACGCGGCACAAAGCCCAGGTCCGGGGAAAACCCGTAGTCGGCCCGGCTGAAGCCCACGTAACTTGTCGTCCGCCTGGAATTTACACTCAGAAAACCGCCTTGAGCGGATGCGGTACGCTCTGGACTGAACATCGTTTCCTCAAACAATTTGCCCGTCCATAATCCATCATTTGACATCAGGTTGTATTCTATTCCAGCCAGGCGGTTATAAGCGTCACCCGACGCGGCGGTATTGTTGTCTGAAACAGACTGCCGGTTAGTAAAAATAAACCCAATGTTGGAGCCGGAAAACACTTTTTGCTGCAAAGCGACCACGGCATAATTCTCTCCCGGGAATTTGAGTTGGTTCCCGGTATTATCTACAGAGTTTAAACCGGCTGTTTGGACATCCATGACCCCTATTCGCAGGTCTTCATTCAATTTGCCGCTTAATCTTGCCCCGCCGATAATGCTAGTCTGCTCGTATTGGCCGGTTGACTGGTTGTATTTCAACCCAATATTACGCGAGTAAAAAGGTTGTATAGTTGCCGAACCATCCTTACTAATTCCAAAAGACGAAAACAGGTCGCTGTTCTCAATGAAAAATAGCCTTTTTTCCGGGTAGGAAATGCTAAATCGGGTCAGATTCACCTCCGCCTGGTCAACCTCCGCCTCGGAAAAATCGGGATTAACAGTCAGGTCCAGATTTAGCGACGACGTAACGGTAACCTTCGCGTCCAGTGATGGCTTTAAATTATTAGTTATTGGTCCGGTTTTATCCTGGCTCGCTGAATAGGTCATGCTGGGTATCAGCGAAATGTTTTGGGGATCTTGTTTTGGGGTTACCAGCCAGTTTAACTTACCCATAAAAGACAGATTTGGGAAAATGAAATTCCGGGGCACGGGTTGCCAAGAGGAAAGCTCATTATTCTCGATATCATTTCTAAAAAAGTTAATATTCCAGTCAGAGAGTGTTTTGCTGTAACGCAAATACCGGAAAGGAATGGCTATTTCAACAGTGTAACCCGTGCTGTCGTGCTGAACGGCATCATACCATTCAATATCATAAGTCGGGTCTGTGACATTACCATTTGAGATCTGCTCATCGCGCTGAGCACCCAAGGCGTTAACATAAAATCCAACACCATTATTATGATCATGAAATGCGTCAATAACAACACCGAACGCATCATTTTGCGCGAAAGTAAAATCCCGCTCAAGTGATGACACGGTATATTTAAGTTGGCCGGGTTTACCATTATATAATCTTGCCCCGATGTATAAAAAGCGGTCATTATAAAGAATCTTAACAACGGTTCTTCCAGAAGCCAAAGCAGTATCTGAAGGATAGTTTAGCTTGAAGCCGGAAGCCGCCGGCGCGGCGGCCCATTCCGGTTCATTAAGAAACCCGTCAATTTTTAGGTCATGATTGATTTTTAATGCCCGCAGATCTTTGATAGTATCGCGTGTTTGACAAAATATCGGCTGACATATACCCAATAATAGTGTAGCAAGCAAATATAATTTCGATTTCATTTTCGCTTTGATCTAAGCCTATTCATTAATCGTCGTTGCCCAGCAACAGTTAACTCGTCAAAAACGTAAAATACGATGAGCAGCAAGGACGCCAGTCCAAGCGCTAGACCAAAACCATTGATTAAGGTAAAAGTCTTATTTTTACGCATACTTCTGACGGCGGTTTCTAAATAATTTCTTATCATGCTATTCGTGCTATTACGTCATTGTTGAGTCATGTTGTTACGTCTCCACGACAGTGCCAAGCTTATAAACAACTGTATATCTGCTATTAATGCCTTTTTTTGCCTTTATTGTGTATCAAAATCGAACGGTGTGTGTTCGGTTTCGATAAAGGCATTTCATTCACTAATTTCAATATTTGAAAATAATATATCCTGTTAAAAGGAATCTCAATACCGGAGTTGCCAATTGTTCCTCGATCATCGTTGATATGGAGACAGTAGCTCTCTGGGATGTTCTGAAAACATTCACTTAAACCCGGTCAATAGCATAAACTTTTCGTCCATCATTTGCAGATCCGACAACTAACAAAGTAATTTCATAAAATTAATCATCAAAAAAAGTTCAGGCAACCTGATTCTTGCGGATTGGAGCACAGAATTAAATAAGGTCAAGCGGTGGTGTAATCAGCCGTATTAATATCCTAATTGATCATATGGCTATCATAGTGGCTACAAATAACAGGTTAATATGAAGCAATTTATCAGTAGATTGGCTTATACATCTTGATCTTAACAGCAAATGATGGCGGGGGTAATTTAGTTATAGCTCACAAAGAATGTCGCACAATTCCTGTGGTTTGCTAAAAAACGGCGAATGACTTGTTACCTAAAGTAAATCTTATCACGAGTATCCGTTAACATTTTACGTTGTATGAAAATGGTAACCGTAATGTCTTCTGTACACTATATATATATATATATATATATATCGGCAATCGTCCATAATTTTCATCGCTCAACCGCAAAGAGTATCACGCCAGATTCTATCGACTTATACTAAGCAACAGTTCGCCAGGTCATTAGCGCACTTTCATGCGGTAACTAACAACAAGAGATTGTTTTAAAAAATCGCCATCTATTATCAATAATTTAACGCCATTTTTGGAGACGGATCGGTGTGAACTTAAATTATCCGATACCACATAGGTCATTCCACTCTCCAACGAAAAATCTTCACCAGTTTCTAATTGGCTAACGAAATCTCCCTCCAAACAATGGACGATGTGACCTTTCTGACACCAGTGATCCGCGAGATACCCTGGTGTGTAAGATACTATCCGAATACGAAGACCACTATATTCAAGGGTCTGCCAAAATGCTGTACCTATTTCTCCTTTGTGTTCGGTTATTGCAATTTTTGTCCAATCAATGGATTGAAAAGTAATGTTCTCCATATTGTTATTTGAGATTATAGATTGCTGCAAGCTAACGACTATTGATTGGATAAACCATTATAGTTTTTGTTGCGAAAACATCAGCTTTCGCACAAATAAAAGCGCGGCAATGGCACTATAAAGGAATTTTTTTAACTTTGACAATTTTTTAAAATGGACAAATGGTTACGGTTTATTTTCCTTTAAACGAACGCCCTTCGCATCGAACATTCCCAACATATTTCCCAAAACGTGTTCGTCGTCAACCGGCTCCATAAAAAGGGTAAGGTCATAGCCGTGGACGTTGAAAGCGGCGGTAATGGTTTTATCTTTTTCTTCAATGGAGGCTATTTCCGTCATTTCCTTACCGGTCGAATCCTGTACCGCCCCTGTTAATTTGCCGTCTGTCCTTTCTAAGACAAAAATCATTTTAACATCACCTCTGGGTGTGCCTGTAACGGATACCAGCCATTTTCCTGTGAAATAATCCGTGGTGGTTTGAGCCTTTGCATTCATACAAAGGAATACGCCAAAAATAACTGTAAAAATTAAGCTTAACTTTTTCATAATGATTTGTTTTCGATATTTAATAATTCTTTGTCTTCTATTTGTGGTGGAATAAGTTTATACATCACCGGGGTGACGATCCTTGAAAGGATGGTTGAGCTGATGAGCCCACCGATCAGGACAAGCGCCAGCGGTGATATTTGCGGATTTGGGTTCATTGCCAGCGGAATGAGGCCGCCTATAGCAGTAAGTGAGGTAAGTATCACAGGCAGGAAACGTATTTCGCCCGCTTTTTCAATGGCTTCGTCGAGCGGGGTTCCCTCCGTGCGCAGTTGATTCGTAAAATCTACCAACAGGATGGAGTTTTTAACTTCAATGCCGGCCAGCCCGATAAAACCTATGATAGCGATGAAAGACATCGGATTGCCGGACAGCCATAACATCAAAACGCCACCGACCACCCCAAGGGGTATAACCGACAAAACAATCAGCATTCCTTTAAACGTCTTGAACTGCAGGATTAACACCGCTGTAAAAAGGAATACGGTTAGCAGAATCACGGTAATGAAGCCACCGCCGAAGGCATCCCCTTCGCTTTCAGCCTCACCTGAAAGTTTATAATAATAGCCTTTGGGCATACTGATCGCATTCAATTTGGGCACAATCCGCTTCAATACGTCATTCGCGAGGACATTTTTTTGGGTGTATGACGTGATCTCGACAAACCTGTTTTTATTGAAATGCCCGAACGCGGCGGGTGAGGTCTCAAAATTGATCGCCGCCAGTTGCGTTAGCGGTACCGGCGTGCCCAGCGAGTTGTTAACGAAAAGATTTTTGAATACGTCAAGCATGGCAAATTTATCGTGCTTGGCACTGACAATCACATCATAATCGTCACCGTTACCGGTCTCGTTGGTGAACGTCCCTATTTTCAGGCCGGCTATCGCAAGCCTCAGGGTGCGGTCAATATCGGCGGTAAACACACCAAGCGTTCTCGCCTTTTCCCGGTTAATATTGAGTTTAATATCCGTCTTCAGTGTATTAAGGTCGTTGTCCACGTAAACGGTTCCTTTATCAGCCTCCATAATATGGTCGACCTGGAAAGAAATCTTGCGGAGTGTATCAAGGTCATCCCCAAAGATCCTTATCGCGATCGGCGCATCAATTGGAGGGCCCTGCTCGAAGTCTTTAACCTCGATCCTGGCATAAGGAAACGAGGCAAAACGTGTCCTCAATGTATCAATCAGGCGCTTCTTGGCCAGGGGCCGGGCATCTTCATTTAATTGGACAAATATTTGAGCAAAGTCAGATTTTTCGGGCTGCTGGGGCACGTTATAATAGATCTGTGGATTTCCCTGGCCGATGTTTGCGGTGTAATACTTCACCAGTGGGCTTTTGCTCAGGCTATCCTCGACCATCTTGCATATCCGGTCTCCCTCTGACAGGCTCGTCTGCTGTGGCATCCGGACATTGACCATAAAAATCGGCTTTTCTGATGCAGGGAACAGTTTAAAACCTATAACCGGGAAAAGCACCATAGAAGCACCAAATAACCCGAAAGCGATTAGCAGGGTCAAAACCGGCCTATGCAGCGCACGGTGCATAAGCTTTGAATAGGTGCTGCTGATGCCTTTCTTAAGTACACGCAGGAATAAGTTGCCTTTAGGATCAGCGTGATCTTTTAATACCCGGCTGGCCAGGAAGGGCACCACCGTGAGCGAAACGATCATCGATGCCAGCACACTGCATATCACGGCCATTGGAAGCCCCCGAATGAACTCGCCGGGGCCGCCAGGCATGAATAACATCGGCAAAAAGGATATGGCTAACATGGCAGTACACCCGATCACAGCAGGCGTAATTTGTTGTGTGGCTTTGATCGCTGCCTCTTTTCTGGAATAACCGTCACGCAGCCACCGATCTATATTCTCCACCACCACAATACTATCGTCAACGAGCAATCCCAGCGAGACCACCAGCCCGA
>Ga0302306_10001736_pt1 | contig 11570 bp, 8 predicted proteins | sample III_Palsa_E3_1_FD_198761 | JGI IMG/M metagenome (GOLD analysis project Ga0302306, IMG submission 198761) | Peat permafrost microbial communities from Stordalen Mire near Abisko, Sweden - III_Palsa_E3_1 | ecosystem: Environmental > Terrestrial > Soil > Palsa > Peat permafrost | place: Sweden...
ATTCAGTCGGACGCGATAGTACGCGTTTTCTAGACCGTTTTGCGATACCTGCAAGGGCGAGAGAGAGATAACAGGGCCGTCGGCCGGTTGCACGTCGTATACGGCATATCCGACCGAGGGCACACTAGCCACAAAGATGACCTTCCCATTACAGATCTGTGCCGCGACGTCTTTCCCATCCGGTGCAGTCACGCGTACTGCCTTCGGAATACCCTTTGGGAACGCTACGGCGGCTTCCACGACATCTTGGCGCTGAACGTTTAAGGGATTGTAGATAATGACCGGGATCCCCTTGGTCTGGGTGTTCATGGCAGCCGCGACGCCTTCGACCGCGCTGTTCAGAACATCGGCAAACTGATTCATTGCGATCACGTCATCGTTCCACGCGAACTCATACGCGCGTGGTGTGGCGGTCCCCGCCGCCAAATCGTGAAAGTGTGATCCCATCGTAAGCGTCCAAGCATCATTAAGTCTCTCGAGCGGGTAGTTGCGCGCACCCAGCCATGCTGCGGCTACTGAAGATTTTTCTGCCGCATCGGCCAGCAACTCCTCATGCCGAATCCAACGCTTCTGGTAAGCCTGCGATGTGAGTGAACCTGCAGAGTGATTGGTCAATTCCAGTTCCCCGGTGTAGCGAGGCAAGCCTGACGCCTCCGCTGGGGTGATGTTAAGAAACATCTGTTCAGCAGTCGCGGAGAGAACATGAACCGGGCCATCACCAACGTGAACCGGAGCCGATTCGGGCTGTCCGTGCGTCTCTTCGGGGGCCGGAAGACTTACCTTACCCTTCGTGACGATCGCTTCGAGTTTCTTGACGGATTCTTCACGTGGGGCTCCCCCTGTATCGCCTCTGCCGTAGTAGTGATAGTCGGTAAACACGCCGCTGACCTTGCCATTTTGCTCCACGCGACGAGCCCAATCGCCTTGGTAACGCTGCAGATCAAATTCCTTCTGACCTTCAGTAAGGTCACGTTGCTCTCTCCGCAAGCGCTCGAGCTCTGGTACGTCCATCCCATCAGTTGGATGACCGGCCGCCCTTTCCCGCTGCTGGTGGGCCACAATCTCGGCAATCTTGCCGTCCAGCTCGATCGAGGTGGGGTCGGACGGCGCTGCAGGGAGCGGCGTACTTAGGTCAGTCTTGATATCGCCGTTATAACTTCCAGGGTTTAGACCTGCGAGAACACTCTCCCCATCTGGTCCAACCCACACACCCACGTTGAACGGCGTTCCTTCTGGCGTCTTCTCGAGTGACTGCAAACCTCCACCGTCTGCAGATGAACCCCAAACCAATTTCTGCGTGGAAAAGCCCTTCACACCAGAGTGCGCCAAAATAGTTGGCAAGGACGCCGGGAATCCGAAGCAGTCTGGCAGCATATATTCCGCGCTGGCTTTGCCAAACTCGTGGCGGAACCAGTTATTTCCGTAGAGAATCTGACGGATGATTGCTTCCGCGCTGGGCGTGTTGACATCCCCTTCCTCCATAGACGATCCGGCAGGAAACCACCGTCCCTCATCGACATATCTTTTCACTGTCGCAAAGTCGGCCGGAAAGTATTCCTTCATAAGCCGGTAACGATTAGCCCCGCTGAAATTGAAGATGTAGTGGGGATACTTTTCGAACAACTGGAAATTTTCCTCCATCGTGTTTCGAAGATACTCGTCGATCACCTGCGGATATTCCCACCGCCATTCCGTATCCAGGTGGGCGTAGCCAACAACATACAAAGTGGGCTGCTTAGTGAGATCCGGTTTTTGTGTCGTCTGTGCGTGAGAAAGGCCGGCTACTACGAGAGCGAGGATTGATCCAGTCTTAAATCTAGTCTTTCGGGTTCCCATTTCAATCTCCAGGGGTGCATGGGCGAGCTACATCGGCAACGCAAGGACCATTCATAAAAAGTTGGCTAGCTGAGAAACCAATACGAATCGTGTACGTTGCATGGCACGAGACGATGTCAACTCGGAGATTGTTGCGCATCTATGACAGCGTTGTCAATTTTCGAAACCAATATGGGATTTTTGCAAGGAGCGTCTGGCCTTTAGAAGCCGCTGCCCTTCCCGTTGAGCTGAATGGCCGCGGCGCCTACGAGGGCGTCAAGTGCCGAGGTCTGGCTTGCGGCGTTGGCAAAATCAAAGGGCCCCGACCAGCCCTCCGCCAACTGAAAGTCAGGTCCCCGCGCATCCTCCCATAGCATGTCCGCATTCTTTTCTATGAAGGATTCATAGAGCTTGTCGTGTCGAGCCTTATCGAGGAGGACCAGATTACGAATGAAGATTCCCTTGAATTGGACGCCATCAGCTCCGCATTTCGGCTCGCAGGGATCGTGCAAAATGCCATTCGCGTCCGCGAGTTGGGCAATAGCGGACCGGGCAATGTTCTCCGCTGTCTGATTCAGGTCCGGATCGTGGTCCGCTGCCGCTAATTGGGTAAGACCGCCGAGAATGACACCCTGATTGTAGGTCCAGGTGGTTCGGCCATTGTTGGTGCAACCTGAGGTGGCATTCCCTGGAGCGCTCTGGCTAAGCCCGTCGTTGATCAGGCCAGTCGTGTTGATCATGCCAGAGGCATGAAGCCATTTCCATTCCTCGTTTCCCCACGCCAGGTACTTCCGCCGCGTGGCACCCGAGGTGCGATTTGCCAGATGAGCGGCAACGGAAAGAAACAATTCGTTCGCAATTGCATTCTTGTAATGTCTGTCTTTACTCCACCAGATACCACCTCCGCAGGTGTCATCCCACGCTGCCGCCATGTCAGCGAATATAGATTCGGACATAGAAAGATAATCTTTGTTCCGGGTAAGATCGTACGCATCAATCCAAGCCAGCGCCCACCATCCCTCGTCATCATAAAAATTATTGAGAAATCCAGGATTAGTCTTTTGCGCGGTGATGAAGGTATTTGTAAACACCTCGTTGTAATTCGTCGACTTGCTCACCCTTGAGAAATCGATCAGCACCGTCATGGCATTCGCGGAATTCCACCATCCAGTGGTCTTATACAGCCCAGTCGTGGGGTCATACCACGTTTGGAGGGTCTGGACCGCGTCCTTTGCGTTTTGCAATCGCGCGTCGGCAGTCGGTGAAGGTACGCTTTGGCCATTACTCAGCGGTGCAGCGGCGTACCCGGACAGCAACGCCAACGCAGCTAAAAGAGGTTTGATCCGAGTCATTGAGCTTCCTGTGGTTGTCCGACTGGAGAGGTTTTGCGTCCGTCTGAGAACTCCATCACTCGATCTTCAACATACGCTGAAGTTCTTCTAGAGAGACTCGCTTAGTTTCCGGAAAGAAGAGAAGGACGACGACAAATTGTAAAGACATCATGGCGGCGAAGAAAGCAAATGGGTATGCGCCTGATCGGGCCGCAATCACGGGAAAGATTCCAGACAACATCGCATTCATGATCCAGTGTGTGCCGGAACCAAGGCTTTGTCCCTTCCCGCGGACTCTTGTGGGAAAGACCTCGCTGATGTAAACCCAGATCACTGCTCCCTGAGACACTGCGAAAAATGCTATATAAGTTAGAAGTGCCCATAGCAACATAGCCTGATGCTGATGGACGAAGAATATGAAAGAAACAACGGCGAGGCAGATCGCAGTTCCGACAGACCCAATCAACAGCAACATCTTTCGGCCGACCCGGTCAATGAGCGCCATACCCAGCAGTGTTGCGAGGAGATTCATGCCACCGATGGCAACCGCTTGCAAATTGCTGGAAACGCGGCTGAACCCCGCCGCGGCAAAGATATCGTTGAGGTAATAGAGGATTGCGTTGATTCCGCTCAGTTGGTTGAAAGCTCCGATTGAAATGGCGAGGAATATTGGTTTGCCGTAGCGTAAGCGCCCATTGCGAATTGCAAAGAGTGATTCGGTCGGTTGATTCTTTTCCATATGCAGCGATTCACGGATGTCAGCCAATTCCGCTGCTGAGTTCGGCGATCCCATTAGCTTCAGTACGTCCATTGCCTCGTCGAGCCGATCCTGTGTCGTTAACCAGCGCGCGCTTCGCGGGATGCCGAATAGAAGGGCAAAGAAAGCCGCCGCCGGTACTGCGGCAACACCTAATTCGAGTCTCCATTCCTTCATTCCAAGGTTCAGCAAGCTGAGGAGGTAATTCGAGAGATAAGCGAGCAATATTCCGACGACGATATTGATCTGAAATGTTCCGACTAGCCTACCGCGCAACTTCGACGGCGCGAGTTCCGCAATGTACACGGGCCCGAGCACAGAAGAGCCACCGATTCCAAGTCCTCCCAAGAATCTAGCAGCAAGGAGAAGTGGCCAAGTGGGGGCGAGAGCACACCCGATCGCAGAAAGAAGATACAGAACAGCTGTCAGCCGAAGCATCTCGCGCGAGCCGTACCGCTGCCCGAGCGATCCTGCGCTTAGAGCCCCGACGACGGTCCCGCAGAGCGCAATGGCCACGGTGAGCCCTAATTGATTGATCGAGAGATGAAATGTCTTCGTAATTCCGGTCGTCGCGCCCGAGATCACAGCAGTATCAAAACCGAAGAGAAGTCCGCCGAGTGCCCCCACGAAAGTGCTCCGAAGGACGTACCTATTGAGAGGCAAGGAGTGCCTTCCCTGGAGCCGAGATGGCAGTGAAGACTTCCAAGCCAGCTACGCACGCGCCTAACAGTCCGGCGGCCGCCCCAAGTTCGGCTTTCAAGATGTAAGTCTTGCCAGATTCGAGCTGCGTCGGTGCGAGTACCTCCGGTTTGGTTAACCGATAGAGATAACTTCGCTGTTCAAGTTCCCGGAACATGCTGGGCGAAAATAAATCCCACGCCTCGCAAACCCCTCCACCTAACAGGTACAAGGGCAGATTCAACGTATTGATGAGCCCGGTTAACGCAACCGCCAAAGCGCGTCCCACCTCGTCAAAGATGCCTGTCGCCTCCTGATCGCCTGATCGGGCCAACAGTGCCACTTCGTGCGCGGTTGAGGGACCTGCGTCTCCAAAGCAACTGCGCGCCATTCGGATCACGGCGCTTGCCGACGCATATTGCTCAAGGCAGCCCCGACTGCCGCAGCCGCATGGTAAAGTCTCCCCATTGTTGACGATGACGTGGCCTGCTTCTCCTGCCATTCCACTTACCCCACCCCATATTTTGCCGTTCAGCACCAAACCGTTCCCGACCCCTGTACCCAGCGTTAGGACACAAAGATCGGCTACGCCATACTTGCTGCCGGCGCCGAGCCGCTGTTCAGCTAACGTCGCTAGGTTCGCGTCGTTCTCCAGTACAATTTCGCTGCTTAAATTCGTTGTTATCGCGCGCTTTAAGTTGAAGCCATCCCATCCGGGGAGGTTCGGAGGATTGCGCAAAATCCCTGAGGGCAGTTCTAGCGGTCCTGGGGTTCCGATTGCGATTCCGATGTACTCTCGATCGCCAAAGCCCCTCGTCCTCAGAGCTTTGATCGCTTCACACATATCGCGAACGACTTGATCTCGGCCTGCACTCAGACGGGTTGGCAGAACAATCGTCTCCAGGAAACCGCGTCCCGCCTCATATGCTGCCACACGCAGGTTCGTTCCGCCCAGATCCACTCCGATGGAGTATGTCTCGCTCATATAGAAACCTCCGCGCGGTGGCAGATTCTCCGCGACCTGCGATATCCAATTTCTCCTTCCCAGATTACCCAAAAATGACAACGATGTCATCATCTCCGGTGAATTGACTCTGGTCTCGTTGGTCAGTAATGTTCTGTATCGAAGATTGCCGCGATCGCAATGGGAACTTTGCGAAGTGCAGGCTAATGCGACTTTTGTACTCCCCTTTTGCGATTGCTGGCAGTCCCATAGGACCCATGGACTGTGGGCTGCCGAACTTGTTGCCGATCGCTGAGATCGCGTGCAGGAAGGAAACTCCTGCGGCCGGGAATGGCACCGCAACTCGCCCCAGCAAGTTTGAGGGCTGGGCTTTAGGAGCAAAAATCTGTATGTATCCCGGAGCGTCCCCGCGTTGATTGATCACCGCGGTGATCAGACCTTCAGAGCTGCTGAGTTGCAGCCAGCGCACTCCCGAGTAGAACCCGTTGAAAACGGGGTAATCGAAGTGGTTTCCGGGCTTGAGACCGTCCGGATCCCCGACGACCGTGTTGTTGTAGTCAAAGCAGCCCACCTATGCAAGGAGGTGTACACATCTGCGCCGGCCGCGTCTCCCGGCTTGCCATGCCAAGGTTCGCAAACCCGATCGAGATCAGTCCGTGCGGTCCCTATGGCAGCCGCAGGATTGTCGAATGATCAACTCTGTAGGCAGAACTATAGCGCGGCAACTTCCTCCCTTGCCACTTAAGCGTTCAAATAGCAACCGTGCAGCTTCCCGTCCGAGCATCTCAGCGGGCTGGTGAACCACCGACAGAGCAGGGGTTAGCATGTCTGCCAAGTCGAAATCGTCAAACGAGAAGAGCGGGATGTCCCGACCGGCGGTCTTCTTAAGTTGCCGCAAACCACGCAAGGTTAGCATCGTACATACCCAATTCAGGGTAAGAATCGCGTCCGGCTTTTGATTACGAAACACCTCTTCAGCTAGCCATTCCGCGGTAAGCAAACTCTCATGTTTTACCAAACATACTCGCGGCGCAAGAGATGCAGCTTTCATGCTTGCCTCATAGCCCGCCACCCGCTCTTTACAGGTATAGAGGTAAGCGCGCGCGCCAATGGCAACAATCTTCCGCAAGCCATGACCCAAAAGATGGTTCGTTGCCTCCTGCGCGCTGCGACGATTCGTTACGGTCACGGAGTCGACCTTTACATTCCGGATCAATTCATCAAACGTTACAACGTGGACGCCTTCGGGGATGATATCGCTGAACGTGTCTCTCCGACCGTCTGCTGGAGCGATGACCAATCCATCGATTTGCCGGCCTACGAGGGTCTGGATCTCTGATCGCTCCACATCAGGGTCCCCACCGGAACTTGCAAGAATGACCATATATCCGTTGGCCCGTGCAACTTCTTGAAGTCCATGGACCGCGTTTGCGGTGAAAGGATCGGACAGATTAGGAACGATCATCCCGATCGTAGCGGACCTTTGAGCTTTCAAGCCACGAGCAAGTTCGTTTGGCCGATACCCCAACCGTGCTATCGCCTTCCTAACCCTTTGAGCCTTCTCTTCGCTGACATTCTTGGAGTTGTTCAAGACGCGAGACGCGGTCTTCAGTGACACGTCGGCCTCTTGAGCAACGTCTACCAGCGTGGGTGCGTCGCTTTTCCTCATAGCCATCTCTCAACCGATCTCTTCAGGGAACAAGCTTGAAGTCTGTTTCACCATCCGTCGCCGCTTACGCCAAAGACCCAAGGTTGGCCGCCCGCGTCTCCGGATACCAAAGCCATATAACAACGACTTGTAAAACCATCATCAAAGCAAACAAATAAAATATGCCGGCAGATGAGGCATGCTGCATGATCGGAAATACGGAAACCAGAATAGCATTCGCAATCCAATGGACAGATGACCCGTACCCCTGTCCGGCCCCACGGATGCCCGGCGGAAACAACTCACTCAAGTACACCCAAACGACGGTCCCCTGTGAAAACGCAAAGAACGCGTTGTATGCAATCAGGATGAACAGATACACAATCGAGTTGAAATGACGCGGGATTGCGATGCCTAACGAAAGCAGACAAACTGCCATTCCAGCCGAGCCGATGTATAAAAGCGGCTTACGGCCCGATTTGTCCACAAAGGCCATGCCGAGTAGAGTTGTCGCCAAACTGAGACACGAGATCAGGACAGTATACCTACGTCCGATGCCAAGCCCAATACCGGCGCTGGAAAGTATATCCAGCATGTACAGCAGCACTATGTTGACCCCTGAGAGTTGATTGAAGATTGCGATGCTCGTTGCCAATAGGATTGGGCGCACATTTTTCTTCGAAAACAGCCGTTCACGACCTGGACAGCCGTTGCTCTCCAGAGGATTGGAGTTACTGTTAACCGGATCCGATTTAATATGATCGGCGGGTCCCAAGTCTCTCTTGTACATGAACCGCAGGACGAGAAATAGAACCGCGGCGGGTATAGCTCCCGCCCCAAAGCAAAATCTCCAAACGGATTGCGGTGCGCCAAAATGGGCGAATGCTGATCCCGCAGCGAATGCTACTACCACTCCTGCGCCGACCTGAACCTGGAACATGCTGACAAATCGACCACGCAGCGCAGTGGGAGCGAGCTCAGAAAGATAGAGAGGACAGCCGACGGTGAAGCCTCCGATTGCCATTCCGCAGAGAAACCTCATCGCAAGAACTAGTGTCCATTCCGCTCGAATCGAAAGTTCGGGGACGATGGCTGCAAGGCTATAAAGCAGTGCACAGCGCATGACCAAATTCCGTCGTCCCATCCGGTCTGCCCAATGGCCAGCAAGGAGTGATCCGCAAATCGTCCCCCATAAGGAAAACGAAACAGTCAGGCCGAAGATAGCAGGCGACAGCTGAAATTGACTTCGAAGGCTCTGTGTCGCTGAGGATAGCCCTCCAAGGTCGTAACCAAAGACGAATCCTCCGAAGGAGACGGCAAATGCTTCCCCCACCGGATGTTTGGTGAAACGAGCCACCCTCGTCCAAAATGATCGAAAATGTACAGGGTCACTTTGCATCGTCAACGATTCTATGCTGCCCACGTCGTTTCATCTGAGAAGAAGACTTTTGCCACAATTGGACAAACCCGGTCGCCGGGAACTTTCACGGTCGAAGCGGTGTCGAAGTCGTATTCGTCGTTGTGCGGAGCACCCGTTATGTTCGGGTGACTGTTCAAGGAATAGCCGCGGTCGTTGATCGCGCCACTTCCCGTGAAGATACATGAGATAAACACGAGTCGAACTACGTTCAAGCGGGCAAAAAACAGGATCACCTTTTCTCCATAAGTGACATCGTTGCATAAACTCTAAGGTCGTTGCTTTTCATCGCTGGTCGGACATCGATGGCGGGGCGGAATCCGGAGCGGTTCCCCATTTCCGATTGGGCTGCGGGCCCATGGTCAGAACAAGGACACCCCCATCCACAATGTCGTCATGACTGAAATACGTTTTGTTCCATGCTTTGCCGTTCAGCGTAGCCGATTGAATATACGCATTTCGGTCGGAGTTGTTTCTTGCGATGATCTTCAGATCATGTCCATTTCCCATGTGGATGGCGACCTCATCGAAGATGGGACTGCCCAGGATGTAATTCGGGCTGGAGGGATCGACGGGATAGAAGCCCATGGCGCTCATCACATACCAGGAGGACGTCGAGCCCTGGTCGTCCATGCCTGGGAAGGCCAGCCCGTAGCGGTCGCTGCCATACATCTGGGCGAGAATCTTGCGGGTAAGCTCCTGCGTCTTCCAGGGCTGGCCCGCCCAGTCATAGTAATAAGCAGCCTGCTGGTCGGGCTGGTTCCCCTGCACATATTCTCCGATCATTCCCGTGCAGTCCCTGCAGATGCCTTTAGCCTTGTATGGTGTCGAGAAGAACTCATCCAGTTTAGCCGCAAATCTCTCCCGGCCGCCAAGCAGACTCTCAAGTCCCGCAACATCATGCGGCGCCAGCCACAGCGTCGACCACCCCGACGCTTCCTTCATCATGAAGTTGTAGTACGGCTCGCCCGGATCGAAAGGCGAGATCCACTTGCCATCCTCGGTGCGCCCACGCATGAAGCCGACGGTGGGATCGAAGACGTTCTGGTAATTATGAGCCCGCTTGAGGAACATACTGTAGTCATCGGTCTTGCCAAGCTTCTTCGCATAGAGCGCCATCGCGTAATCGTCCCAGCTGTATTCGAGAGTGGTGGCCGCGCCAGCCTTACCGCCGGCGTAGGGAGGGCTCGGGTTTCCTTTCGGGATAAAGTCCGAAATCCAACCCTGCTGAATGTACTCCGCGAGATAACCTCTTGGACCTTTGGGGTCCATGGCATTCTTGCGAAGATACTCGTAGGCCCCGGCCCAATCGAAGGTTAGGCCTCGTTCCCAGTCGCCGAGATACATAAACACCGCGTTGTCGCCATGGAACGACGTTTCCATGTAGCCACGCTCGCGTGCGTCATCCAGTTCGGACCGCAGAATATCGGTCTTCGTATCGGGCTCCAGCAGCGTCAACAGAACGATCTGATTGCGTCCTGTATCCCACAGCGGCACCTCGTCGTAGCGGTCATAGGCCGCCTTCTCAACCACACCCTTTCGATCAGTGAACTCCTCGCCCGTCCGCGCCAGCAGATGAGGACTGTACAAAGAGTGGTAGAGGCAGGAGTAAAAAAGCTGGCGTTGTCTCTCCGTACCACCCTTGACCTCGATTGCATTCAGCTTCTTTGCCCACGCCTCTTCCGCCTGACGATGGAGTGCGTCGAAGTCCCATCCAGGCTGCTCCGCGCGAAGCCGCGCCTCGGCTGCGTCATAGCTTGTACCGGACGCGATCTTTACCAGCACCTGCTGTCTGTCGGTGGCCGAGAAGCGAAGATACGCGCCAGCGAAGTTGCCGGAGATAGCGCGGTCGCCGGGATTCACATCGTCGAATCCGATGAGAGGGTCACGCACACCGTGCGGCGGTTCCTGCTTGAAGGTTCCGAAGGACTGGAGCGGGTGCGAAAACTCAGCGACAAAGAAGCTTTTGCCATTTACGCTGTGGCCACGTAGGGTATGGTCGTCGACCACCTCCACATCGCCGCCGCGACGACCGAGATCGAGAAGGATATTTGCCTTGTCGGACGCCGGGAACGTGATGCGGAAGATGCCCGTCCAGGTAGTTGCCGTCATCTCGACCTCGGTCCGGTAGTCGTCGAGGTAGACACCGTAGTAGCCCGGTGACGCCTTCTCGCGGGACTTATCGTAGACGGAGCCGCTCCGTTCAGGGGGTATAGTGAAGTCTCCGATAACAGGCATGATGGTTGGGCTGTCGCGCGTGCCGGTCGAGAAACCGTAGATCATGCGATTCAGATAGAAATATGTGGCTCGCACGCCAGCGAGATAGTCGAGGTCAAGATTCGCGTTGATCGGGCCGAGTTCCGTGGAGCTATGCGGAAGCGTGGCTGCAGGACTGGTGAAGCCTGAGTACAACTGCTCGCCCGGAGGAGGCGCATTGCCTATCAACTTCTGCTGATCGAGAGGCGCGGTGCCGACAAGGGTGTTTACGTAATCAAGAGGTCTTTTAGAGGTGCTTTGTGCTACGAGCGCTGGAGCAAACGCGCCGATGCCCAACAACACAAGTAGGATGCTTCGTAACATTGCTGTCGTCAAATTAGGTTCCTCGTACATTTATTGGAGAATCTTCGATCGGCGCGGCGCCTTCGTCACGGTTTCCAGTCGGCGTGGCTGACTGCCGTTAGCGTCTCGGAATAGTGGATCGTCGGTCCGTACCGATGATCGCGACCAACGAAGTGGCAGACATGCTTCTTCGCCACCACCTTTGGATCGGTGTTTCCCAGCCAATCACTGAAGCATTCGTCGCCGGCTTTTTGGGGCAGACATCACCGATTCGGCAATAAATAGACACATCAAGAAGCGAGTTCATCTGGCCTGGAGACCGTCCTAACAACTCGATGCAATGTCTTGCAACTCCGCTACATGTCCAAAGTCCTTGCGCAACGCAGGCTCATAGTGGAGAG
>Ga0302306_10001743_pt1 | contig 11555 bp, 9 predicted proteins | sample III_Palsa_E3_1_FD_198761 | JGI IMG/M metagenome (GOLD analysis project Ga0302306, IMG submission 198761) | Peat permafrost microbial communities from Stordalen Mire near Abisko, Sweden - III_Palsa_E3_1 | ecosystem: Environmental > Terrestrial > Soil > Palsa > Peat permafrost | place: Sweden...
ACAAGTCTTATTGGCGTTGAAGCAGACAAAATCAAACAAGAACCAGGGTTTTGTTTTAGCGAAGCGCAAAAAACAGAATTGAACGGTCATTTAATGGCGGCCTTACAGCAGCTCGAAGAAGGTTTTAAGACAGCATTGAATGACTTGGATGTGGCTAAACAAGGCGTGCTTGCTAAAAATGCAACGGGGGCAGGTACTTCTCGTTCTGCTTTTGAAGAGATAGAGGCCGCTATCCATACCGAAAAGGAAGGTGTTACGGCTGTTTTGCGAAAGACATACAGAATCTTTGCCCGACTTGTTCATCCGGATAAAAAGGATCCAGCTGCAGCGCAAGAATATGGTGCCGTGTTTAAGGCCGTAGATGATTTTTTCAAGAAAAGCTTGGTGGTAATAGATGATTATATTGAAAGCAGTTTGGGTTTAATGGGGCAAGGCAGCGGGCAAGCTTCCGCTTGGCAATTTAAAAAATGGCAAGACGACGAAGCAATAGCTGAAATACGAAAAGAGCAGGCTGAAAGACGCAAAGAGCAGGCCAAAACGCGTGAAACGCTAGCGCAAACAAATGCGGAAAGAAATACAGCATTCCGTAAAATAGATGCAGCACTTACCAGATTGGAAAGGCAGCAACAAGAGAATCTTGCGGCCAATGCCTCGACTGACGAGAAACAGATCAACACTATGCCACTTGTAACGGCAAACGACGCGCTATCCCCATCTGACGCCACATTTTTACCCTCATTAAACGGACCTGCCTCCTCTTCAGCTGCTGCCAATGACTCCAATCTCAGCGCAGTTGTTTTGGCATCTGCCGTTACGCTGATGGGTAAAAATCCTGCCGCCATAAGCGGGCCTAAATACTAAGAGGCGACCCCATGACAACCGGTACAAACAGACGAAAGCTTTCCCAGAAAACGCTGCTGATGCTTGCCAGCGTTGGGTTTGGGTTCGTTGTTGGGGCGCTGCTATTTTTCTTTCTTGTTCCGATTGTGGCCAATCCCGTGGTGCCTATTTTAATAGGTGGCTTAATTGGGGCAGGCACGCTGGGCTTATTCGCTTTGGGGGTGTGGAAGTTTGTAAAGCAGTATTACAAAGCTGAGCCAGCGCCACGCCCATCCGCACAAGAGCGTACCCCAACAAATAATAACCGCGATGATAAGGGTCATTCTCGCTTTTATTCTAATGGGTATGCCGCATCTAATGGGCCCACCGCAGAATCGACGCCAAGTACACACGTTCCTGCTTACGTGCTCCCTCAGCCTAAACAAGATGCAGAACTGGTTAAGGCATTAAATGAAATAGAGACATTGTTCAAAAAGGCAAAAAGCGATTTTGCTACAAGTCTTATTGGCGTTGAAGCAGACAAAATCAAACAAGAACCAGGGTTTTGTTTTAGCGAAGCGCAAAAAACAGAATTGAACGGTCATTTAATGGCGACATTACAGCCGCTCAAAGAGGGGTTTAACGCCGCATTAAATACTTTAGCGGCGGCTAAAAAGACAACAAATACAGGATTTGAAGAAATAGAGGCCGCCATCAAGACTGCAGGTAAAGAAGTAACGGCTACTTTAGTCAAGATTCGTAGAGACAGTACTCGCCATACTCATAGTGATAGAAACCGAGAGGCAATCCAAGAACATGACGAAATGCTTAAAGCCTTATTTGCGTTTTATGATGGCGGCCTGCTAATCATAGAGAGCTATATTCAAAACAGCTTAGATTCAATTGGCCAAAGTAGTGGCCAAGCAACTTACCCTGCTTGGCAAAAATGGCGTGAGGCAGCCGACAAAGAAATGGCGGATTTTCGCAAAGAAATGGCTGCAGCTCGCGAGGCTGTAGTCAGAGCGGAGGAATCTCATGCTAAAGTAGTGGAATCTCATGCCAAAGCAGTGGAGTCTCATGCCAAAGCAGTGGAGTCTCATGCCAAAGCAGTGGAGTCTCATGCCAAAGCAGTGGAGTCCCTGACCGAAGTAGTGGAGTCCCTGACCGAAGTCGTGGAATCTCAGGCCGCACTACGTGAAACGCTAGCGCAAACAAATGCGAAAAGAAATACAGCATTCAGTAAAATAGATGCAGCACTTACCAGATTGGAAAGGCAGCAACAAGAGAATCTTGCGGCCAATGCCTCGACTGACGAGAAACAGATCAACACTATGCCACTTGTAACGGCAAACGACGCGCTATCCCCATCTGCCGCTGCATTTTTACCTTCATTAAGCGCCGCCCCTTCTTCAGCTGCCAATGACCCCAATGCCAGCGTTGTTGTTTTGGCCTCTGCTTTATCTAATGGAAAAAATTACGCTCCCACCATGAATGGGCCTAACTAAGGGGTTGCAGTGAAAACATTCACCCATAGCATAAGCAGAGGCCTAGACAAGCTTCTGCGCCGTATTCCCGGATATGGAGCTTGGCGGCGAGAATGGCGGATAGCAGCAGAGCTTGAGCAACGCCTAAATCCCCTAAGTGTGCGAGCAAGGGCACGATCTCACCGACAGGTGGCACCGGTCATCATGGTGATCGGTTTTGCGGCTGGGGCGGTGATCTTCTTTTTTCTTGCTCCAGTTATGATCAATCCTGTGGTGCCTATTTTGATAGGCGGCATCATTGGCGCAGCGGCACTGAGTGGATTCTTGGGCACTTGGGCGATCGTTTCATTCGCGCTCATCCAGACCATTTTAGGCCTAACTTTTATGACGCTGGTGGTATTGCTCAACACGTTAATCCTGTCGGAGCGCCTATCGCAGCGAACGCAGAGCCTCTTATCCTTGAACAAGATAATAAGCCTTTAAAAAATCCGATATACGCGGCCCTCGAGTCAGGTGACATTGCCAAAATACAAACCCTGTTGACTGAGGTTTCTGATACTGCGAATTTATGTGAGTTTACCCAGGCCATTCTTCTAACCTCCCCCAGTATCGCCCACATGCAAGTCTATCTGGCGGCCATTCAAGCGCTTGATAATGGCATTCGCTTACGCGAACTGAGCAAAGCAATGATGCTGCGGAGCAATCCTCTTCCTGGGGATGCTTATGCCGCTACGCCATTTTTAGAAAATGAGCTAGACGACGCTTACAATGGCTTCTTATCTCTCGATGGCCGAGGTATGGAATGGCTGCAATCATGCGCGGGGAATGGCAATCTCTCTGGCGTGGTATTTGGGCTGTCGTTGATTGACAGATTGTATGAAAGCAAATCAGTCGCTGTATCAGAAGTGCCCGCGATGCAAGATTATTTGTATCGGGTGATGAAGACGGCCGTGGATGTGCATCAAATTGATGTTGCCAAGGGCATTCTTCAATTTGCCAAACATTTGGGAGATGAAACGTTTGATGCGCTATTGATCCGTTCAGTCCAAAATTTTCCCAATATTGTCACTCGAAAAGAAGCCGAGACAGCCCAGTTTTTATTAGAAGCGCATGGTGCGCGTCTTTACATCTCAGAAAAGGCGCTTTTAACACGCAAAGAAAAACTCGTTGCTGCCTTTTTTTCTTCTGCATCGAGACTGGCCAATCTTGTGCAATTTAATCACGATACCCTCATTTCCTTTGCCAGCTATCTTGCGCCGGTAGAGCGAGAACGGCAGTTAACCACCACCGATTTTGTGCGCTGCGCTGAGGTGAATTTATCAGAAGATAAGAATTGGGCTAACAAAACACCCCTTATCAAACTTTCAGATCTTTAAAAGGGCTTTTCTGATATCGACAGTGAACTGCAAGGGATTTTGAGTGGAGAAGCTGGGAAACGGCCTAAGCTCTCATGATCATTACGAAATTAAAACATATCGAACAGCAGGACCGCGGCCAAGCCTTTGAATTTTACCATTATCCATTAAGCGACTTAATTTTCTTGTGGCTGTATTTCTCGAAACATTTAAATAATTTTCAACATCGCTGAGTTTGACTTCGGGTTTGATCTGAAACAGATCAAGTAAACGCTCTTCGTCAGAAGAGGTAGGCTTTTCATTGGGTAAAAAAGAAAAGATCAGTTTGACGCTGTCTGCTCCCTCGATATAGAGGGGCTTTTTTATGCCAGCATTACGGCAACTTTCAAAAATTAAGTGAATGCCCGTTCCCAATTTTTCAACCACGCCTAAGCGTCGCGCTAACCTTGCCAGCGTGGGATTTCTTAAATAAGTGGTCCCATCTCCTAATTGATTCAGATCAAATAATCCAGGGAAGCTGCCAGGGTTAAATATTTCTAATCTATCGTCATACAATGCGATTTTGGTTGCGCCAGGTATCCAGTATTTTCGGTGAATGAGTGCATTGGTAATGGCTTCTCGAAGTGCATCCTCTGGCACAAGGGTGCGTCCTTTTAGTTTGGTATTTTGCAGTTGATAGTCGCGTATCAACCATGATTTTACCAATTGAAATGCGGTTTCAATTTGTTTTTCTATGTTTCCATGAATCGCTTCAGTTTGAATAATATTTCGGCCACTTGTGCCATGGAAGCGGGTGCAGTAAATAAGGGCTTCGGGAATAAATTGATCGGGCTGGTTATAAAAGCAAAGTATGCCTGAAACAGTTGGGCAGTATTTCTTTTCTCTATTTGATTTTATCCGAATGATTTTTTCATGAAGTAATCTTTCAGTTGAAACAGTTTTAAGCGCCGTTTTTATCTGTTCTTTTGATAGAATGCTTATGTCAGCATCAATCTTTTCTTCGTCAAAATGGTTGGGGGTACTTTCTCTGAGCAATTCATCTATATATTCTTGGCTGGCCTTTCTGGTGCTGGACCCGGCCCTTAAGTAAACCCCTTTTGGCATACCTTCGCTTTTAACAAAAACGGGTTTTTTCAGGCCATAAGGGATTTCTATGATCATCACGCTGAGATCATCAAAACGTTTTTCATAGATTTCGGCGAAGAGGTTGGGGCTGGTTGCATCATATAAGCTGTTTGGGAATTCATCATAGACTCTGTCGCGTGTTTTATTGTCAATGCCAAGGATTGCTTTGCTTGTATCATCCACGCCGATCACAATTTTGCCCCCTATTCCATTTGCAAAGGCAACACAAGTTCGAATAAGGGTTTGAAAATTCGGTAAAGCAGATTTGAATTCGAGCGTTTTAGATTCTCTGTCTGGATAAATGAGGCTCATGCATCACCTTATAATCGCACCAATTGCACCAATTATAACATAATTGCACCAATTGCACCACGCCTGGCGGAATTGCACCAAAAAAGCAGTATATATGACGCCGTATACAACCTTACCTCTTTGCAAAATGGTCACTAAGATCGCCTTATCTCCAATTGCTCAATCGGTACATGTACCACACCCGCTTCATCTTTATGGCTCTTTAAGATTTTAAAGGCATGACCGTAAATGATTTCGAATGTTGCTGGCAACACGCCTTCTGCATTTCGGAATGATTCATAGGCTTGCTGCATGGCTTTAAATTTGGTTTTGCCCGTTAAGGTGCGGGAACCCTTTTGTACGGTGTTGGCGCCCATGGCTTTGAGATCGTGCATTAAATCGGCAACCTCAGCATACGTCATGACGATTTTTTCCATATCGACCACAGGATCGGAAAAGTAGCTATGAACCAAAATGTCGCCCAAGTCATGCATATCTAAAAAATCGTTTACATGGGCCTGTTCGTCAACACTGGCAAAACTCTTTTTGAGTTCGATTAACGTGTCGGGACCAAAGCTTGAAAACATGAAGAGTCCATTGGGTTTTAAAACACGGAAACATTCTTTAAACACAACATTTAAATCATTGCACCACTGCAGTAAACAATTTGAATAAATAATGTCCACGCTGCGATCTTTGAGCGGGAGGCGCTCTGCCGTGGCCACACAAAAACCAAAACGTCTTTGCCAAAAGCGTTTATGCGCTTTGCTGAATTTCAGCATGCCTAAGGCCAAATCCATCTCAATAATTTTGGCCTTAGGATAACGTTGGTACAACAGATTCGCCCCCATCCCGGTGCCTGAACCCAAATCCAAAATCACGTCGGGTTTTATTTTTAAAAAATCAAAACGGGATTCTAATCGGTGCGCGACTTCTTTTTGTAATACGGCCGCTTCGTTATAAGAGTGGGCGGCTTTGTTAAAATGCTGTTGGATGTTTTTTTTAAGAGACATGGTTTTCTACAAACTGCGTGAGAAGGGTAACAAAAACAGAGGGCATATCTAAAAAGGGCATATGCGAGGCCTTTGGGATAACTTCGAGTTGGGTGCTCGCATTTAAAGTCTTTAATTCATGTGCCGCAGCGACGGGAAGCAGAATATCTTTTTCGGCCAAGAGACTCAAAGTGGGCACTCTCAAATTTTGCCACATGGGGCGCAAGTCAATCGAGCCTAACCAATCCGTTGTCACAATCAGTGCCTCTGGATCGGATGGCGTGGCGTTGAGCTCGGTCACTACGTTTGTTTTTAAAGTGGCATCGATCGCGCTATGCCGAAAATGCAGATCGATAAAATCTTTTCGCACTTGTTCGGGAGCCAGGCGTATTTGTTTGGCAAATTGTGTCAGGCCTTTCACGCTGATGCCAAAAGGCCAAAAGTATTGAGAAAAAGCAGGGGTGCCCGTTACGTTGATATAGGCCAAGGTGTGTTCTGCAAAATCATGCGCAGCGCAGAGTGCCACCAAGCTGCCCATGGACCACCCCAAATAAACAGCGGGTTTGTTTATTTGTGCCACTACCAGCGCCGCCATTTTTTCAGGCGTTAAATTAGGGATCCAAGGGCTTTGGCCAAAGCCAGGTAGATCGACGCTGAAAATTTCAAACTTTGAGGCGAGCAAAGGGATGAGGGGCTCGAACACCGCAGCAGAGGTGCCCCACCCATGCAATAGCACGAGCGGGATGTCACCTTGACCTGATTTCTTAACAAACAGATTCACAGGCCATCTCGTTTTGTTTCGGTAAAGGCATGGCCTGCAATCCCAATTTTTCAAACAAAGCGCGATCTTGGTTTTCGATGGGGTTGTGACAGGTTAATAATTTTTCGCCATAAAAAATGGAATTGGCACCCGCTAAAAAGCAAAGGGCCTGCATTTCATCATTCATATTTTCGCGGCCAGCGGACAAACGCACCATGGTTTTTGGCATGATAATTCTGGCGACCGCAATGGTACGAATGAATTCGAAGGGTTCGAGTTGTTTTTGCTTTTCAAGAGGCGTCCCAACCACAGCAATCAGTTGATTGATGGGCACGCTGTCAGGTTGTGGGCTTAGGTTGGCAAGCGTTTGTAAAAACGAGGCACGATCTTCGCGGGTTTCGCCCATGCCCACAATGCCGCCTGAGCAAACGTGAATGCCTGCACTGCGTACGGCGCTCAAGGTATTCAATCTGTCTGCATAAGTACGTGTGGTGGTGATTTCACCATAAAACTCAGGTGAGGTATCAAGGTTGTGATTGTAATAATCCAGACCCGCTTCTTTTAGACATTGTGCTTTTTCTTCATCCAGCATGCCGAGCGTGACACAGGTTTCAAGTCCCATCGCTTTGACTTGGGCAATCATTTCGCCCACTTTCTTGACTTGGGATCGGGAAGGGCTGCGCCAGGCTGCGCCCATGCAAAAACGGGTGGCACCATTTTCTTTGGCTTGCTGTGCAGCCTTTAATACCGCGTCGATATCAATTAAATTTTCGGTTTCAAGCTTTGCGTTGTTATGCACGCTTTGTGGGCAATATTTACAATCTTCTGGGCAGCCCCCGGTTTTAATACTGAGCAACTGTGACAATTGGACAGAGTTGGCATCAAAATGGGCTCTGTGGACGGTTTGGGCCTGCCAGAGCAGATCATTAAAGGGGAGCGCGAACAATGCTTCCACTTCGGTTTTTTGCCAGTTATGGCGCACTTCTGTCATCTTGAGCCTTTCCTTTTATAGACAAGCTGCATAGGATACGGTCCTTGCTTTTTCTGTCAACCCAAAAAGCCTGTTGGGCCTGGATTATCATGAGCGTTTTTGTGAAGGCCGCGCATTTACAGCAAGGGGCGGAATGGCTGCTGGGGCGGTTGTTTCCCTATCGTTGTGTGGTGTGTCGCCTGCCTGCCGATCGGGCGATGGATTTATGTGCCGATTGTGAATTAAGTTTACCTTGGTTGAATCATGTGTGTGACTGGTGCCAAGAAAGCCTGTCAGAAACCGCCACACTCAAGCTATGTGGGGCTTGTATTTTAAAGCCACCCCCTTTTGAAAAATTAACGGCTTTATTTTCGTATGATTTTCCGTTGGTATCATTGGTGCATGGTTTAAAGTTTGCAAATCAAACAGCCGTATCGCGGGTGTTTGGTGAGTTGTTGGCGCAACACCTTCAACAAAAAATACAAGAAGGCATCATTCAAAAACCCGATGCGATCATTCCCGTACCATTGCATCGCAAACGTTTATTGTCGCGAGGTTACAATCAAGCCGAGCTGATTGCCTTATCATTAAAATCCAAATTAAAGCTACCCCTTTTAAACAAGCAGATTGTGCGTACGCGATATACAGAAGCACAAGCCAGTTTGGGTTTGGCTGAACGCAGAAACAATATCCGTAATGCCTTTTCTGTTCACAAGCCGATTCCGTATCAACATGTTGCGATCATTGATGATGTGGTCACGTCGTCTAATACCGTTTCGGAATTGACGTTGTTATTAAAAGCGCAGGGTGTCAAAACGGTACAGGTGTGGTCGGTGTGTAAAGCGCTATCCCGCTGGGCTTAAGTGGACGCCATTGCCTGTTCAGCTAGGTCAGGTTTAATTCAAAACACAATATTATCTTTGATAAACATCAAAGCGAATGCTTTTTCCAGCCAATTGCTGTGATGGTTTGGCAACAAGAACCGGCGCATTTTTATGACGTTTGACGACCACTCTTTTAACTGGGCTATCGAGCGCCGCTTCCAGCAAAGTTTCTGGAGCGTCTTCATGTTGTAGCAAAGCGCGTAACGCCTGCATGGGGGCTTTGACCGCAGCTGTTTTTTTACTTTCTTCAAACATGGGATCTAAATAGATCACAGCGGCAGGCGTATTGTTTTTAGTGGCGGAGAAAAAATCTTTTGCATCCGTATGGATGAAATTAAATCCCTTGCTTAAAGCCAAACGCAAAGCAGGATGATCTTTGGCACGCTTTAATGCTTCGTGCATCAATGCGTATAAAATGGGAGATCGCTCAAGCGCGATCACTTCAAAACCACTTAAACGAAGGGTCAGTGCATCTCGTAATAAACCGGCAGTGGCATCAATAATGGTTTCGCCCAATTGACGTTTGCCCAAGGCGTTGACCAACAGGGTTTTGCCTTCTTCTTGCCTTTGCAATGCGTTTTCAAAGCCTAAGTCTGGGCAAAATTGAAGTGCGTTTTTTTCTGATTGAATAAATAAAGTCAGGCCTGTTTCCGTGACGGCCAAATAAGGCGCGTCAGGGCTGCTTGCTAAAGCCAACCCATATTCATGTGCGATATGGGTGGCCTCTGCTTCACTGATGGATTCAGCGATGGAGATAGGGCATGAGGTGGGCATAGTACACTTCAATGGCAATCACAATGGTAAACAACAGCATCAGCAGAATTAAAACAGGACGCCCTCCTAATAAAAGGCGCTGTGTGTGGGTGTTTTGTTGGCGCACTTTCCATGCCATTAAGCACGGCAAAATACCCAGCAATACTGCCACGAAGATGCCACCAAATCCTAAGGCAAAAATAAAGCCTTGAGGGAATTTTAGCGCAAAGAATAAAGGAGGCAAAAAGGTGATGAGGGTCACAATAAGAGGATGTGACACGCGATGATGAAGTCCATCTTCAAGAAAGTGAAACAGGCTCATCGCGACACCCAAAAACGAGGTTAACAATACCGCAAGGGCAAATACTTTTAAAAATAAGGCCAAGAGCGGTGTGTTGCCGTATTGTGAGGTCAGCAAAATAAAAGCAGAAAGCTTGTCGCCTGCGTGAACCATTGATTGAATCGCATCGGCGGGCAACCAATTAAAGACGGTTCCAATCCACATAATGTAAACAATCAATGGAATGGTGCTGCCAATTAAAATGGCTTTTTTTAAGCGCGTGCGATCGCGATTTAAATACTCTGACAAACTGGGGATAACAGGATGAAACCCAAAAGAAGTGATAATGACAGGAATAGCCGGCCAGAGTGTGGCCGCATCACCCACCGTTTGCACTTGGCCTGCATGCGAATTTAAACCAATGGATTCAATGCCGATAAATGAAACGGCCATCAATACCATAAAGAGACGGTTCACATGATCGACAGCGTGGGTGCCTAAATAAATAATCAAACTTAACAGCGTGGTAAACAGTACCGCTGAAATCTCTTTTTGCCACGTCGCCACAAAATGAAGCACAGGGTGACTTGAGTTTTGCAGTGGTAGTTGTGATAGCCCGGTATCTATCCATTGGGCGCCGCCCGTGATATAGGCCGCGGTGAGGGCATAGAGCAAGCACATAAACGCAAACCAAGTGACGATTTTGCCGGGTTTGCCCAATGAGGCTTCTGCCATAGACAGCATGTCGCGTGCATGGGGAAGGCTTAAGTTTACTTCTAACAACAACAAGGCCGAGGCCACCGTCATGCCCCACACCACTAAAAAAATGCAAATAGTGGGGAGAAAGCCCGCGGCAGCGGTCGAGGTGGGCAGCGCTAACATGCCGGCGCCGATGGCTGTCCCGGATATCAACATCACACTACCCAGCAGACGATTTTTTAACATGCGTTACCCCTGGCGTTGAACACGGCGTTCTTCTTCCCATAAAAACAGACCCACAGACAGCCAGGAACCCATCCAGCCAAACAGTAAGCTTGCGATCATCATGATGCTCATATCGGTTTTAGAGGATAAAAAAGCCTGTGCCACTTCTAAAGAAATGATTTCTTTTGCGGCCGGTAAGGCAGAGTGAACCAACAAATGGATTAAGAAGATGGCTAAGCCGCCGCCTAATAAGCCCAATAAGGTGCCGACATAAAGAAAGGGTCTTCTGACAAACGCGCCAGTGCCCCCTAAGGTTTGGGTAATGATCAAGCGATCGCGTTCTTTTTCAATGGTTTGTCGCACTGTGACGCCTACCACTAAAATCACAAGGGCACTGATAAAGCCCAACACCAAAGCGCCAATGCGGTGTACAAAACGCTTTAAAGAAGACAAATCAGTCATGGCCTCTTCATCACGCAAGACCACATCTACCCCATCCTGCGCTTCTAAATAAGTGACAAGATCTTGTAGACGCGAGGCATCGTCAGGGCTCACGGAGGGGTAGACAAAAATGGTATCGGGAATCGGATTGTCACGTAATAACTTAAGGGGTTCTTGAAAGTCAGGTTTGCGTTTGAGATCAGCGAGTAATTGTTCTTTGCTTTGAAAATCAACTGAATCAATGCCGGGTGTGCCTTCCAACGCTTTGACAAATTTGGCCATGCTTTCTTTGGATTGTACCGGTTTTAATAGCACCATTAACGAAAGGGATTCTCGTTCACGCGCTAACATATTGTCGACACCATTGATGCTAACCAATAAGCCCAACGGTAAGGCCAAGGTCATGCCCAATAAGGCGACGGTCATAAGCGAAGAAATAGGCGCATGTCGTACGCTCATCAAGCCACTCAAGAGCGC
>Ga0302306_10001758_pt1 | contig 11521 bp, 10 predicted proteins | sample III_Palsa_E3_1_FD_198761 | JGI IMG/M metagenome (GOLD analysis project Ga0302306, IMG submission 198761) | Peat permafrost microbial communities from Stordalen Mire near Abisko, Sweden - III_Palsa_E3_1 | ecosystem: Environmental > Terrestrial > Soil > Palsa > Peat permafrost | place: Sweden...
CAATGCAGGGCCTTCCCCATGCCCGGTTTGATGCCATTCAGCGTTCTTATGATTATTTCATCCACAACTACAAAGACCCATTTTTAAGTGGATTTAGTTCCTTGTATCTTGAAAATAACCTCGATCTGGATAAAATGAAAGCAGCTATACAATTGCTGCCCAAATACAATGATTACCGTGCATTCTGCAAAATGCCCGACAGGATAGACCACACCATTTGCCATGTAAGCAAAGCCCAACTATTTACCGACAAAAGCGGCGACCGTGTACGTTTTCATATATCTGCTAATCGTTTTTTAAGTAAAATGGTAAGGATAATTGTTGGCCGCTTGCTGGAAATCGGAAATGGCACTATGAGTGTCTATGAATTTGAACATTACCTCGTCGATAAAATAACACCACAAATTATCATCCCCGCGCACCCGCAGGGGTTGTACCTATCAAAAGTGACTTACCCCTATCTTGATCTTCCGGCAAGGTCAACATTTTCAGTAATGATGAAGGACAGTGTTTGGCAGGAGGTGTGAATAAGTAATAAATTCATGTCATTGCGATCCGCTGGCCAGCGGATCGCAATGACAAATGGTTTCAAATATCAGACATCTTTATTTTATCCTTATCTTCGCAGCTTAATAATATTTTGAATGGTGTGGTTAGATAAATTTAAGCTGAACAAGGGATTATCACGTACGTTAACCGAAGCTGGTTACGAACAACCTAAAGATATCCAGCTAAAAACATTGTCGCGTATAATTGGCGGGCAGGATGTTATTGCTGTGGCACCCGAAGGTTCCGGTAAAACCAGCACTTATATTATTGGTATTTTAAACCGCATTACCCGTGGGTTTGACGATGCACCGCGCGTATTGATCCTGGTGCCCGATAAGGAACGTGTAGAATCAGTTATTGACCAATTTAACCTGCTTAAAAAAAACGATACCATACAAATAGTCGGCCTGTATGTTACCCCGGGTATTGAAGCACAGATGAATGCCCTGGCTGATGGTGCTGATATCGTTGTCGCTACGCCCGACCGCGCAAGAGCCATCTACCTTAAATTGGGCTTAAATCTTAATAAAATAGATGTTTTTATTGTTGATGATGCCGAGCAGATAGTTAAGCAAGGCATGCAACTGCCCGTTGCCGAATTGGCTAACAGCATTACCAAATCTCAGCATTTGGTATTCACCGAAGTGCTGCATGCCAAACTTCATAAAATGATAGACCCTTTTATGAAAATGCCCGCTATAGTTGAGATCGAAGAACTATCTGTTGCGCCACTGGATATGCATCAGCAGCTATTATATAATGTACTCAACTTCAGAACCAAGCTAAACCTGCTGAACATTTTTATGCAGGATGATGAACTGTTTACCAAAACAGTAGTATTTGTAAACACCCGCCTTACTGCCGAAACAGTTTATAAAAGTTTACAGCACCGCATGAAAGATGAGGTTGCATTAATAAACCCGTTATCATACGAATTTAAGAGTGTAGCTGATATAGACGATTTTAAGCAGGATGATGAACTAAAAGTATTGATCATCGCCAATGAAATTGGCGGCGAATACGACCTTAGTTGTATTCCTTTTCTGATCCATTTAGACCTACCTGAGGATAAAGAACTCTTTATAGCAAGAATGGTAAAAACTAATGGCGATGAAGATACGCTGGCCATCACTTTTGCTACCGATATTGAACTGGCCCAGGTTAAAAAAATAGAGCATGCAACAGGCAAAAAAATGCCTTTAGCCGAATTGCCCGATGACCTGATCATCGAAAAAGATAAAAAAGAAAAAGAAGTATCAGACGAAAAACCAACGGCTAAAGCCAACAAAAACGCACCGGTTACAGGCGGCGAGGCTTTTCATGAGAAAAAAGCGGCTAATTCTAAAACTTACAACTATAGCTCAGGTACAAAAGCAAAAATGAATAATAAGCGTAAACATTAAGCAATGGAAGTCTGATCAGCGGGTATAACCTTAGAGGAGGTTTAATTTCTCATTGCCGTTGACTGAAGTCAACGGGACTAAAAATGGGCGATTCTGGCTTTAGCCAAATAATCTACTATCGGACTATGTTGCATCTTCGGCTAAAGCCGGTAAATTCAATACTAATATTCCGTTGACTGAAGTCAACGGCAATGAATTTGCAAATAATAAATTTTGCAATCGTTTTTAACATCTGTTACATATTTTTTAATACCATTTCCCAAATTTTCGCATCTACCAAAACGCCTTCCTTTAAATTCTTTTCGCGTGTGCGTAGGGTATTTTCTCCAGGATAGGTAACTGGTTTATCGGCATTCACTGGCCTGCTGCTTTTGGTATAGTTGATTATTTCCTCAATTACCTGTTCGGAATAGGCGTTGTTCTGAGGTTTTATGCAGATAAATATTTGTGATACGCCGCTCTCTGTTTCATCCTTTGTTATAGCTGCGGTTGATCTGCCGCCACTTAATAAACTCGCTAGCAGATCAAGCACTAATGATAAGCCAGAACCTTTCCAAAAACCAATCGGTAATAATCGTTTTGATTCTAAAATAACCGAAGCATCGGTACTTAAATTGCCCTCATTATCATAACCACCCGGCAAAGGAAGCTGCTCATTATTTGATTTATATTGATTCATCTTGCCAACTGAATATTGTGAAATTGCCATATCTAACAGCACATGCCCATTTTTGCGCGGTACGGCAATCACCAAAGGGTTATTCCCTAACCGGGGATCGATCCCACCCCAGGGCGGCAGGTTGGCAATAGTATTTGTAAAACAAATACCTATTAAACCAGCATCGGCAGCCTGCAAACCATAAGTGCCGCCACGCATCCAATGGTTGGTATTTTTAAGGGCAACGCAGCCTATTCCATTTACTTTTGCTAGTTCAATAGCACGGTTCATGCAAATTTTGGCGTTCAACATCCCTGGCCCCAGGTTGCCGTTCCATTGTTCAAGCGCACCAAGGCTGGCTTCCAATACTGGTTCAGCACCGGGTAAAACAAAACCTTGCTGTACCATTCTCACAAACTTAGGAAAACGGTTCAATCCATGCGTATATACTCCGTCGCGACTGTTCTCTGCAAAAACTGTTGCGCATATTGTTGCCTTTGCCTGCTCAAAACCATTGGAAAGCAGTACCCGTTCAAATGCTGTTATTAATTTATCAAAAGGTACACATGTGGTTGTTTCCATAGTTTTAAAACGATATTACCGCGGCAAATATATAGGCACAATATTATTTAGCTTAAATTTAATATCATTCACCCAGTAAAATAATTAACGTTTAAAACAGTTATAATTACCTGCGTGCAAATTTCTACTTTTGCTAATATATTTTTTGAATGAAAAGTAAAGTCCTCTTTCTTTTGTTATTGGTATTGATAATTACAGGCATAGTTGTAAACTCTTGTAAAAAAGAGTCGCCTACTGCAAACATAGGGGCGCTTTTAACTGCTGGTAAATGGCAGCTGGCATCAATAACAGTTACCAATTATGTGGGCACCAATCCTACTATCGATACCTTTAATACCAATTGCGATAGCACACAAGTATTCACTTTTAATACCAACAATACCTGTACCTATACTAATTATGATTGTATTGCACAGCCTGTTGCTAAAGGCACATGGACATTATCATCAGATGGCTTATATTTATTTTCAGATATTACCTGTAAGGATACCATAACCGGGGGCATACCAAGTACGGGCAAACCATTTGTTTATTGCCAGATCACTACGCTTGGCCAATATTCTATGGTACTAACAACTGGTGACCTTACCACCTATGTTACTCCTACAACAAGGCGAAAAATCACAGTATATGGCTTTGTAAAACAAAGCAAGTCAGTAGGCAATTAGTCCCGGCACGCGTTTTATAACCATCAGGTAGATATTTATATCCCTCAAAAACAAACTTTGAGTAACAGGGATAATTTCACGATGAAAATTTTATATTTGGATGAATATAACACTGATCTGATATTTTGAAAAAAAGAATAGCCATTTTTGCTTCAGGTTCCGGATCAAACGCACAAAAGATTATGGAGCATTTTAAGCGCAGCCCCGAAGCGGAAGTTGTGCTTATACTTACCAATAACCCACAGGCTTATGTATTGCAGCGTGCCGATAATTTTGAAGTACCCTCGCATATATTCAATCGTCATGAGTTTTACCAAACTGATGATGTGATAAAGCTGTTGAAGAACCTGCAGGTTGATTTGATCGTGCTTGCCGGTTTTTTATGGCTGGTGCCTGTGCCATTATTAAAAGCGTTCCCCAACCGGATAATTAACCTGCATCCATCGCTACTACCCAAATACGGCGGCGCAGGCATGTATGGCGATCATGTGCACAAAGCTATACTTGCCGCAGGCGAAGAAGAATCAGGTATTACCATACATTTTGTAGATGAAGTATTTGACGAAGGTGAGATCATACATCAATCAAAATTTAAAATTGAACCCGGCGATAACCTGGAGATGATAAAATTTAAAGGCCAGCAACTGGAACATACGCATTTCCCAAGGGTGGTGGAAAGTTTGCTGAAGAAGATGAAGAGTTAGGTTGAGAGATTAGTGGCTGGAAGTTAGAGATTAGTTAGCACATCATTCCAATAACTGTTGCGGGGTTGCAATTATTAGACCATCAAAAAGCGCAGGCCCTTCCGACAAAGGGGGCGAGCCAGTAGTATGGCCGTGAGCGTGGAAGCATCCCCTTTGGCTTGATCTTTTGTTTTTGTATCAAGACAAAAGAAATAGGCCATAGCGGCTATGAGCGATACCACGGGATAAATAAACAACAAACATTTCATCTGCATTGCATAGAGGATTGCTTCGTACCTCGCAATGACGAGTTGAAATAATCAACAGTTTTAAACTTGAAATTTTACTCCAAAAAAACTGATCATAAAGCTCTAATCTCTAATACCTAATCCCTATCTTTGCGGCTCAAAAAATGCATTGCTAATGAGCCAATCTGTTCAAATAAAAAACGCGCTAATTTCTGTTTACTATAAAGACAACCTTGAGCCTATAATTCACGAGTTAAACCGCCTGGGTGTAAAAATATATACTACCGGTGGTACCGAAACTTTTATCCGCTCACTTGGGGTTGATGTAATTGCTGTTGAGGATCTTACCTCTTACCCGTCAATATTAGGCGGCCGGGTAAAAACCCTGCATCCCAAAGTGTTTGGTGGTATACTTGCACGCAGAAATTTCGAAAGCGATGAGCAGCAATTGGCACAATATGAGATCCCGGAAATTGACCTGGTAATTGTTGACCTTTATCCGTTTGAAGAAACCGTAAAATCTGGTGCAGGAGCCGATGATATCATCGAAAAGATAGATATTGGCGGTATTTCTCTTATTCGCGCAGCAGCAAAAAACTTTAAAGATGTAGTAATTGTAGCATCAAAAAATGATTACAGCCAGCTGGAGACATTGCTTATCAGCCAAAGCGGTACAACTACCTTGGATCAGCGCCGCACATTTGCTCAAAAGGCATTCAACATTTCTTCAAATTATGACACTGCCATCTTCCAGTACTTTAACCAGGAAGAACCTATGCCAGTATTTAAACAAAGCATACAAACCAGCCAAACCTTGCGTTATGGCGAAAATCCGCATCAACAAGGCGTATTCTACGGTAACTTGGATGCTATGTTCACCAAACTGCATGGCAAAGAGCTTTCATACAACAATTTGGTTGATGTTGATGCCGCTGTTGCACTTATCGATGAATTTACCGAGCCAACCATTGCCATATTAAAACATACCAATGCCTGCGGCATTGCATCGCGCTCGTTTATTAAAGAAGCATGGATAGATGCACTGGCTTGCGACCCGGTATCAGCCTTTGGCGGTGTCATCATCGCTAATGATGAGATCGACGCTGAAACGGCAACCGAGATCAGCAAAATATTTTATGAGGTACTGATAGCACCTGCTTATACTGACGAAGCCGTACAGATATTACAGTCAAAGAAAAACCGTATCATCCTGATTCGTCAGCCGGTGGAATTGCCTGTTAAGCAATTTAAAACCTTACTAAACGGTGTTATTGAGCAGGATAAAGACGCAGTTATCGAAGGCCCCACTCAAATGACCGCTGTAACTGAGAAGAAACCTACCGAGCATGAGCTGAAAGACCTGTTCTTCGCCAACAAGGTGGTTAAACATACCAAATCAAACACTATTGTTTTCGCTAAAAACAGCCAGCTAATGGCTAGTGGCGTTGGGCAAACCTCAAGGGTTGATTCACTGAGGCAAGCCATAATAAAAGCAGAAAGCTTTGGTTTTGACCTTAATGGAGCAGTAATGGCTTCTGACGCATTTTTTCCGTTCCCGGATTGTGCTGAGTTGGCCGCTGAAGCAGGAATAACAGCAATACTGCAACCCGGTGGATCAATAAAAGACCAGGATTCTATCGATATGTGTAATGAAAAAGGTATAGCGATGGTTACTACCGGCATACGCCACTTTAAGCATTAATTTTACTGGTTGATTGAGTGAAGGGTTGATTAAGTGAATGGTTGATTGGGTGAGTAGTTATTTAAAACACATTTAACTTAATCAACTCAATACAACTTAATCAACCAACATAACTAATCAACCAACTCAACAATAAATATTAAATTTTAACGCTTAAATAGATTATTAATTAATTTTATTAAGTGTATTTTTATCAACTTTGCAAATCTTTTGAAGCAAACTACAAATGGGTTTATTTAATTTTTTTACGCAAGAAATTGCCATCGACTTAGGTACCGCAAATACCCTCATCATACATAACGACAAAGTTGTTGTCGACGAACCATCGATAGTTGCTTTTGACCGAACAACAAATAAGGTGATTGCCATTGGCCGCCAGGCTATGCAAATGGAAGGCAAAACGCACGATAATATTCGTACCGTTCGCCCGCTTAAAGATGGTGTAATAGCCGACTTTAATGCTGCTGAACACATGATACGCGGTATGATCAAGATGATCAACCCGGGCAAGGGCTGGTTTTTCCCATCGTTGCGTATGGTGATCTGTATACCATCAGGTATTACCGAGGTTGAAAAACGTGCCGTACGTGATAGCGCCGAAATTGCAGGTGCTAAAGAGGTTTATCTTATTCATGAGCCAATGGCTGCCGCGGTAGGTATTGGTATTGATGTGGAAGAACCGATGGGCAACATGATCATTGATATTGGTGGTGGTACTACCGAGATTGCGGTTATCGCGCTATCAGGTATCGTATGCGACCAGTCTATCCGTGTTGCGGGTGATAACTTCGACTCTGATATTGTACAATATATCCGCCGCCAGCATAACATCATGATAGGTGACCGTACTGCTGAAAAGATCAAAATTGAGGTTGGAGCCGCTTTACCGGAGTTAGCTGATCCACCTGCTGATTTTGCTGTACAAGGTCGTGATTTAATGACTGGCGTACCTAAGCAGATCATGGTATCTTATACTGAAATTGCACATTGCCTTGATAAATCTATCTCGAAAATAGAAGAAGCGATACTGAAAGCATTAGAAATAACTCCGCCTGAATTATCGGCTGATATTTATCAAACCGGTATTTACTTAACCGGCGGTGGTGCCTTATTGCGCGGGCTTGACAAACGTGTGGCCTCAAAAACCAAACTACCGGTTCACGTTGCCGAAGATCCGCTTCGCGCAGTGGTACGCGGCACAGGTACTGCTTTAAAAAATATTGGTAATTTTAAATTCTTAATGCAATAACTTGTTGTAGGTTATAAGTTGCAAGTTGTGTGTGTAAAGCGGCTAACTTGCAACCTATAACCTACAACTTGCAACTAAAAAACCATGCGTAATCTTTTAATCTTCATTACTAAGTACAACGCATTCTTTTTATTCCTGATTTTTGAGATAACCTCTATTGTTATCTATATAAAATACAACTCTTTTCAAAAGGCTACTTTTATTAACAGCGCTAATGATGTTACCGGCAAAATGTACACCCGCATTAATGGTTTATATGATTATATGTCGTTAAAAGAGGTAAATGACAGCCTTGCCCGCGAAAATGCCAGCCTGCGTAATCAGCTTAAATCATCATTTTATGTTGATACTGTTGCCAAACATAAGGTAGCCGACTCCGTATACAAGGTGCAATATGAATATACTGTAGCCAAAGTGATCAATAACTCCGTAAATCATAGCAACAACTACATTACCATTAACCGCGGCAGTAAGGATGGTATTGCAGTGGGTATGGGGGTAATTAGCAACGGCGGTATTGTAGGTAAGGTGGTAAATGTTACCGAGCATTTTGCCAATGTGCAATCTATGCTTAATAAAGACACCCGCTTTAGTGTGATGCTGGTAAACAATAAAGAAATAGGCTACATCCGCTGGGGTGATGACATGAACCCGCATAAAGGCCTGCTGATGGATGTAAACAACAACGCACAACCCAGGTTAGGCGAAGCGGTAGTAACTTCAGGCTATTCATTATTTCCGGCGGGGATAATGGTTGGCAGGTTAACTGATCTGCATCCAAAAGGCGGCGGCATATCCTTAAATATGGAAGTAACTTTTTCAGTTGATTTTACCAAGCTGCAATACGTTGATGTTGTAGATAATAAGTTCGCAAAGGAACAAGAGGGACTGGAGGCTCTGCAAAAGAAGGATGATTAGAACTGTTTTGGTTAACCTTATCAGGTTTATACTGCTGGTTTTTATACAGGTTTTTTTATTGAAAAACATAACGCTGTATAATCTGGCTACGCCTTACTTATATATCTTATTCATTTTATTGCTGCCGTTCGAAACGCCTAACATACTACTGTTTGCCTTAGCGTTTATAACAGGCTTAACTATTGATGCTTTTTATGATACACCGGGGCTGCACGCTGCAGCTTGTGTGTTGCTGGCATTGGTGCGTATTTTATTCATCAGCATTACTGTACAAAAAGATGGCTTTGATAATGAACCAGAACCTACGCTAAGTATTATGGGTTTCAGGTGGTTTTTAACCTATGCGCTGGTACTTACCCTTTTTCATCATTTTTTCCTTTTCAATTTAGAAGCTTTTAACTTATCGCAAATACAATACACACTAAGCCGCTTTGTTTTGAGTTCTTTATTTACCGTATTTTTGATGCTGGTTTCCGGCTTGTTATTTTACAGGAGAAAAGAACGTAAATGAATAGTTTTTTCGTAAGGCGATATGTCATCGCAGGTATTTTTATAACGATAATATTAATATTGCTTGCCAAACTGTTTTACATACAGATAATTGACAAGGAATACAGCATTTACGCCACAAAAAACGTATTACGCCAGTATAAGATCTACCCAGCTCGTGGGCCGATATTAGATCGTAACAATAAAGTACTGGTAGAAAACGAAGCCTTTTATGATATTATGGTAATACCCAAACAGGTAAAACCATTTGATACCCTTGAATTTTGTAAGCTACTGAATATTGATAAGGCTGAATTCGACCGCAGGTTTGAAAAAGCTATCAAATATTCGCCCAGTACATCATCCATATTTGAAAAACAGCTATCGGCTGAAACCTATGCCTCGTTGCAGGAACGGCTATCAGAATTTCCTGGCTTTTTCTCAACAACAAGGTATTTACGCACCTATCCTGATTCAGTAGCGGCACAGTTCCTGGGTTATATTGGTGAGGTTACTGATAAAGACATCCAACATTCTAATGGCTACTACCATTCCGGCGATTACATAGGCATTACCGGTGTTGAAAAAGCATATGAAAGTGTTTTAAGGGGACAAGTTGGCGTAAAGAACATGGTGGTTGATTCGCACAACATACCAAAAGGCAGCTATATGAACGGCGCACTGGATACGCCTGAACGTGCAGGTGAGCGTCTCATCTCCTCGCTCGACCTGCGAATACAAAAGCTTGGCGAAGAATTAATGCATAACAAGGTAGGCAGTATTGTAGCCATAGAACCCTCAACAGGCGAGATCTTGTGTTTTGTGAGCAGTCCAACCTATGACCCTAACCTGATGGTAGGTCGCGACCGTGGCAACAATGCCGCTAAAATGTATAAAGACCCTTACAATCCATTTTTGATAAGGCCCATCCAGGCTTATTATCCGCCGGGATCGTCATTTAAACCCTTAGCGGCTTTGATAGCCTTGCAGGAAGGAATCATTACACCGCAAACATCGTTTGATTGCGTGGCGGCTTATCATGCTGGTAACCACATTGTAAAATGCGATGAAGCTCATGGTATTACCAATTTAACACATGGTATTGCCATGTCATGCAATACTTATTTTTGTAATGTATTTACCGAGGTGATGGATCATTACGGCACCAAAAATCTGCATCAAACTTATACTGATTGGAGAGGCGATGTGAATAAATTTGGGTTCGGCGAGAAACTGGGTGTCGATTTGCCGAATGAAAAACATGGCTTTGTACCTACTGCAGATTATTATGACGAAAAGTTCAAAAATACAAACTGGCGCCCAAGCTCTATAATATCCTTAGCTATTGGCCAGGGTGAATTGGAAGCTACGCCATTACAGTTAGCTAATATTGAATGTACCATTGCAAATCATGGTTACTATTATACTCCGCACTTAATAAAAGCCATTGGCGATAAGCAGATCTCAAAAACAGAATACCTGAAACAAAATTATGTAGGCATAGCCCCGCAATACTTTGAGCCGGTAATTGATGGCATGCAACAAGTGGTTGAAAGCGGCACTGCCGCCAGTTCAAGAATACCGGGTATTATTATGTGTGGAAAAACAGGTACAGCACAAAATCCACATGGTAAAAACCACTCAATATTTGTGGCTTTCGCACCACGGGATCATCCTCGTATAGCTATTGCTGTAGTAGTTGAAAACGCCGGACAAGGCGCATGGTGGGCCGCACCTATAGCCAGCTATATAGTTGAGAAATATTTAACTGATACGATCAAACGGCCACATGATGAGTTTGAACGCATTAAGAATGCCAACTTATTGCCCGATCCTTCTTTTTACTATTCACAGATCAGAAGGGATGCGCAACGAGATAGCCTGAAAAAACAAAAGATTACGGATAGCTTGCGCAAAAAAGCGCAGATCAAAAGCGCAGCTACAAAAAAACTCAATGATAATCGCATAGCAGCGTTAGCATCATCAGCAATAAAAAGGAAAGAGAATGACTAATAATCAGCCGCGCAGCTTCTTTTTTAATGTCGACTGGATTACGGTATTCCTGTATCTTGCCCTGTGTACTATAGGCTGGCTTAACATTCATTCTGCGGCTTTCAATCCTAAGCATCCGGGTATACTCGATCTGGCTACCGATTATGGCAAGCAATTCATCTACATTATTATTGGGATTGTTTTAGGCATCATGATCTTGCTGCTCGAGAGCCGGTTTATTGCCGCGCTTGCCCCTGCTTTTTATGCAATAACCACCCTATTGCTCATGCTAGTACTGGTTGTTGGCCGTAACGTGGGCGGAAACCAGGCATGGATCTCGCTTGGAGGCGGTTTTAGGTTACAGCCATCAGAGTTTGCAA
>Ga0302306_10001760_pt1 | contig 11512 bp, 5 predicted proteins | sample III_Palsa_E3_1_FD_198761 | JGI IMG/M metagenome (GOLD analysis project Ga0302306, IMG submission 198761) | Peat permafrost microbial communities from Stordalen Mire near Abisko, Sweden - III_Palsa_E3_1 | ecosystem: Environmental > Terrestrial > Soil > Palsa > Peat permafrost | place: Sweden...
ATGCGCTTTCGGAGATTTCGACAATGACGGTGACCTCGATATCATCATCATGAATCAAAACGAGCCTCCGTCGCTGCTGCGTAACGACGCGCCTACGACGAATCATTGGATCAAGGTTCGAATGCGAGGAACGAAGAGCAATCGCAGTGCAATTGGAGCGAGGGTGCTTGTCCGCAGCAATGGCAAAGTGCAGGTCCAAGAGGTGCTTAGCCAATCCAGCTATGTATCCTCGAACGACCCACGTCTGCACTTCGGCCTAGGAGCCGCCGAAAATGTTGATGTAGAACTTCGTTGGCCATTAGGAGCGATTGAGATTCACAAAAATATAGCGGCAAATCAATTGGTGACATTCAATGAAGGCTCTTCAAACTTTCATGTCGAAAAGCTAACCGGATTTCCAATTTAACTTCTGCGTTTCGACCGTCGATCCTTGACCGGAGTGCGGGGCTCAGCTTTCAATTTGAGGCCCGCGAATGCTTCTCTTATCATGAATGACCATTCTCCATCGAAATGGCGTCCACTTCTATTTCGAATAACAAATCCTCACGGCAGATAGTCGAATGCGCTGGCAGAATTGGCAACTGCGGGATTCCACGTTCTCGACAGCAGGCTTCGAAAAGAGGTAGTGACTTGATATTCCGAAAATATCCAACTGCACGTGTCGTGTTCTTCCAATCCATTTTTCGAGACTTCAGGATCGCCTCGACAACATCGAGCGACCGGTGGATTTGGTTCACGGTGTCATTCAGAAACATACTCATTCCGTCGGCAGCAATGCTCGCAGTGCCTGAAATCATAAGCAGACGCCAGCTTGGAAATGTCACCTCGACAGCACGACTAAATGAACTGCGGTATTCCGTCGCAGAACACTGAAGGGGTGAGGTAACTTCTTTTATCCGTACATCCCCGTGACGTGGCCGAATGGCGAGACCGCCCGCGACTAGAGCAGAACCCGTAGGGTTGTGAGCGCCAATTCCCGTGCTGGCGGGAATCAATCGGTCGAAGACGGCCCTACTCTCAAAGAACTTTGTTCGCGCGGCATTAAATTCGCCATACCAAGCAAGCAGATCATCAAGATAGAACCAAGTTCGCACGATATGCGAGAAATCCATTCCGACTTCACCTAACGCAATCTCGATCTGCTCTAAGCAACTGGTGGTTTGGGAACCGCGCGTCTCCCCAGAATCAGTCGGCAAGATACCTGCCAACAAACAGTAATCCGCATCTTCATCCGACCAGTGGCTGCCAACTACTCGGTCTGCCAACGTCACTCGGTTAACAGGACAACCGTCGATAATGAGAGCTTGTGTACCAGAGACGTAGGTTTCTTCTTGAGGTTCGCCCTGGATCCACATCATCGGCCAATTTGCTCCTACCATCTGACCAAGTGCAGTCTCCTCCAACTCGGATTCGGCAACAACGAGTTGCGCGATCGTCTCGCCAGAATGTGGTGGAAAGCCGCTAAATATCGAAAGATCATCAGGAGCGTCGCGCCAAACGTTGATGAGCCGCCCACGGGTCTGGACACGATCGACCACAACTTCATTACGCTGTTCCGAATGTTCGAATGCCGCATTCATCCTCTACCCCCTATAAACCAACTAGAATGGCTGTTCTCCGCGCGTCCGAACTGATCTTACAAACGAGGAGGTCGACAACCGATGTCTTAGCATGAAGGTCAGCAATTTGGGTCATTACCGCTAAACAGAACAAGCATCGATCCATGTTCACATCGACTGCAGTGCTGGATCTGTCAACCACATCGTCGTAACCACCTCAAAGGTTTGAACGCATCTCTGGATCGAGACCAAAGCGCTACATCGCCAACTCTGGCGATGAATCACATGGAGGGAGGCCTCGATGATCTGGCTTGGTCTGGGACGACAGACGCGCGGTCTTCGTGGAACGCCTTTTGCTTCGAGAAAGAAGCTTGGTGCACACGAATGGCTGCTGAAAGTGGCTTATTTGACTGCGCGATCGCCAGTTCTAGAGCTTGCGCTTCCGTGGAAGAGGCACGAGAGAACAAACCTTCTTCGGCGTAGGATGCCGCCAATGTGTCGAGCACTTCGGCATTCTCTGGCTGAGCATTTGCAGCGCTTTCGGCTAGACGTGCAGCTTCGGCACCGTTGCGCAATGAGACATCAGGTGAGGTAGCTAGCAACCATGCCGTGCCGATCATTGCACTAACGCTAGTGGGCTCAATAAGCTGCGCCTTCCGCCAATGCACGAGCGCCTCCGAGTCTTTCGACAACATCTCGTAAGCCCTGCCGAGAGCTTCTTCACCTGGTTCGAAGTGAGGCCTGATAGTGATAGCTGCTTCAAGCTCCGGTAACGCCTGCTCAGCGTGGCCCTGGTCCAGCATGAATCTGCCGAGGACAAAGTGATCCTGAACTGACAGCGGGTTGATGCGAAGAGCTTCGCGGAGGTGCTGGAATGACCCCTCCACATCTCCATGGAGATAGAGTGAGACGCCCAGTCCGTTCTGGGCTTTTTCATTTCCCGGATCAAGGGCGACAGCATTCTTCCAGATCTCGAGCGCTTGGCCAGGCATTTTCTTTTCTTCCAACTGCATCGCTTCATCGATCAGCTTGTACTGCTTTACTGCTGGAACCTGAATTTCTTCGATACCGTTTCCGTCCGTGTTTACGAACTCAGGTAGATTAACGGCTCGGTTAGCAGCTGTGGAGTTATCGATCAGAATCGCTGGACTGGAGTTTCCCTGTTCGTCGATGTGGGTTAAGTACATCTGCGTATAGAACGACCGGGCTTTCGATGAAAATACTAGCCAGCGACCGTTCGGCGAGAAACTGTGCCAAGAATTCATTAGAGGCGTATTGGCAGTTAGACGTCGCGACTCGCCCCCTCCGGAAGGGACGATATAGAGTTGGCTATCCGGACGCATCAATTGCCCATTGTGGCACTGCACAAACACAATCCATCGTCCATCCGGAGAAACCTTGGGGAAATTGTTGCTCATTCCGTTATGGGAAGCGCCGGCGATGGGTTCTGGTATTCCGCCACGCCCCTCGTTGAATGGCACGCGATAAAGGTCGTACTGAATCTGCGTTTCGTTCGGGTCATTGGCATGTAATGCCTTTGGCTGACCTTGAGGATACGGGTCCTTTGCTTCGGCTCGGGCGAAGACAATGTACTTCCCATCTGGACTCCACACTCCATCTGTTTGCACATATCGCGGATCGTCCGCCCCGGGAAGGGGCCGACGCTTGCCAGAGGAACGGTCATACCACTCGAGGATGCCTCGCGTGGGATAAAAGACCTGTAAGAATCGATAGTCCTTGAAGTTTGTGACGTAATAAGTATTCGAGATGTCGAGTGCGGACCCGGCAAATGTGCTCAAGACATACCGTCCATCTGGGGAGACCTGCGACATGAAGCCGACCCTTAATTTTCCTGCTTCGCCGTCAGTATTCCACTGCACAACATCTTTATTCTGAATGGAAATATGACGTTCGACAGGGACGACTGCGTAAAGACCTTTGTCGTTCGCCGGTCCGTCTACATCGATTCCCATCGTCTTGCCATCGCGTGAGAAGGAATGGCAGTTAGCGCATGTGGGCATATCCTTCAAAACCGTATGGCTCTCGGCCTGACGCACGTCCCTGAGACGCCAGTTGATGAGATGAATCGATGTCGGGGACAGCGGCTGTACGGTACCGTTTGCACCTTGGCTCGGCATAAGCGGCACATCTCGATAGAAGATGGGCGCGCCAACTGGATCGACCGAAGTAGAAAAGGTGATACGCGATTGTGAAGAGATTTGGTGCGCTGAATTATATCCAGTTATAGTCAGAACTGCGGGTTGGAGAGTGGAATGCTCTTGAATTTTTGCCCACGTGGCGGCGTCGGGGGACCATGTCCAGGAAGCAGCTTGCTTTGGTGTCAGCGTCGGCAACTCGTTGGTAGAGCTCACACACTCAGGATCAATGTGCCCAATCTTCATGCGTTGTCCAAGTGTTTCCACTTGAATTGGAGACACGTTATCCGCAAACACGAACTTGATTTGCCATGAGATGGCTGCGGCATCGCGCCAGATAAACATGGGAGGCGTAATCCCCGGCGGGAAAATGGACTTATCAAGAGGATAGTCAATGGACAGCGGCCAAAGAGATGCTTTTGAGTCGCCTTCCTGTGCGTAGCCGAAAACTTTGTTGCGTGGCGATGCAAGGATAGAGAAGACCACAAGAGTGATCACAAGAGTTGGGGCCGCGACAAATAGGTGCCGGCGTATGCAAAGTCGTCTTAGCGGTCGGTCGGCCATTGGTTGCACCTCTGGATCCAGGTTCGAACGATGACCCATAGAATTATGACATGGTTATGAACGGTGGCGAAGAGCTAAGAGATTTAAGTACGGAACGCGAAACTCTTTGCAAGCAAACTGATACCCGGGCGCTAGCTGCGCGCCCGGGTCCAGGAGAGGTTAGAAGGTGAACTTGAGAGCGGCTTGCCCGACGCGCGATACATTTGTCACAGAGCCTTGGCCGTTGTTGACTTGGGCGAAGGTAGAGTCCGTTGGCCACGTATCTGGGCCGCCCATGATTGGATGGTTGAAGGCATTGAAAAACTCGAAGCGCAACTGCAGCGCATAATTCTCGCGAATGGTCCAGTTTTTCATCAGCGACGCGTCGACGTTGAAGCCCGGAGGACTGTACATGAGATTGCGGTAACTGTTGCCGAAGGTGCCGTCGTGGCGAGTAACGAAGGCAGCTGGATTGAAGTATTGCTTCAGATAATGCGATCGGCCGCCCTGTCTGACTTTGAGTGGAACTCCCGGGACGCGGTCGGCGCGATCGCCACCGCAAAACTGCAAACAGCCGCCACCGTAGCCGGGCTCGCCGTAGGCTGCCTGGCTGCTGCCCGCGCCGATACTGAACGGGGTGCCTGATTGCCAGGTAATGATGGGACTGAGCTCCCATGATCCGAGCGCCTCTCGCATGAATATATTGTGCCCGCGCAAATCGGGACTCCGGTAAATAAAGGTGGAGACCCAGCTGAAGGGAATACTGGCGCTCGAAATGCCGCGGCTCCATCTTAGGTTCGCTGGATTGTCTATACCGGCTTGAACGACGGCCAGGTTTGCGCCACTGGCTACGTCGATCCCCTTCGCCCAAGTGAAGCTGGACTGCGCCTGAAAGCCATGGGACATGCGCCGTTCGAAAAAGATTTGCAGAGAATGATAGTCGGCTGTCGCGCCGCTATCGTATTCCAGGATGCCGGTGAATTTAGAGTATGGAGCAACGGGGGGAGGAGCCAGCGACGGAATTGGGCACGAAGGCGACGTGTAGGAGGTGCAGTAGCTGTAGCCGGCAAAGTTTTTGTCCACCACGTAGTCTTGATGATAGGATTCGCTGCCCACATAGGCAATGCGCACGCTCATTACACTGGTGAATTGCTGTTCTACCGAGGCATTCCAGGACTGTGTCATGCTCCCCTTAAAGTTCCGGGCGAAGGAAGCCTGCAGGTAGACCGGCCCCTGGATTACCGAGTCAGCAGGTGGCTTGTAGCCGATGGAGGCGAATGGCGGAAACGGGCTGACGCCGTCGGTTCCGAAGGTCGAGGTGTCCCATGGGTTGTGGAAGTCCATGAAGCCGGTGATCGATTGACCGGTGTTCGGAACGCATGCGCTAGGGACTCCGCCAGTGGAACAGATGGGCACATTCGACGGCGCGGCCGGCGAGAAGGCAGGCGCAAAAGGCGCGATATCGACGGCATGATTATAAATAGAATAGTTAGGCGGGGCGCTAAACATGCCGAACGCAGCATGGAAGACGGTGTGTGGCATACTCTGCGGCTGGAAGGCCACCCCAATTCGGGGCTCGAAGTAGTTATAGTCGCTGGGGCGAAGAGCGTCGTTCACGCCAGGATCGCCTGGGTAAACCAAGCCCAACGGCGCCAAGGGGAACCGGGTGCTCTGCTGGCCGGCTACAAAAGCCGCCCCGCGCCCTCCGACAGAAACCGGCGCGACATCGGGGGCCCAGCGCATGCCGAGCGTGAGCGTAAGAGAACGGGTCACACGGAACTCGTCGCTGACGTACGGCTGGATCTGCCATGCCTGGATGTCGGACAGTTCCCCCGCCCCCTGCTCAAAGCTGCTCATGTAGCCCAACAGCCAGTCGGCTTCGCCATTGCCGGTGTAGCCGCCGCCAAAACCGATGATCGCGTCGGCCGGATAGTTGCTTGCGTTTTCTTCTGCCCTCTGGTGTTGCAGGTCGATACCCACCGTCACGGTGTGACGGCCAATAGACTTAATTAGGTTGTCGTAGATGCCCTCCGTGGAACGCACCTCGCTCGAGGGTGGGGTCCATCCGCCATTAGCGCCGCCGAAAACCGCGCCTTCCATATAGCAGGCCGGCTCGATCACGGCGATATAACGCGACCAGCACATAGGTTTGCCATTGTGGTCAAATACCTGCGCACCATTGTGGGCGCTCTGTTGGGTCCACAAAACTGTCGCAGTGTTGACTGTAGACGGATTGATCGTCCAGGTGTGCTGTGCAATTTCGTTGAAGTACCACATTTGTTCGCCGAAGGTTTCGGTCCAGTTCGTCAGGTTGAGCACGGAGAGAACATTACCCGGTACGCTACCCGAAGGTTGAATGAACTTGTCTATGTACGACCGCACTGTGAGGCGCTGACTTTTCGAAAGATCGTAGTCAATCCTTCCCGTATACTCGTCGACAATGTTTTTCAAGGCAGCCGAAGAATAAAACATCTGTCCGGCCAGGTTTTGGCCCGGGCCCGACGGAGCCATTGTCCCTGTGCCGGGGCTCGTGTGCCCCGGTAGACCATCATTGGTGACTTGCACAGCCACCGGATCGAGCGATCCAATGAGCTGGTTCGGCTTCCCGTTGGCAAACTGGAATGGCCCGTTCAACCAACCGCAGGAAAGAGTTCGGGGTCCGGTATAACCTGAACCGCAGCTGCTATTGTTCGCCTCAGCGTAATCGACCAAGCCACTGAAGTCCCCGTTCAACATCTGCACCGTGGGGGTCGTCGTCTCATTGTTTGATGCCCCTCCACCGAAATCGGCCCGGGTTCCCTGGTAGTTGAAGAAGAAGAATAACTTGTTTTTGAGTATGGGGCCTCCCACATAGCCGCCGAACTGGTTGCGAATGAGCGGGTCGAGAGTGTGGTTGCTCCAATTTGCGGCGTTAAAGTCCTGGTTACGTAGAAATTCGAATAGGCCGCCATGCCACCGGTTGGTGCCGCTTCTGGTGGCCATCGAAACGACGCCGCCGAACGAGAAGCCATAGATAGCACTGAAGTTGTTGGAAATTAGACGGAATTCCTGAGTAGCATCGGGGTTCGGTGTTGGCGAGTTACCACCCAGATAATTGTCCATATTAGATACGCCGTCAAGCATGTAATAGGTGCTACCGACGCGGCCGCCGTTGGTCGATGCCGCCTCCTCATTGGGAAACGACATTCCATTTTGGCTGGAGTAAACGCCAGCCTTGTTCGCATCGATCATTCCCGGCGCCAGAAGTGCCAGGGCGGAGGGATCGCGCCCATTGAGCGGCAGCTCGCTTATCTCCGCTTGGTTGATGGTCATAGCGATTTCGGAAGTCGTCGTGTTAAGCAGCTCCGTATTCGAGGTCACGGTCACCGTCGCCTCGGCACTCCCCACCTTCAACTGGACGTTTTGTGTCGCGTTGGCATTCGCTTCAATGACGATGCCGCTCTGCAAATACTTGGCGAATCCCTGTCCAGAAATACTCAAAGAGTAATTGCCCGGGGGCACGAGCTTGAAGAAGTAAACGCCGCTACTGTCTGTAGTGACTGTCTGCGGGTAATTGGTGTCGACGTTCGTAAGGATGACGGTTACACCTGCAACAGCTGCTCCTCCAGGATCGGAGACCAATCCGGTCAAGCTTCCGTTGGTGCCCTGCGCAAAGATATACGAGGCTGAACTGAACAGTCCAAACACGGTTAGTAGCAAACAAACACACCATTTCGATGCCCTGCGTGAAGCCACGATCGCCCCCTGAAATGGGACCTCAACGTGTGGTTCATGCTGTCTGTCTTGTGAGCTCATCATCCGATTCGCAACCGCTTCCAGATTCGCCTGCGTCATTGCTTCGACCTCATAAGGGGTTTCCAAATCTTGTTTTGACAACGTTGTCAACTTGCAACACGAAAATTTACTCGGTCGGGATCATGTCTGTCAAGCTTTTAGTTTATGTTGGACTACAACTTTGGACGGATGCCCGTCCGCTACCCAATCGAGTGTGAACTCAGCCAAATTCCATCTCGTGCGCGTCCGGCAGAACTCCGCTGCTTTCCGAATACGCTGGAGTGGCGACTGAACTTACAAGTCCGTACCGGCAGCGCGTTCTTCTGACTGCGCGAATCATTGATGCGAATTTTGGCTGGAACGCAAGTCCGGGACTCGCAGAACGAGATTTCGAACGGGTAACGTGGATTGTCCGATGTCGAGGGTTCGAACGCGCAGGCGTAAGATTCCAGTGATCAGAGCACGCCTGATTAAACTCACTGGATCGACTCAGTTCCATGCAGAGCCGAAAGATATAATAGCGAACCACAGGGAGACTGCGCTCAGGCGGCACGGAACGATATCCCTATGCACTCACAATGGACAAGGCGCCGAGACCGATGACACCGATGGGGTTGAGAATGGGGCCACTTTGCATTGCAGCGGCAATTCTGCTTCTATCAGAACCATTTGTGTTCGCGGCTTCATCTTGCGTTGCGTCTCCAGAACTACAAGCTCTCATAAGAGCCAAACCTACCGCTGACACTTATACCTCCGTGGGCGATTGGTTTGCTAGCCATAAACAGTTTCACTGCGCTGCTGATGCATTCGCATCATCATTCCGTCTACAACCAACATCAGCATCTGTTGCCTATCTGTGGGGATTGAGTCTGTCGTCCGCGGGTGAGAATGAGCAAGCTATTGCGCCACTAAAACAGGCCATACGCCTCGACGCAAACGATATTCGACCTCACCTGGCATTAGCCACCGTACTGGACCGGATGAAAAAGCCCGTGGAAGCTGAAGCGGAGTGGCGCGAGGCCCTCGCAATCGATCCTCAATCGGCGGCGGCCTTGGATTCGCTATCTTGGAAGATGGTTGATGAAAAGAACTACGCTTCCGTCATTGCATTGCTCGACAAACCCGAGATGGAGCAAACCCGGACCGCAGTGCAAAGTCTGAACCTCGGGATTGCCTATGCTGGCAGGGTGCAGCTCGACAAAGCCGCGGCTATTCTTCGCGAGGGGTTGAACAACAACGAGGACTCCTTGCCCATTGCAGATGAATTGGCGGTGGTCCTGATGTTACTTGGCCGCAACGAAGAGGCCTATTCTGTCTTTGAGCTAGCGCTGGCCAAACATCCCAACGATCAACCGACCCAGATTCTTTATCTGCATACATTGGTCAGTAGCAAGTCGAATAAAGCGTTCGATTACAGCCGGAGCCTGCTTGCACTCTACCCGAATCAGTGGGAAGTACTTTATCTCGCGGGGCTGCTCGAGTCGCGCAAAGCAGACTTCGAGCAGGCACGCGCGCACCTTGAACATTCTGTTTCGCTGAATCCTGGCTACTATCAATCACAGGAGGCGCTTGGTACGGTTTTGGTTGAATTGGGCAACCTTCCCGCCGCAAGGGTTCACCTTGAGAGGGCTATAGCGCTGGGCGACAACCAGCAGGAGGTCAACTACGAACTGGCTAAGGTTCTTCAGCGGCTTGGCGATACCGCAGGGGCGCAAGAAAGGTTAGGGACCTACCAGCAATTGAGAAAAACACGAATGGATGCGGCACAAGCAGCTGGGAAGGCAGAGATGGGTGACCAAGCGATGGCAGCTGGCAATCCGTCTCAGGCGGTGTCTTCTTATCAAGAGGCGCTTGAGACCCAACCTAACGAGCCATTGTTGTATTACAAGCTCTCTGAAGCCTTGGATAGGACGAAGGATTTCGCCGGAGAGAAAGTTGCTCTTCAGAAGGCCATCCAGCTGAACCCTAATCTTGCAGAAGCCCAAAATCAGATGGGTTACCTTGCCGCTAGAACAGGCGACTTTGCGCAAGCTGAGACCTACTTTCGCGTCGCGGTGCATGTCTCTCCGTCGTACGTCGTCGGATGGATCAACCTCGCAGCCACTTTGGCCAGTGAAGAGAAATGGCAGGACGCCAAGCAGGTCCTCAACCATGTAACGGAGATTGATCCGGATAACGTCCAGGCGCGTCAGTTGGGGCAAGCGCTGAGAGATGTTCACCCGGACCAGTGATCTTATGAAACAGCAGTTCGGTCTGCTTTCAGATTGAAGTGATCTTGAAATCGATCGGTTGCGTGGGCGGAGAGCTCCGGTGTTCAATTCACACCACTTCCCTATTGCTGCCCCGCACCCCGCGCACCGCACATCTGAGTGACAGATGGAAAGATCACATCACCTATGCTTCCCCACTCACACCACGTCAAGTAGAGAATCGTGCAAATGATTTTCAACGGCTCCATGATTCGTATGGTCGCGATCGTGTTCGTCGCGAGATGTGAAGCAGGCAATCGAAGGCGTCTCCCGCGTGATCCACCATACTAAGTCTCGCGGCAGTGATTCAATTCGGCTAATCTCACCGCACATCCGGATGCGCGCCGGCTCAGGCCCACACCCAAATTTGGATTGAATCCTACTTTTGTTCCCCCATGTGACGGATCGTGGTCTGTAGGACTCGCACATTCGCGGGTTGTGCTCAAAGAAACAGGGTAGCTTCCGCAACATCAGTCGATTCCATCATCGTAGAAGCTCTGACGCCTTCGTCCGTCCGGCCTCGTCCCAAAGCGAATTCGGTCTTAATGCCTCCGGGACATAAGATGCAGACTTTGATCCCAAAAGGCCGCAACTCGTCGTCAAGTGCCTGAGCGAATCCGACCTGCGCAGATTTTCGTTGCGCTATAAACAGCTTCGTTTCCTGTCCCATGAAGTCCTGCTACTGACGAAATGAAGACCATAGTGCCGGAACGTTGAGCGATCAGATATGGTGCCGCTTCACGTGAAAATATGAACAAACTTCGCATATTCGCTGCCATGAGCGCGTCATAGTCATCTACTGATGTATCGATGAGCTGCTTATACGCTCCCTGCCCTGCGTTATTGATCAAGAAGTCGAGTCTCCCGAACACATGAATACACTTGGCCACGGCTGCTTTAGCCGTTGACGGTTCCGCGGCATCGCCTGGAACAGCGACTGCCTTCCCGCCCAAGCCAGCGATCTCGCGCACCAAACTGTCGAGTTTGTCTGCGCGGCGTGCTGTAACTACGACACGGATGCCATCTCGCGCGAAGGCCAGTGCCGTTGCTCGGCCTACACCTGAACTCGCACAGTAACAAGTGCAGTTCTGCCGGCGAGGTTCGCTCTGAGTCCAATACGTTCTTCCATAACCCGACTCTTGTTAAGGCTTATGAGCGCCAAATATACTTTTCGGCTCGTGTGACTTACGATCGAGCGGTCAGTACATTTTTCAGCGAAGCGCCGAGGGCA
>Ga0302306_10001765_pt1 | contig 11496 bp, 10 predicted proteins | sample III_Palsa_E3_1_FD_198761 | JGI IMG/M metagenome (GOLD analysis project Ga0302306, IMG submission 198761) | Peat permafrost microbial communities from Stordalen Mire near Abisko, Sweden - III_Palsa_E3_1 | ecosystem: Environmental > Terrestrial > Soil > Palsa > Peat permafrost | place: Sweden...
CCCGGAAGAACGGTTTTGCCTTTAAGGTCGATAACTTTCGTACTATCGCCCACAAAAGTCCGGATAACTGCATCCGGTCCAACGGCCACGATGTTTCCGTTGCTAATGGCAATGGCCTGCGCCCGGTCGCCTTTCGCTTTCAGGGTAACAATATTGCCGTCCAGCAATACGAGGCTGGCTTTAGGCGTCTTGCCGACATTAATAAACAGGATCAACGCGGCAACAAGATAAATATACTTCATCGGATGGGTTTTTTGTCACACAAATACTAAGGGCACCGCCTCTACCTCAAATTTCTCGGGGTAAAATATCAACAGGCCGTTATTAAACTGGCATCGCGCTATACATGGGCCATATAGCCACTGCAATTGGTTGTTTAGCTTGTACTTACCGAATGGGTTGCGTTCAATATGGTATTCGTTGCAAACACTAACGCCTTCAAAATGCATATGCCCCGAAAAACCCATCCGGCAATCGTGTCGCCTGATAAACTCCAGGTGGTCGTGGTAAGCCCCGGCCTCCTGCGGGAAAGAGGTCTTAACCCCATGCAGGTCAGGATAAGCGAAATGCGAAAAGAACACCCTGTGCCCGCCGTAGTCCCTTACTTCAAACTCAGGCAGATCCCGAAGGTAGGCTTTGTCAACGCCTGTGATCAACGCCGGCAGCTGCACGTCTTCATAAAGAAAGACGCGGTTGTCGCTCAGCGTCTTGCGCTCAAAAAAATCAAGCTCATACCAGTTTTCCGGAAATTCGAAATCGCCACTATAACGGGGTATCCTTTTGGCCTGGTAAAGGTCGTTATTACCGATCACCACCAGGCTGCAATTGGCCTTTACCATCGCAATACATTCGTGGGCACTGCGGGTATCCAGGTAATGATACGTATTCACCTTATAGCCAACAATATCACCCAAACACACCACCTCATCGCACCCGGCAGCCTCCAGCAGCTCAAATGCTTTTTTTAAGGCAACTATATCCTCGTGAATGTCGCCTATAACGCCGATTTTCATATCCTTACAACAAACTGTCCTTCAACACATCCCAATCCTGGGTTTTTTCTGCCGATAATGGTTGCACGCCCTGCGTATAATCCGCGCGGTATTTGCTCACGCCATCAACAAAAACATGCGACACCGACGCGAACGATCCTTTGCTTTCAAATACCACCAGGTCAGCCCTTTTACCCGTTTCAATACTTCCGGTTTCATTGTGAAAATTCAACAGGGTAGCAGGGTTCAGCGAAACCATGTTCACGGCCTTACTCGGGCTAATGCCCTCCTCAATCATTTTTACAACGCTGGCCAGCATAGTCGGGAAATGGTAATCGCTGCACAATATATCTACCAGGTCCTCTTCCAAAGCCTCCCAGCAGGACAGGTTTCCGCAATGCGAGCCGCCCCTATAGTAGTTTGGCGCGCCCAGGCAAACCCATAAACCCAGTTCCTTCGCCCGTCGGGCCGCTTCAAGACTAGTGGGCATTTCCGAAAGCCTGGCGCCAAAAACCTGGCCTTCTTCCACATGCTCAACAGTGGTATCGTCGTGGCTGCCGATGATGTATTTATCTTTAAATGCCTGGTGGATCGGCTCGCGATTGTTTATCTGCCTTGTACGCTCGATTTGAGCCATTAGACGCCGCTCGGCTTCCTCCGCACTGATATTAAAGGACTTTGATCGCATTTCTATTTGCTGGGCCATGGTAAATTGCCGTTCACCAGGTATGTGATCGTTGTAAATCACCAGGTAAAGGCTTTCTAATTCTTTCATGGCTTCCAGGTAATTTAGTATGCCGTTTGAATTAGGGTCGATGCGGGCATGTAAAAAATGCCTCATCAGCAATGAATGGCGCACCTTGTCGATTTGCTTCGAAAGTTCCATCGCTTCCGCCAGGCTCCGGTTTTTCTCTTCATTGTCGGAAAAGCTTATAGCGCTAAATACCGTGGTAATACCACAAGCCGCCGCACGGGCATCCATAAAGTGAAGCGCAAATGGCAAAGGGAACGCTGCGCTTGCACGTGGGTAGAGCTCTTTTTCAAGATAATCGGTATGAATATCGATGCAGCCAGGTATCAGCCACTGCTGTTTTAGATCGATACCCGATGCGTAAAATTTATCTTTTACCACCGATGCGATCAGCCCATTTTCAATTTCAACTGTTCCGATAAAGTTTTCGCCGGGTGTAACGATGCGCGCGTTGGTGAGGAGGTGGGTATTCATTTAAACAGGAATATTTTTTACAGAAGTAAAAGTATACCCCTATTGTTAGCATTCTATTAGGCATCAATAAGGCTAAGTTTAAATTCTGATAAGAATTCTAACAGCTGTTTAACAGCTGAAAGGCGCATGGTATGTTTGTGTATTTAAAGACGAAATGTTTGCGATTGTCGATTTTGATCCGTTTGACGCTGGTGACAAAGCCTGGGACGACTATTTCAGCTTTTACAACACGATTGCCAAAACGTCGATATCATCCGGCGAATACAAATTTTGGCTGAAGGAAAGCCTGAATGGCAAACAGAAAAAATTTAAGCTCCTTTACAACGAAAACAAATTGGTTTTGGTGGTGACCTCGTTTACTAAAAAAGATAATTCTCACAACGAGATGCTTTTTATCAACCTCGATACCATCCTGGCGGAGCAATCTATCGCCCTGTTAACAACAACAGCAAACGCGATTCTGCAATTATTGGACGGCGGTCATTTCAGATCATTCAGAATAACAACCGTGAATCCTTCGATCATTGAAATGATGGGATGTTTTAACGGGCAAATGGTGAACAAACTCAATTTTTACCAGCTCTCCAGGAATAACCTTAATGGCGAGTTATTAAATGCCTTGCAAAAAAACAAATACATAGAAACCGGGGAACTAAAATTGATGATTTATGAATACGTCCCGGAAAATATATATAGTGAATATGCAGCTCTTTTGACGACCCTGATGAATGACATTGTGAGGGCCGACACCAGGGAATATTTTGAAGAAACCGTGGAACGGGTGAAGCATAAAATGGAGTTGTTCAAAAAAAACGGTGTAAAAATGCTCCTCCTAATGCTTTCAGACCTGGATGACCTGTTAGTTGGTATGTCGATAATGCTGGTCTATCCCGATTCCACCATTGCAAACCAGGAAATGACAGGAGTCATTGCCCAATACCGGAATAAAAAAATCGCCGCCTTTTTGAAAGCTGCGATGACCGAAGAGGCCTTCCATCGTTTTCCCTGGATTGACACAATTGAAACCAATTGCTACGAAGCGAACAAGGCTATTATCCACCTAAACGAAACGTTTGGCTTTACGCCGAAAGAGACGCAACTGCAATTTGAAGTGGATGCCGAACAAGTCGCGAAGTTCAGTGGCGCCAATTTATAGTGCTTCAATTAAAAAAACGAATTGACGGCTTTAATTATCTCACAATCAATTCAAAACCGGACGGGCGCGTGTCCGTTTTTGTTACAATACATATTTAAGATATTGTATAATTTATTATCTATCATTAGGTTAGCGATTTGGAACAGCGATTGACGTAATTGAACTACTTGAATGCATATACTTCCCATATCACCCTATACGACCTGGCCTTCCTGGGGACGATCTTTATCGGGCTGACGTTCGCGCTACAGCTATGGTTCACTAAAAAGATCAACAGGACTGCAAATAGGTTTTTGGCGCTGGCCCTTGGAACTATCGTTTTGCGGGCGATTTGGGTATTGGGTATTGACATCCGGTTGAGTACGTCCTTCCCCCACTGGAACTGGCTGTCACTGCAGTTTTCGTTGATGCTTGGCCCCCTGATCTATTTTTATGTGCTTAAAATAACCCGTCCTGAATATAAATTCCATTGGAAAGATATACTGCATTTCAGCCCCTTACTCGCGGAGTCTGGCATTTTTGTATTGGAGATTAAGGAGAGCATTTGGACGGGCGCTGCAACTTATAATACGCTGATCTTTAAGGAGCTTAACCCGTTATTGCAGCTATTGACGGCAATTTCTGTCATCACCTACCTGTGCTTCGCCCACCAGCTTATAGAACGTTTTTACAAGGGGCTGAAATTTAATGAGGTGAGGGACAGGTACCGGTACGAATTGCGCTGGCTGCATCGCTTGTTGGCAGGTTTTGTCCTGCTTTGGCTGTTGTGGATCCCTTATACCGCAGCGGATTGTTTTTATTATCATGGCCGGTTAGGCATACATGCTTACTATCCTTTGTATCTAATGCTGGCGGTAATAATGATCTGGATTGCGGCCGTAGCTTTTTTAAGACCTGAAGCAGGCGAACAGGGCCGGGACGTTTTGCTTTCAAAACCGTCGGCATCTGGGGCACTGAGGCAAAAAGGCGCCTGGCTGAAGAAAGCCATGCAGGCTAAACGATACCATCAGGATCCCGATCTAACTTTAAACGCTCTTGCAGAAAAGCTTGGCCTCACTCCTCATGAATTATCCCGGATCATCAATACGGCGCTCAAAAAAAACTTCCATGAATTCATCAGTGAATATCGTGTTACAGAAGTGGCCAGGAAAATGCAGAACCCTGCTCACGATCACCTAACCCTGTTGGGTATCGCCTATGACTCCGGCTTCAATTCAAAAAGCACCTTTAACCGTATTTTTAAAGAGGTGACAGGCAAAAGCCCGGTGGAATATAAAAACGCCCTGAAAAAAGAGCTCCCAGTTTATAAACTGGGACGACACCCCCGGTTTGAAGCGGTAATTTCGAATCATGAAACCACCACGATGTGGTCTCATGAGAGATTAAATCGCAATAATATGTTTAAAAATTATTTCAAGATCGCCGTACGGCAACTCCGCAATCAAAAGATGTACGCGGCCATTAAGATCGGGGGCTTTGCATTCAGCATTGCCGCCTGTTTGTTAATTGCACTGTATATCCGCGATGAGCTGAGTTATGATAAATCGTGGCCTGATGCCAACCGGATCTACCGGCTGATAGGTGAGTATAGTGATAAGGGGATCTTTGTGACACAACCTACCTGGCCAGCGCCGATGGCAAAAGTGTTAAAGGCTGATTTTCCCGAAGTAGAGGTGTCTGGCCGCCTGATGCCCAGCAGCCTGATGGGCGCCGGCGCCGCCGAGGTAAGGCGGTCCGACAATGTAGAGGATAGCTACGAGGATAAAATAACCTTCGCCGACCAGCAGATGCTTGATATATTGAAACTGCCCATGGTTTATGGCAACCGCTCGTACGCGCTGACGAACCCGCTTACCATGGTGATCTCCAAAAGCAAGGCAGATAAATACTTTCCCGGCCAAAACCCGGTAGGCAAGGTGATGTACCTCAACGATGATAAAACAAGGCCCTATACCATTGGCGGGGTGATGCAGGATATGCCGGCAACCTCGCATTTGCAATATAATTTCCTGCTCACGCTTGCCGGCATGGAATTTGGGAAGGGCGAGCAAGAAAACTGGAGTAACTATAATTACCCTGATTACCTGCTGTTGCGCCCCGGGGCCGATGTTAAAAAAGTGGAAGAAAAAATAAGCGCCGGCATTATTAAAAAGTATATGCTGCCGCAAATGATGCGCGACGGCGTAAAGGACGCCGCAACAAGAGTCGCGAAATTTAGGTTGGTGCTGCAGCCGGTTACCGATATCAATCTTTACTCGGACGGTATAGACGACGGGCTTTCGCATGGGGACATCCGCTTTGTATGGTTATTTGGCGCAGTGGCCGGGTTTATCCTTATTATTGCCTGCATTAATTTTGTAAACCTGGCCACGGCAAAATCAGCCAACAGGGCCAAAGAGGTTGGTTTGCGCAAGGTAGTAGGCTCGTACCGCAGCGGCTTGATCAAACAGTTTTTAACCGAGTCGCTACTGTATAGCTACCTTTCTTTCATCATCGGTTTACTACTGGCCTGGCTGCTGCTGCCCTGGTTCAATACGCTTGCATCCAAATCGCTAACCATGCCCTGGGGCGATTGGTGGTTGTTGCCGGTGGTATTATTTTCGGCTTTTGTTATAGGTATCATCGCCGGTTTATACCCCGCGTTTTACCTGTCGGCATTTAAACCGGTGCAGGTTTTAAAAGGTACGCTGGCTACCGGGAGCAAGGGCCCGGCGCTGCGAAACGGCCTGGTGGTATTCCAATTCACAGCGTCTATCATACTCATCATCGGCACCATGGTTATTTACAACCAGATGCACTATATTCTTAACCAAAAGGTTGGTTTTGATAAAGACCAGGTGGTTGTGATACAAGGCACGAATACGCTGGGCGATAGAAAGGTAAACACTTTTAAGAATGAGCTTCAAAAGCTGGCATCGGTAAAAAGCGTATCCATAAGTGATTTCCTCCCTGTTACAGACACCAAGCGCGATGGCAATACTTTCTTTGTCGATGGCCGCAGTAAGCTTGATGCCGGTGTTTTTGGCGAGTTTTGGCAGGTTGACGATACTTATCTCAAAACTTTAGGCATGAAGCTCGTGGCAGGCCGCAATTTCTCATATGATATGTCGGGCGACACCGCCGGTAAAACCCTGATCATCAATCAAACCCTGGCCAAAAGGCTCAACTTGAAAAAACCAATCGGCGCCCGTATTACCAACGGCGCCGTGTACACCGTTATCGGCGTAGTCGAAGATTTTAATTTCGATACTATGCACGACCAGATCGGTCCGCTGGCGCTGCATTTCGGCCTTAGCCCATCGCTGGTTAGCGTAAAAGTTAGCGGCACGGATATAAAAAAAACGCTGCAATCCATTTCAGCTACCTGGAAACAATTTGCACCCGATCAGCCCATCCGTTATACCTTTATGGATGAAAGCTTTGCCAACATGTATGCCGATGTGCAGCGCATGGGCCGCATCTTTACCACCTTTGCCATTTTAGCTATCGTCATTGCCTGCCTGGGCCTGTTTGCCCTGTCGGCCTTTATGGCCGAGCAACGCAGCAAAGAGATCGGTATCCGCAAAGTGCTGGGCGCGAGCGTAAGCGGCATTACCACGTTGTTATCGCTTGATTTTGTAAAATTGGTGGCCCTGGCCATCCTCATCGCTTCGCCCATTGCCTGGTGGGCCATGAGTAAATGGCTGCAGGGGTTTGCCTACAGCGCGCCGTTGCATTGGTGGATATTTGCTTCGGCAGGCCTTTTGGCAATATTGATCGCGTTGGTCACGGTTAGCTTCCAGTCGATAAAAGCTGCCATTGCTAACCCGGTGCGCAGCTTGAAGAGTGAATAAACAAATAGTGATTATTACAGGCAATCAAAATAACTGAAACTCTCCCGTTGCCCTAAAGCGAATGAACCGGTCAATAGTTATCTGGTGGTTAATGATCATTTCCGGTAAATCAGCAGGATTAAAAAATTTTAGGTCCACTGTTTCATCATTGTCCGCTTTTAACGCTCCCTCCCATTGATCACTGTAAAAAGCCAGCGAATAATTATGAATGACGTCCCCGTTTGGGTAAATAAATATTTCGCTTTCAACGGCGCTTGCAAATCCCCATGGGAAAAACCCGCTTACGACCAAGCCTGTTTCCTCCAATACCTCCCGCCTCACAGTTTCCGAAATATCTTCATTTTCCTCCGGCAACCCCGATGGCAATCCCCATTTCCCGCAATCGGCACGGAGTTGTAAAAGAATTTCGCCCTCATCATTTTCCATAACGATGCGCATCCCCGGCACCTTCAACATGCGGCTGCCCGTTAAGGCACGTATTTGGCCAAAATAGCTTTCTTCAAAGGTCATTTTATCTGCATGATAATGATGTCGTGATTGCCATTATTCCGGTATTCGGCCAGACGTTCTGCCAAAAAACCCGGCGCCTGCGTTATCGGAATCTCTTTAAAACCAATTTTACTATAAAACTGAACCAGGTACCCGTAAGGGAGGCAGTAACAGCCCGCCATATCCCCTTGTGCCTTAAGATACAATAACAGCGACAACCCAACGCCTTTCCCCCGAAATGCGTGTTTTATATACATGCCCCGCAAAACTTTTATGCCCTGTTCCAAGCAGATTCGAACCGCACCGATAATAATGTCCTCGTCAACAGCAATTAAAACGCGATCCCCTGCATTTAGCCCGCCCCGGTAGCCGCATTCCGCGTAATGGTCTGCCACGGCAGCATATTCTTCAATGTTAGCCCAACGGATAATCATTTGCTTCTTCTTCAATAATGGTCACTTCGCCGTCGCGCAGTGCTTTAAACAGCCATTTATTATCGATGCAGGTCTGCACTTCTTTGCCTATCGCTTCCGATTCAAAATGGTCCGAGTCGTAATGAGGCAGCAGCCCATAGCTAAACACGCCAAGCCCTTCCCAAATCGTTTCCTTATTTTCAGGGTAAGGAAAATCATTGGGATCATCCACCCGCCCAATATACTTCAGCGAGTCGCAAAGGATGCAAATACCCGCGCTGTAACCACCATATAAAAAGCCTTTCCGGTAACGCAGCCCCATAAAAATATCATCAAAACCGCTCAGCCACATCGCCTGCCTTAAAACAAATGTGTTCCCGCCGCTAACCCAAAGCCCGTCTAATGTGTCAATTTTTGAACGTAGGGCCTCCGCTCTTCCGAAATATTGCTTCAAATCCAGCGGTTCAGCGGCGAAGCCCAATTTCGTTAATTCCGCTATCTCTTCGTTTTGATAGGCTTCTCTTATGGCCGCGTCAGCCCAGGTGAAATCTCTTGAATTGTTGACGTGCCCTATCACGCTACCTGGAGGCAGCATTTCCGAAAGCCGCCCCATTTGGTTCCCAAACTTGTAGGATGATAAATAAAATTTCATATTGGGACCTTTACCTATCGTATTTCTTCGCAAACACCTCCGCATCCAGTTTTCTAAAATCCAGCAAGGCCTTTATCAATTCCTCACGACTCCAATCCCACCAGGCTATTCTTTTCAACGCCGCTTCCGTTTCTTCGCTCACCCTTCGCCTTATCAATTTTGCGGGGTTTCCGGCAACGATCGCATAGTCGCCAACGTTTTTCGTGACCACAGCCCCGGAGCCGATAATAGCACCAGTGCCTACCGAAACACCGGGCATTAAAATAGCGCCATGCCCTATCCAAACATCCGGACCTATTACGACCCTATGCTGGTTTCGCCAGTCTGAAATTTCCGGATCGTCATCGTCAGCCATAAAGTGTGATTTGGAGCGATACGTAAAATGATGTAGTGTAGCGCGCCACATCGGATGATTAGTGGGATTGATCCGCACATGCGAGGCGATGTTGGCAAACTTCCCCACCTCTGCGTTAAACACCTCCACATCCTTAACCAGGTAAGCATAGTCCAGCAGGTCGCTTTGAAAAACTTCGCAGCGTTGCCCCACCATTGTCCAGGCGCCCATGCGGCTGTCTTTTACCAGCGCCGTTTCGTGTATCCAGGGTTCCTCGGTCATAGGCCGCGGGCCGCGCCAGGGATCGGCAAACTCGCCGTGATCAATTTCAATCATATATGCTGGCGTTATTTCGACATTCGGTATTCAAAATTCGATATTCGACATTAAATTACACAAATCATTCATCAATCAGCAAATCACCGAAGCTTCCCCTCCCCCAATATCCTTCTCCGTAAATAGTCCGATATCTTCTCCACCACAATCACCATGATAATGATCAAAGTCACAATTGCCGTTACATCCTTATAATGCAACACGCTTTTGGCCAGTTGTAACTGAAACCCTATGCCACCACCGCCAAAGATTCCCAGCCCTATCGCCGCCCGGATATTCACGTCGAAGGCAAATAATAAATTGGCGATGAGCGTGGGCAATATCTGCGGAATAATTGAATACCTTATCACCTGCATCCGCGAGGCCCCGACCGAAAAAATAGCTTCAGCCGGTGGATTATCCACATTCTCGATCATCTCGGTAAACAGTTTGCCAAAATTGCCGACGGTGACGATTACCAGGGTCAACATGCCTGCAAACGTACTCGGGCCAACCGCGATCACAAAGATGAGGATGACCACTAAAATCGGAATAACCCTCAAAAACGAAAGGGCAAAACGCGCCGTTAATCGTATGGCCCTGAAAGGCATTGTGTTGGAAGCCGCCAGGAACGCGATAATTACCGCGATAACGCCGCCGTACAACGTACCCAAAAAAGCCATCGATAGCGTTTGCAGGATGGCCATCACGGTTGACGAGTTATCCGACAGTACATGATAATTTGGCGGTGTCATTTCTCCCAGCAGATCACGCACATAGTGAAACTCCAAAAAGATGCCCAGCGGATTAAAATTGGTATAAATACAAGCCAGTGCTACAGCCACAACTACGGCGCTGAATACCGTCATTTTTTGCCTGTATTTTTTTGAGGGGAGGGTGAGTTTAGCCATACTCATTTCAATGCACCCTCCATTTTAAGTTTCTTCCGCAAATAGTAGGAAAACTGCTCCGTACCGAACACCATTGCTATGATGATGATCATGGCTGTAAACGCCCGGTGATATTGCAGCATACCGAAGGAATAATCCAGCTCGTAGCCTACCCCTCCGGCGCCCACAGCGCCCAGAAGCACCGACAAACGGATGTTGATCTCGAACCTGAACAGCGTATAGGAAATAATATTTGGAATGATTTGCGGCAGTACGCCAAATACGATCACCTGTAGCTTATTGCCTCCCACTGATTCGATGGATTCGATCATCAAAGGGTCAATCTCTTCGATAATATCGGCGAGGAGTTTGCCAAGCATCCCGATACAACCCAGCGAAAGGGCCACAACTCCGGGCATAGCGCCAAGACCGAAGGCCGCTACCAATAATATAAGTATAACTATCTCGGGGATCGACCTTTCTAACCCGATCAGGAACCGGGTGACTGCACGCACCCACGGATGGGAGAGATTGGAAGCTGCCAGCAATGCAAAAACGATCGACATTAAAGCGCCGAATACGGTTCCCAAAAATGCAATAACGATGGACTGCAATGCCGGCTCCAGCATTTCCGAAAATGCGCTCCAGTCAGGCGGGTACATATTGCCAAAAAAGGCTATTCCCCGATACAGGCCTTCAAAAAGCTTCCCGAAAGTGGCCCCGCAAATAACGGCCGCGCCCTCGGTAACCGTCAATAAAATAATGAGCGGCAGAATAAACTTTCTATACCGCTTAAAACTAAACATTCTCACTTGCATCGCGCTTTATTTTGCTATTGCGGCCAAAAGTTGCTCCTGCTGCTCGATCAGTTCCAGTTCCTCACCATATATCTCCTCAAGGCGTTTGTTTGACAGCTTTGGGTCACCGTCGTAAATGATCTGCCCTTCTTTTATGGCGATTACACGTGTGCAATATTTGGCGGTCATTTCAGGCTGGTGAAATACCCCTATAACCGGCATATGCTCCGACAGCGGCTTGATCATTTTCATAATTGTTTTTGCATTGCTGGGGTCGAGGTTCGATATGGGTTCATCCGCCAGCAACAGTGTGGGCGACTGAAAGATGGCGCGGGCAATGGCGACACGCTGCATTTCGCCGCCGCTCAGGTTGCCGGTCATCGATCCGGCCAGCTGCGAC
>Ga0302306_10001767_pt1 | contig 11492 bp, 9 predicted proteins | sample III_Palsa_E3_1_FD_198761 | JGI IMG/M metagenome (GOLD analysis project Ga0302306, IMG submission 198761) | Peat permafrost microbial communities from Stordalen Mire near Abisko, Sweden - III_Palsa_E3_1 | ecosystem: Environmental > Terrestrial > Soil > Palsa > Peat permafrost | place: Sweden...
AACCTCACTTATAATTATAATGCCAGCAGTAATAAATTAAGTAATGTAAGTGACGGGGTTACTGTAGATAATAAGTTAGGAGATTTCATTGATAACAATACAAACGGAGATGATTATGGTTACGATCAAAATGGCAATCTTATAACTGATAAGAACAAACGTTTAAATGGATCAACAGGCATTGATCAGACAAATGGTGGCGCGATAACTTACAATTACCTGAATTTGCCTTATCAGATCAATGTGCAAAATACCGATGGTACTGCTAAAGGGACTATTACCTATATATATGATGCCGCAGGTAATAAATTAGAAAAACGTACCAATGAATTAGCTTCATCATTTAACAACAATACTTCTAAACAAACTATCACTACGTATATTGAAGGCTTTGTTTATCAAAATGATACACTTCAATTTTTCTCACACGAAGAGGGTCGCGTACGGCCGTCTTCCATAGCTAACAATATTTGGTCGTATGATTATTTTATAAAAGATCATTTAGGCAATGTTCGGATGGTTTTAACTGACGAACAAAAAATAGATAATTACCCCGCTGCAACTTTGGAAGATAATGCTGTTACTACAGAAAGTAATTATTATACAATTAACACAGGTAATATACAATCAACGCCAACATCAGTAACTGTACCAACTGACCAGAGCTATGCAAATAATAATGGGTTCTTAAATCCTAATCCAACGGTTAACCAGGCCGCCACAAGTTTAAAAATGTATATGCTGAATGGTGGTACTCCTAACCAAGCAGATAAAACAGGATTAGGAATTACTTTAAAAGTAATGGCAGGCGATATCATAAATATTTTTGGAAGAAGCTATTATCTCGAACAAACACCTCTTGCAGATAATAAAAATAATAATTTAGCTCCCCTAACAATATTATCGGGTTTATTAGGATCACCGGGTGATGCAGTTAAATTAACACATGATGGAGTAACTGCAGCGGCAATAGATGGAACTCCCGGCGTAGACCCAAGTGTAGCCAATTTTTTAACAAATAATCGAACACCATCAAGTACAATACCGAAGGCCTATATTAATTATATAATTTTAGATGAACATTTTCAATATGTATCAGGAGGAGTAGGTCCGGTAACGCAAAGTGGTGTAGTGGAAGATCATAAAAATGATCCTGCTATGCAAAATATACTGATACCAAAAAATGGGTATATTTATGTTTACTGTAGTAATGAAAGCCCGATCAATGTTTACTTTGATAATTTGCAGGTTGTGCATAGTCATGGGCCTTTAGTTCAGGATAATACTTATTCACCCTGGGGGTTAGAATTAAAAGGAATTAGTAGTAATGCTGTTTGTATTGGAAATGCACAAACACAGAAATATGGATTCAATGGGAATGAAGAGCAAAATAGAGAGTTTAGCGATGGGAGTGGCTTGGAAACAATGGATTTTAATGCCAGAATGTATGATCCTCAAACTGGAAGATTTTTTCAGCAAGATCCATTGTGTGATTATATGCGAAGATGGAGTCCTTATGTATTTGGATTTAATAACCCGGTGCAATTTGCAGATCCTTTAGGAGATTCTTCACAACCTGCAAATCAGCCTGCATTATATCAGGGCTCTGTGCAAGAAACTGAATCCAGTGACAAATCGGGGCAAACGTTAAAAAATGTTAGTGTCACTTCGCAGTATAAAGAATCTCTAATTAGTCAAATAGCATCGCTTGTTCCTGTTGCAGGTTTTGCATTAAGTTCATATAATTCATTTTCAGCAGGGCATTGGATTAAAGGAAGTCTTTTAGCTTTGGCAGCAGTAGGCGATGCTGCAACATTAGGAGAAGAAGGTGCAGCCATGCATTTAGGAGAAGAAGTGTTGGAGCATAGTTCAGAAGAAATTGCTGAGCATACGGCCGTTAAGGTTGAAGAGGAAGTGCCTGAACAAATGGAAAAAACTTTTTATGATCAAGGACATGTTTTTTGGTCAAGTGGAGGAAACTCTGCAGTAGAAGAAGCCGCAAGAAATTTTGCAAAAGACAATAACATGATAACGTTAGAAATGACGGATGCAGGAAAAAAATTGCAGGATTTAATAGAAAGCAAAAATATTCCTTGGTCTGAAGCTCAACCAATGTGGGAGGAGTTATCTTCCGGATTTGCGAGAGAAGCTGAAGGTTCTGTGCATGTTTTTCACAATTCAGGAGGAATTAATGTTGAAAGCATTTGGAGTAGAACTGAATATGGTATCCTTAAATCAAAAGAAGTTAATATTATTTATCACATTGTACCTTAATTTATATGATAACATTAAAAAAAATAGAAATTTATATGTCTTACAATGGAGATGGCGATAGATTTGTTCGTTTCGGTAACTCACAAGAAAAACTTATTATTAATTATGAAGATTGGTCTCTAATCGAAAGCCTCATTCAAGATATACGTTTGAGTAAAAGAGATTTGGTATCTGAACAATATTTAGAAAATATAAATAAAAAATTAGAAGCTAATTGTGATAATACTGATACAATAATCGAGCTTAAAATGTTAGTTGATAGTTTCATCTAGATATGATGAAGTTTCCTAAATATATGGTTAGAAGCAAGAGGTATATGGGCTAGATTGCCTACAATCTTTGCAAAGGGAGCAAAAGACTCAGTTCATTTTTTTAGGATTTGAAGGGAAGGGAGTATATGGATGGAATTTGAAAAGCCAGCGTTAATTGATAATAATATAAAAATTATTTTTCATTAAATTATGAAAGAATTAAAATTAGATAAGCTTATTATTTATTTATATGTAGATAATAATGACGTCCGTGTAATTTTTGATAAAATAGAAAAAACTATTACTAATCAAAATATTGAAAATGTAATAGAATTAATTGAATATAATTTTAAGGTAGTAAGAAGCTATTATAATAAAATTGTAATGAACGAACAAAATTTTGATTTAAGTGATATTAATTATCTAAGTATATCAATTGTTATTTTTTATCTCCATATGTATAACTTATGGAAAAATATGTACAAAAAGCAAGAAAATAAAAGCTTGAAATTTCAGGAGAAAGATTTTATTAATCCTTCTACTTCTGATATAGTATTTAGTTTTTATAAAAAAAAATATCCAGATGATTGGCAACAAAGATGCAGTGTTTTATTAGGAATGCAGCTAAATGATTTAAAAGAATATTATAAGAGAAGAGAATTATTTTATACTAAATAATATTTGTAAACAGATATAACTACTGAGTATTATTAAGTGCATCTCTTCCAACAACCTCTCCTGCAAGGGACGTTGCGTTTATTGCTATTTAGAAAAGAGTTTACTTGTTTTGTAAACCAGTTTTATAATTTACGCAACGTCCTCTTCGAGAGACATCGCTGGGAAATAAAAAAGGGCGATCATTATGATCGCCCTTTTTATTTAGATTTTTATTATTCTATTTTGCAATAATGATTTTATTATGAGAGGATTGTCCGTCTACCATAATAATTAGGTCATATTCGCCGCTAGCTAAATTTGTTGCATTGATTTGATTAGTTCCTTGTACAAGTGTTAGTGTACGAACAAGCTTACCTGTATAATCATATACATTGGCTGCAGCTTTAGTTATTATTTTAGGAATACTAATACTGAAATTTCCCTGGCTAGGATTAGGGTATACATTGATCGATGCTTCTTGATCATCTGAACCATTGTCTACAATTTCAGGTCTGGCAATATAATTAGGCACCAAATAACTTGAACTATAAGTACAGCCGCCTATAGTTGCTTGCGCACTAAAATAATCATTGGCTCCGCTTGATGGAGAAGTTAACGTATAAAAACTCGAGCTTGCAAGATCTACTCCTGTGTTTAAATTATACCAGGTATATGGTGCATAAGTAGGATCCGCCAATAAGGTTTTCGTTGCAGCAGTATAACTTACTGTAAACGGAGGCGCGGCACCAAAGGTATAAGGGGTAGTCTCAGGTGATCCGGGACATGAATTATTGATCAATTGATATATCCCCATTGATTCATTATTATAATTAGTAGGATTTGCTTTTATAGGTATAACCCATGTTCCTCCAGAAGATAATGTAGGAGTAACACTAGTTGTTTCCTGCAAGAAATCGGTATAACTAGGACTTCCAATGTTCATATATTTAAATGCATAATTATAATTACTAGCTGGCGAATAATTATCGACAGTAAGATATTCGGTGGCATTAGGAGCATTACCTACGCAAGAAGGTAACGTAACAATAGGTACTGAAGGTAGTATTGTTACAGGAGTTGATGTTATACTACAACCCGCTCCTACAGTATAAGTTGCCGCAATGGTAGCAACTTGCCCGTTAGTTCTATATAAAGTAGTACTACCTGTTTGACCCGATAATGTACCTATTCCTGCAGGAGTAGTAGCCCAGGTATAACTACAGGTACTACAAAGTGTTTGCGATGCTGTTAATGTAGTATTACTAAATGTTGAAAGACAATTTGTAGTACCGGTAACACTAACATTTGCAGGCGTTGTTCCTACAACCAATGTAGCAAACATTGACGATGATTGTACTGGTAGACCACAGGTTGGGCTATTATAAAACAACATATAAGCTCCAGTGGCTGTTGAAGAAGAACCAGTTGGTGGAGTAATTGTAATGATATGAGTAACCGGATCTATAGGTTGTTCTACACCATTTCCGGCATTTAAGAAATCAGTATATCCTGCTGAACCTACATTAAAATATTCAAGTACGTAATCACTTACACCCGGATAATTAGTAACGGTAATATTTATAGGTGAACCTGTTCCACAATATAAACCCTTATCAAGAGTAGCTCTTGCCGGGGCAGCAGTAGTAGCTATTGGTGCAGAAGTAATACCACATCCCGGAGCAACCTGATAAGTTGCAGTTATACTGGCAGGGTTACCATCTGTTTTATAAGTAGCTGAATTGCCGGTAGGTGTTAAAGTACCTGCTCCACTAGCAAGTGCCCAGGTATAAGAGCAAGTACTACAAAGAGCGGGAGATGCCGTTAAAGTGGTCCATCCTATAGGATTAAGACAAGTTGTAACTCCTGAAATAGTTGGTACCGTAGTTGAATTTATATTAATAGTATAAGACAATTCTGAATTGTTATCATTACAAGCCGCGCCATCTGCGCCGTTACCTACAACAGCATTTATCGTATAACTACCTTCTGCAGCCGTTGTAGATGGAGTTATTGTAGTAGTACCATCTCCGTTATCATGCGTTGTCCATCCCACTGGTAAGTTGGACCATGTTACAGGATTAGAATTTGCCTGTAAAGAACCTGTTGTTGCCAATGATGCAATTATTGGAGAACCTGGAGTGGTACAGGTTGTATTGAAAGTAATTATAGGCGTAATATTTGCAGATATTGTAGTAGGTAAATACCTGTTAATTGTGTAAGTATATGGTGTAGTATGGCCACATGCATCCATAACAGTTAATACAATAACACCAATTTGGTTATTAAAAGAAGCACTAGGAATTGTTAATATGCTACCAGTGTTAGTATAAGGAGGAGTAGTGCCTGTTTGTCCAACAGATGTCCATCCATTACTTTTAGAAACTCCGTCCGTTGTACCATAACTCCAGGTATAACTTATAACTCCCGGCGCTGGCACAACTGATAATACAAAGTCTGTAGGCGTGCCACCTGTCATTGGTACACAATCATGTCCATTTAGATAAGCACTAAGTGTTGTATTATCGACAGTATTTGCAGCTCCATTTGCTGTTGCGATGATAACAGGAGGTATCGTATTTCCAATTGTCATTCCAGAAGGTACAGATGCAATTCCTCCTGTACTTGTAAAGGTTAAATAATAACTGCTCAACACATTTGTTGTAAGTGGTGATGGTATATTAACTGTAAGTACACAGTTAGATCCGCTATATGAAGTAACAGGAATTGTACCTGTAGTTAAAAAATTAGAACCTGGGAATTCACTTTGAAGTGTATATGTGCCTGTGCCAGGACCAGGATAATTGGTAACATCAATATTAAAGGAAGTAGCCGTATTGCTTATACACGATGGTGGTAAATAAGTTGGGTTGGGTGGGGCAATATTAAGTGTCAATGATTGTGTGCCGGTTCCCCCTGCATTGGTTGCACTAATGGTAACATTGTATGTGCCAAATACCGTAGGTGTACCAGTGATAACACCCGTTGTAGTATTTATACTTAAACCAGATGGAAGGTTTGTTGCTCCATAACCTGTTGGCGAATTTGTAGCTGTAATTGTATAAGGATTAATGGCATAGCCATCTGTAACATTAGCTATAGATCCTGCACTTGTTATCACTGGTGGCAGTTCTATAATAGTAATTTTTAAGACTGCAGTTCCTGTACCTGCATCATTCTTTGCACCAATAGTAACATTAAAAGTGCCATAAACACTAGGCGTACCACTTATTACTCCGGTAGAAGTATTTATAGATAACCCTGTAGGTAAGCCTGAAGCAGTATAACTAGATGGAGCATCATAACTATTGGCTGGTACAGCTGTTGTAATATGATAAGGAGTAAATACCGAGTTTTGAGTTCCGCTCGCAGTTAATGCACTTGATATTACAGGCACAGTGATGATAGGAATTGCACTTAAACCAATTGGCCCAAACAACGCTGTTGCAGTGTTTGAACTATAGCTATATCCTACCCATGAATATTGTTTTAAAGTAGCATAAGGTTCACTCCACGTATAACTGGTAGAAAGGTCGTAAGGGTCATTTGCATTAGTAAAAGATGCGGCTGTAATAGTAATACTTCCAATATTTGTTTGGCTAACAACATTTCCTGTGGTACTATAAGCAACCAGATTAAATGTGATAGAAGCATTAGGATCGGGAACTAAGTCACCACTGGTTGGATCTACTGTGCTTCCTCTTTCAAATGTTATATTGAATGGGATCGCTGCATTTCCCGTAGCTCCACTAGCTACAAGTACTTCCGATACGGTGGGTTCAAAAAAAGTTACGGCACTTTGTGCAAAAATTGAGGCTTGCACAATAAATAATAGCAAAGCTATACAAAATAGCTTTTGTAAAAGTTTGTTCATAAACGGTTTGTTTTTTTAAGGTTGGTGATTGTAATTCGGCGCCAAAGTATTTAATATAAATATTGATTAATAAATTATGTGATAAGCGGCAAAGGAAAAAGAAGTAGTGTGAATCAGCCTATAAATATTTCTATTGGAAATTATATATACGGGGAAAAATTTTAAATTAATATACTAATTGAATTTAAATAACGGTTAGGGTTAAGCGATGCAGATCTTTCTTCGCAGCAACGTCTCCTGCAAGGGACGTTGCGCTTTGCCGTTTAGAAAAGAGTTTATTTATTTTATAAGCAACTATTATAATTTATGCAACGTCCTATTCGAGAGGCATTGCTGTGAAATAAGGGCTGATAAATTATTAGCCCTTATTATTAAACTTAATAATATATAATGATTTATTTAAAATATTATATATTGCCAAAACTAAAACCTATAAGACATGAAAAAATTGATCCTTTTTGCAGTATTGGCTATCGTATTTGCCTCTTGTAAAAAAAGCGGTTCGGGTTCTCCCCTTAATACAATAACTGCAACCATTAATGATACTGTTTACACGTTTAATAACCATGTTCTTGATACAACGATATACCAAAGTAGTGATAGCGAACTTGGTATTGAACTTGTTGCGGAAGATCTGGACTTAAATACAATTGGGCTCATAATGGCAGATAGACATGCTGCTCCACTAAAAGCTACTACCTATGGTTCAACAGGCGATACAACTCATATAGGAGGTATGCAATTTCAATTACATCTTGGTAGTTATTCGAATCTTTCCTTTCCTTCCGGACCAAATCCCCTTACAATTACTGTAAATACACTTACGTCTACCTCCATACAGGGAACATTTAAAGGAACTATATTTTTGAATGGAGATACCGCTAGTGCTAATAGAAAAACAGTTACCAATGGTACATTTAATTTTACTAAACCCTTAGTTATTCAGTAGGTATAAAATACAAATATATAATTTCAAATAAAAAGGTAGCCTTAGTGCTACCTTTTTATTTAGAGTATTACTATCTTATAAATTAAAATTAAACTTGCCGTTAGTTATTGGTTTATATGCCGCGGTAGAGTCTCCATCTAAATAAATATATCCTTTTAATGTTCCTTTTATTGAAGAGGAGCTAATTGAAGTTACAGTAACGGTTGCAGGGTTCGATTCGGTTGCAGGGAATGCGCTTGCCCAATAAGATGATGTGTAATAGGTCATCGCTATTGCTACTTCATTCGTTGTATCGCCCGTTGATCCATAAGTTATGTTTGTTATCGGATTTTTTGATATAAAGAGTAATACGATTTGATTTGAATCTACATCTACAGCCTCAATTAAAATAAGATTAGTACCAGGTGCGCTGGCACTTGTATCCCTGGTAACTTTGTTAAATGTGTAAACTGTGTCATCAATAGTTGCTATCAAGGTATTGGCAGGGACTGTATCGGGTTTGTTAACAACAATCGTATCTGTATTTATAGGATTGGTTGCAGTACTCTTTTTTGCACAAGATGCAAAGAGTATCGCGAAAACCGGAGCTATCACAAGTAAAGAAAATAGCTTTTTCATTTAATAGTATTTGGTTCATGCAAAGCAACTAAACTATTAAATTCTAAACAACGCCGAATTCGGGGGGCTCACAATAGGTATGTTATCTGTATGTTATTAAGTCTGAACAACACATCAAGCAGTATCCGTTTAGCCAGTTTTAACTTTTTAGTTGTGCCATAAATTTCAAATTTTGTATAAAATTAAAACTATAATACTATGGCTAATATACTGGTACTGGACGATTCAAAAGACCTGTTGAATATGATCAAAACTATTTTTCAGCTTCATAATTATGAGGTAAGAACGGCATCAACCAAATCTTCCCTAATGGCACATATAGAGATATTTAAACCCGATATCATATTGATGGATGTGTTACTCGATGGTGCCAACGGCAGAGAGATATGCAAAGAGTTGAAAGAAAATGATGATACAAAAAATATCGCGATCATTCTATTATCCGGAAGTCATGAGCTGTTAAGGAATTACAATGAATGTAAAGCAGATGATATTTTGGAAAAACCATTCGAGTTCAATGATGTAGAAAGAAAAATAAAAGTTTTATTAAATAACAAGCGATCCAACAAACAATCAGTCGTTATTTAATGCCCTTGTAAAGGATCAACCAACCTAAACGACCTGGAAAGTAAATAGGGTGTAGTAAATTAACGATCTCATCAGTTAAGGGTTGCAACAAATATTTTGTTTCCCGGCTATAGTACATATGGCAACTTCACTGGCGTCGCACATTTCATCACTTGAATTACTATTAAGCTTTTACTAACAATAAAGCACCCTTTGCAATTTGCCCGTGGCATACTAATTGGTTTATACTATTCAAAACATACAGTTATGAATAACAATAAAGCAAATGCCCCAAAAAGCAGGCAACAAAACAGTAAAACAAAACAAAGTGGCGATCTTCAGGAAGTAATAAATTCCGGTAATCAAAAATTACCCAATTCAAATGATCTTCAGCAAAATAACAACGACAGTAGTACGGATGATGAACGCCAGCGCAGGGGTTCACGAGTAAAATAACATCAGATCTTATGCTGCTATACTTAAGTATAGTAAAGCTAAATATCAAAATAATTTAATACATTCATGATAGTTTTCATAGGGTACGGATTAAAAACGGGCTTAGGTTTTCACCTTGAGCCCCATTTTTTTATAGCCATACCCAAAAAAGAGAAGGCTGTAGAAACAGCCTTCGTCCAAAACTAATAAGTCAAAAGCTTAATGCTTTTTACAATAACGTTCAAGCGTAGACTATAGTATCATGTCGAAGAAAATTAATAAAACTATTATATATCAATTTTTTCGCCAGTATCATACCTTCTGCAATTTTAAAAGCAAAAAGTAGAAGAAAGGACTGTAAAAACAGTCCTTTGATAATTCTAAAACAAAAATCACCGCTTGATTTATTACATATACTGCTATTAAAGCAAATAGGTTGGGTACTATCAATAAAATAAAAAATGCCCAGTATTCCTGGGCATTTTTTATAAAGTAACTTAATAAACTTATAGTGTTACAAAAGTAAATTGACCGTTAGTAATTGTAATACCAGGTTGCGTATTATCTCCGTTCGGGTAAAGAGTTCCTGTAAATGTTCCTTTTACAATTGCACCTACGATTGAAGTAATAGTAATTGTTGTGCTATTATCACTAGCATTATAACCGCCAGCTGATGGATCTACTTCAATATAATCACTGGTAGTTACATCTCCCGATGCTCCATAAGTTTTAGCTGTAAGAGCTGCATCTAGCGTACTGGCAGAAAAGTAGTAGTAATTTCCGCTTGCATCTGATGTATTCACATTAAAATAAGTTGAACCACCATAACCAGATTGATAATAAGAATCCACATCAGCTATAAAAGCAGTTCCATTTAAAGAACCGGATAAAGTATCTGCCACATTATGTGTTACAGTATCTGTTATTTTAACTGTATCACTCGTGTTTTTTATAACCGTATCTCTTAGAGTATTGGTAACAGTATCAACCTTAGTAATATTAGTTACACTGTTCTTTTTGCAAGATGCAAATGAAATTAATGCGATGATCGCTGCTGGAATAAGTAAGAATCTGATCTTCATGTTTGTTTTGGTTTAGTTAGTCGGTGAATATATGATAGATATTTCTATTTTTTATAAAGTAAATTAATATACTTATAGTGTTACAAAAGTAAATTGACCGTTAGTAATTGTAATACCAGGTTGCGTATTATCTCCGTTCGGGTAAATAGTTCCTGTAAATGTTCCTTTTACAATTGCACCTACGATTGAAGTGATAGTAATTGTTGTGCTATTATCACTAGCATTATAACCCCCAGCTGCTGGATCTACTTCTATATAATCACCAGTAGTCGCATCTGTCGGTGCGCCATAAGTTTTAGCTGTAAGAGCTGCACCCTGAGTACTAGCAGTAAAGTAGTAGTTATTTCCGCTTGCATCTGATGTATTCACATCAAAATAAGTTGAACCACCATAACCAGATTGATAATAAGGATCCACATCAGCTATAAAAGCAGTTCCATTTAAAGAACCGGATAAAGTATCTGCTACATTACGTGTTGCAGTATCTGTTATTTTAACTGTATCACTGGTGTTTTTTATAACCGTATCCCGTAAAGTATTGGTAACAGTATCAACTTTAGTAATATTAGTTACACTGTTCTTTTTGCAAGATGCAAATGAAATTAATGCGATGATCGCTGCAGGAATAAGTAATAGTCTGATCTTCAGGTGTTGTTTGATTTAGTTAAGGTTTGCGAATATATAAAAGTTATTTTATATCGACGGCTTCAATATCTATTAATAAAACATTCTTTATTTATTGCATATACTATTATTATTATAAATAGGTTGGGTGAGTAACATAAAAT
>Ga0302306_10001780_pt1 | contig 11454 bp, 6 predicted proteins | sample III_Palsa_E3_1_FD_198761 | JGI IMG/M metagenome (GOLD analysis project Ga0302306, IMG submission 198761) | Peat permafrost microbial communities from Stordalen Mire near Abisko, Sweden - III_Palsa_E3_1 | ecosystem: Environmental > Terrestrial > Soil > Palsa > Peat permafrost | place: Sweden...
GAAACGTCCGCCCAGCCAAGAGGCGAACGCCGCGAGCCGCGCGAAAAACCGGTCGAGCAAAATCTAATCGCGCGAATGCGAGAAAGCGCACAACTCGCAGCCGATAGGCGGCGCACTTGTTGATTCTTGATGGCGGACTCGTTGACCCCGCGAGAGTGGGTAGAAGTGTTTGCAATCGGTGGAACCCGCCAGAACGCCCTAGACCCGGCAAAAATTTCCTCAGGGGAATCTTGTAGCGCCACGGGAACCCCTCGTATGGCGCTCCAGCCACTTGGTTTAGCAAGTTGACATTCATCACTCCCTTGGCCACCCAGATGCACCCAAATATGGAGTGGTTCGCAGGTTGGCTTTGGACCAATGGAGGGCCGTGATGGAAGCAACATTTGACGTTTTCAAAAGACTCGGTGATGGAAAGCCGCTGTGGATAACGGCTGCTTCAACTCGCGAGGAGGCCCGGAGGCGCATCACTCGACTGAGCACAATCGCTCCCGGCGAATACCTGATTTATTCGCAGAGGCAAGGACTGGTAATCGAATCGGTGACCAACTAAGATCCGCTTGTGCAGGCGGGAGCTAGTTTCGCGGCGGGAGGGACTCGGTGATCCCGGAGAGCCGAAAGATCAGAACTACGATCTCTCCCGAATCGATGTCGGATCCATCGCGCGTCCCGGGAGCAAAACGCCAACCATGCACGGAAGCCACCGCCGCAGACGAAAACGATTCCGAGTCGCGGAGGACGTGATCGGCGGCGAAGTGGCCTTGGGCATCCACAAGTTCGTAGAGGATCACGCTACCCTCGCCGGCGCTGGCCGCTGGGAACTGAGGCTCGACGGTAAGCACCGGCCGTGCGCTGCGGTCAGACAAAGAAGGCGGAGGCCTCTCGTAATTGTGCGCTTGCGTTGCTCGCGGCGGATCGTACGATTGCGAAAATTGGAACGTGATGCCGATTCTTGCCGGCACTGGATTGCCGTCCAGGCGCGCCGGGGAAAAACTCCAGGTTCGCACCGTAGCGAGAACATCTTCAAGAAAGGGAGACGGGCCACGCACAACCTTGATCTCTGCGGCCCGTCCGCGAGTATCGATCAGAACGTCGAGTACAACTTCGCCTCCGAACAGCGCTTGCGAAGGATAAGGCGCGGCTACCAGCGAGAGGGGCATCGGCTCCGAGGACGCGGCGGGATCTTCGAGAGGCTCGGAAGCGCCGGAGTGCCAAGGTATGCCCTTTTGCTGCAAGAGTGCGATGGCGTAATGGATTGGAACGGCCGCTCCGACTCCCGGTGTACTTTGCTCTGTGCCAGCCGCAAGCGGAACAAGGCTCGACCGCAGCCATTGCCCTTCTACAAAACCGACAACTCCCTGTGAGTCGGCCGCGACTACCGGCGAGCCGCTTTGGCCCAGCCGGACTTGATGGTTGAAAAGGAATAATTCAGTCTCGGGGCGGCCTTTGTCGAGCTGGGAGAAGTGGAAATTGAAGACTTCACCGGCTGCGCGATCTTCCACCGATGCGTCCAGCGTGTACGCATCCACAGGCTTCGACGGACGCACAGACGAGGTAAGCACGGCGCGGCCTGGCGTTATCCAATCGTAAGCCAACGGCAGAAATCCAACTTTATATTTGCCTTCGAATGGATTCGGCGTTGCGCGGAGTATGGCTACATCGTGGTCCCGATCCACAATGACCACGGTGGCCAGAACAAATCGCGGCGCGGCGGCGGGCTGACGGAGAAGAATGTAAGGCTGTCCACCGTGAAGCTGGCTGAGGACGTGCGCTGCGGTGATCAGGTAGCCTTGTTCGTTGATGAAGAAGCCGTTCCCGTAAAAAAGGTAGCGATAGCCCCGGTCCGAAGGAGATTGGTCCACGGGGTAAACGATCGGGCATATCGCCGCCGAAAGCGCGGCGGCGTCCGCGGGCTTGTCCGACGCTGCGTGCACGGCCAAGGGCCACAAAATGAAAGCAAGCGCGGCGAACGCTTTGGAATGTAGTCTCATCGCACGGAGAGTTTGACCCCTACCTTCTCCCCTGCAACCAGCATAGCGCCGCTCCGCGGCAGCGCAATTGCCCTTTGGTACAGTTCCATCGGATTGCCAACCTTTTTGCGGGAGCGAGGACTTGATTCGGTTGCGGTTCGAAAATGGAGAAAGGCCCAAGGTTTTTGCCCTGCGCCAAAAAATCAATCTGGCAGCGAGGCAAGGCTGCGCTACGAGCTACTGCCAGCCCCCGCCGAGTGACTTGTAAAGTTGCACCAGGCTCTGGTACTCGTTCCCGCGGGCCTGCGCCAGTGTGAGCTCGGCAGCGAAGAGCGAGCGCTGTCCGTCCAGCACTTCGAGATAGGTGGTGGTGCCTCCGCGATAGCGCATGTCGGAGAGCCGAACCGATTCCGCCAAGTCCGCTACCAATCGCTGCTGCTGGACTCGGACTTCGTGCAGTTTCTGATAGCCGATGAGCGCGTCCGATACATCTCCGAACGCATGCTGAATGGCCTCTTTATAGGCCAGCAAGGCCTGCTGGTGCTGTGATTCCGCCAGGTGCAGATTTCCGTGAAGCGCGCCGCCGGTAAAGATCGGCTGGGACACGCTTGCGCCGTAGGACCAAATTGTATTTTGCGAGCTCATCAAACTCGTGAAAGTGCCGCTGCGCCCAAAAGCCCCGCCGCCCGAGCTGGTCAACGAAATCTGCGGGAAAAATGCTGCCTTGGCGACGCCAATTTGGGCGTTCGCGGCGATCAGGGTTTGCTCCGCCTGGCGAATATCGGGCCGTCGAGCAAGCAGCGAGGACGGCAGGCCTGCCGGGACTTCCGGAGGAAGATACTGCTCCGGCAGTTTGCGGCCACGCGGCACGGCTCCCGGATAATTTCCGAGCAGAATGCTGATGGCGTCTTCTTCCTGTCCAATCTGCCTTTCGAGATCCGGGATCTGCGCGTTCGCTGTGTCGAGCACTTGCTGGGCCTGCAGCACATCGAGTTTGGTAGCCACACCGTGATCCAAGCGCAGCGAGGTCAGTTTGACGGAACCTTCCTGGGTCTGCACCGTGTCTTTCGTGATTTGGAGTTCGAGGTCGAGTTGCAGGAGCGAAAAATAGGCGCTCGCCACATCGCTTACCAGCGTGAGCGTAACGGTGCGTTGCGCTTCTTCGGTGCCGAGGAGTTGGGCACGCGACGCTTCCGTGGCGCGCCTGATTTGGCCGAAGAGATCGAGCTGAAACGAAACGTCCGCGGCCACCTGCAGGATGTTTGATTTGTACGGGAAATACTGTTGTTTGCCGCCGGCAAAAGTGGCATCGCCCGACGCTTGCGGAAAGAGACTGGAACGCGTGATGGCAACCTGCGCGCGAGCGGCATTGATGCGTTCGATGGCGATTTGTAAATCGTAGTTTTGTTTCAGCGCCGTGCGAATGAGTTCTTGCAGCTGGGGATCCTGGAAGACCTCCCACCAGTGCAGATCGGCGAAGGACGCGGCCTGCGGCGGCACTTCCGGGTTGGCGTTCAAGTCGTGATACGCGCCGGGCGTTGGCACCGCAGGCCGATGATAGTTCGGACCGACTGCGCAACCGCCGATTAGGCTCGAAGCCAAAAGTGACGCCAAGCCCAGGGAAACCAGGGGACGCAGCTTTCCAGTGCACGATCCGGTTTGGTGCGCCTTGCGCGCGTTTTTCGATGGGTAGCGCATCTCAATCTCCCTCCGCCGGAGCAGGCCTCGCTTGAACTCCTCCAGCGGCTGGCTCTTTGCCGGCGCCGGACCATTTCTCGACCAGATAGAAGATGGCCGGGACCAGAAATATGGCGATGAAGCTGGCAGCCAGCATCCCTCCAATTACCGTGGTTCCGATGATCTGGCGCGCCACGGACCCCGCTCCCGTGGCCACCCACAAAGGGACGCTCCCAAGGATGAAGGCGAAGGAAGTCATCAGAATGGGGCGAAGCCGGATCCGCGCACCTGCGAGCGCAGCGTCCACCAGAGGTTTGCCTTGCTCGTATTCGTCCTTGGCGAATTCCACTATGAGGATCGCGTTTTTCGCCGCGAGCCCGATCAGCATCACCAGCCCGATCTGCGAATACACGTCGCTTTCGATTTGCACCATATAGGCCGGATAAAACGCCAGGCCGATCGTGCGCCTTAACCAAAGTGCCGCGAACGCGCCGAATACCGCGACCGGAGTGCTCAGCAGCACGCTGAATGGGAGCGTCCAGCTTTCGTAGAGCGCGGCTAGAATCAGAAACACGAACAGCAGGGAAAACCCGAAGACGGCCGCGGGCGACACTCCTTGCTGAGCGAGTTTTTCCTGAAACGAGATGTCCTTATAGTCGAAGCCCATTTCGCGGGGCATGGTTTGCGCGAACACCTCTTCGAGCGCGGCGGTGGCCTGCTGGGAACTGTAGCCGGGAGCCGCGCTGCCGACGATTTGTGCGCTGCGGTACTCGTTGAATCGCATGGTGTATTCGGGGCCGATGCGGGGCTCGAATTTTGTAAGAGCCGAGAGCGGCACATCGTCTCCCTTGTTGTTGCGAACGTAAAACTGCCCCACGTTTTCCGCTTTGGTCCGGTACTCGCCTTCGGCCTCGATGTACACCTGCCATTGCCGGCCGAAACGGTTGAAGTAATTGATGAAGTATCCGCCCATGAACGCTTGCAGGGTTTTGTAAACGTCGGTAATGCTGACTCCCTGCTTAATTACCTTGTCGCGGTCCACCGTCACGAATTGCTGCGGAACGCTCGGAAGATAGGTCGTGGCCAGAAAACCGATCTCGGGGCGTTTGCGCACTGCGGCCATGAAGGTGTTCAAATTCTGGGTGAGGAACTCCACGTCCTTCCCGGCGCGGTCCTCCAAGACAAATGTGAACCCGCCGGAAGTGCCCACTCCGGGAATCGCCGGAGGTGAAAAATCGAATGCGACCGCCTCCGGCATCTGGCTCAAATGCTGATTCAGGCGCGTTTTGATCTCCTGGAACTGCTCGGCCCGGGACTTGCGCGCGTCCCAATCATCCAGAGTCACGAAGAAAAATGCGTTGTAACTCGTGCGCACAAAGCTCAGCAGGCTGAAGCCGATTACGCTGGAGGTGTACTTCACTCCCGGAGTCGCTGCCAGAATTTTCTCGACTTCCCGCGCTGCCTGGTTCGTCCGCTGCAGCGAGGCTGCGTTGGGGAGTTGGAGGTTGACGAAGAGATAGCCCTGGTCCTCATCCGGAAGGAAGCTCGACGGTACGCGCGAGCCGAAAAACGCTGCGGCTCCGATGAACGCCAGCAGTAGCACGATCGCAATCGCGCTCTTGCGAATGAGTGCGCCGGATAGACGCACGTAGCGTTCGGTGGCGCTTTCGAACGTCCGGTTAAACCAGGCGAAAAATCTTCCCAGCACTCCCTTGCTCTCTTTTTTCGGCCGGAGCAGAAGCGCTGCCAGTGCCGGGCTCAATGTAAGGGCGTTGAAAGCGGAAAGGATGACGGAAATCGCGATGGTAACCGCAAATTGCTGGTAGAGCCGCCCGGTGATTCCCGGAATAAAAGCGGTAGGAACGAATACAGCGGAGAGCACCAGGGCGATTCCGACTACGGGCCCGGTCAATTCGTCCATGGCCTTGAGGGCCGCTTCTTTGGGGGAAAGCCCTTCCTCAATATGCCGTCCGACGCCTTCCACGACAACGATTGCGTCGTCCACGACCAACCCAATAGCCAACACCAACCCCAATAGAGAAAGCGTGTTGACGGAAAAACCGAACAACGGGAAAAAGATGAATGTACCGATCAAAGCTACCGGTACTGCCAACATGGGAATGAGTGTGGCGCGCCAACTCTGCAAGAAAAGGTACACAACGAGGATGACCAGCACAAGCGCGATCACCAGCGTCTCGACAATCTCCTTGATTCCGGACGTGACCGCCTTGGTCGTATCCAAGGAAATCACGTAGTCCATGTCCTGCGGAAACGTCTGCTTCATTCCGGCAATCAATTTCTTCACACCGTTCGCCGCGTCCACGGCGTTTGATCCCGGCAACTGATAGACGGCGATGATTGCTCCGGGTTTGCCGTTCAACCGGCCCATCACGGTGTAGTCGTTTGACCCGAGTTCTATCCGTGCCACGTCCTTGACGCGGACCACTCCGCCGTCGGGCGTTTCACGAACCACGATCTGTCCGAACTCATCCGCGGAAATCAGCCGGCCCTGGGCCCGGACCGAGTAGGTGTACTCCTGCCCTTTGGGTACAGGCTCGCCCCCGACTTGTCCCGCGGGATTCACTGTGTTCTGCGCTTGGATGGCGTTAATGATGTCAGTGACAGTGATACCGAGCTTGCCCAGTTGATCCGGCTTTACCCACAACCTCATCGCGTATTGCCCGGCGCCGAAGATCTGCACGTTCCCGATACCAACGGAACGGGTCAACGGATCGTGAATATTGATGTATCCGTAATTCGCGAGGAAGTCGGCATTGTACGTTCCGTTGGGCGAGAACAGCGTGATCAGCATCAGCGGCGAGGTCACGGACTTCTGGACAGTGATTCCATAGTTGATGACGTCAGCCGGAAGTTGCGAAGCCGCTTGTGTTTCTCTGGCTTGGGCTAAAATTTGGTCTATGTTCGGGTCGGTTTTGACGTCGAAATCCACGATCATGGTCATTCCGCCATTGGCCGTGGCGTTCAACGAATACATGTAGTTCATGTTATCCACGCCGCTCATTTGCTGCTCGATCGGTGTGGCGACAGATTGTTCGAGGGTCTGGGCATCGGCTCCGACGTACACCGCTTGAATTTGAATCTCCGGCGGAGCGATATTGGGAAATTGGGCAACGGGCAAGCTAACGATGGTGATCACGCCGAGAATGACGGTCACGATCGAGATCACCATGGCCACGATGGGGCGGTTGATGAAGAATTTAGACATGATCTTACCTTACCTCCGCCATCGCTTTATCCGGCACGTATGGCTTCGGGTTTACCTGGGCACCGGGACGAATCTTTTGCACGCCCTCGGCTACCACGCGTTCACCCGGCTTTAGTCCGTCCAAGATAATCCACTGGGAGCCGACGCGGTCGCCGACTTTGACCGTGCGTATGCTCACCTTGTTCTCACCGCCGACAACGGCAACCTGATAGCCGCCTTGCAACTCCGTCACGGCACGCTGGGGCACGAGTAGCGCGTCTTTCTGGACTCGGACGGCCGTTCGAATCCTGCCGTAGCCGCCGGGGCGCAAAATGTTTCCGGGATTCGGAAACAGCCCCGCGATTCGAATGGCGCCGGTGCCCACGTTGACCTGGCGGTCCGCAAAGTAGAAAGTGCCATCACTCGGATAGGTTGAGCCATCGGCCAAAATCAGTTGGAGGCGGAGGCTCTTGTCCGCCGCTTCCCGGCTTGTCTGCGTTGGGAATCGTTTGTTCCAATCGAGATACTCGCTCTCGCTGACGGTGAAATAGACCTTGATGGGGTCCACGGTGGAGACGGAAGTCACTACTCCGCTGCTCGGGCTTACTAAGGCGCCCACCTGAAGCTGGGCTTGCCCGGCAATGCCGTCGATCGGTGCCACGAGGCGCGTAAAATCGAGGTTGATTCTGGCCGTTTCGACGGCCGCTTCGTCGGTCTTGATGGCCGCCTCAGCCGTCGCTACGGTGGCCTTGGCGGCCAGGTTATTCTGAACAGCATTGTCGAGATCCTGTTGGCTCGCGGCCTCTTCTTTCGCCAGAGGAGTGTAACGGTTGACGTCCAGTTGAGTTCTGCCTTGCACTGCCTCGGCATTGGCAAGCGAAGCCTTGGCCTGCGCTAGCTGCCCCTCGGCTTGGTCGAGCACGGCCTGAAAGGGACGTGGATCAATCTGAAAGAGCAATTGGCCCTTCTGAACGAATGCGCCTTCCTGGTAGCCCTGCTGCAGTAGGTAACCCGTGACTTGTGCCCGGACGTCGGCGTTCGTGAAACCGTCGAGGGTGCCGATCCACTCGCCGTAAATCGGAATGTCTTTCTGCTCCACTTGCGCCACGGCGACGTCCGGCGGGCCTGCCTGGCCCCCGCCATGGTTCGAGCATCCGGCCAACAAAGCCGCGGTCGTCGCGATGGCCAGAAGTGAAGTTCTAATTGCGATGCTGCGCGCTGAATGAATTTTCATGGTTGCCTCCGGCCGCATGCCCTATCCGCGTTGATCTCTTTCGGAATTATTGAAGTGGATTCCGCCCGATCCTAGTCATGAAACGATACATCTCTCGGAAGCGTTGACAAGCTCCGGCCCGCGGCGTCCGGCACCTGAATCTCGTCTGTTTCGCTGAGTAAGAACGAGATGCAGAATTTAGCGCAACGACTCCCAGGAAGCAATACTGGCGGGACCTGGCGCGGATGCGGTCCCTAACGCGAAGCTCGGCCCGGCTTGTTTCATCCCGGCCACTTAGGGGAGCAAATGAATTAGGCGGATGCCTTACGGCTAGAATCGCGAGTTGCTGCTTTCGGTTCGGGCTCGATCCATCGGCAGAAGGCGGGCAACGAGGGCATGGGCGGGAGCTTTTCCACGCCTTGAACAAATTGCACCAGGAACTCCTGCGCATTAAAGTGGAAACCATTGCGCGAGTGGGAAAACGCGCGCGCATCATGCGGGCGCACGTAATTGCCATCCGGGAGCAGGATTCTTGTTTTTTCCGTGTCGGCCAAGTACGGAGCGATGACTTCAAGGAGAATCTGGCCGCATAGTTCGGGATTCTTGAGGTGGAACATCACCTCGACGCGCTCGTAAATATTACGGTGCATCCAGTCGGCGCTGCCCAGATACACCTCCGCCTTCCCGGCGTTCCCAAAAACAAAAATCCGGCTGTGTTCGAGGAATCGGCCAATCACGCTGCGCACGCGGATGCGGCTGCTGAGGCCTCGCACGCCCGGTCGCAGCGCGCAGCCGCCTCGGACGATCAATTCAATGCGCACTCCGGCCTCGGAGGCGCGATAAAGAGCCTGAATGGTTTTGTCGTCGATCAAGGCGTTCACCTTGGCGACGATAAACGCCGGACGGCCGGCGCGCGCATGAGCGGTCTCGCGCTCAATCAAGCTGAGGCAGTTGCGGCCAAGGTTCAGCGGCGCCACGAACAGCGGGTTGTATTGGGAACGTTCGGAATAAGCCGTCAGATAGTTGAACACGTGATGCACGGCGGCGGTGGTTCGCGCGTCGCTGGTCAGCAGGCTGAGGTCGGTGTAATAACGCGCGGTGGACGGATTGTAATTTCCCGTACCCAAATGAGCGTAGCGGCGAATCTGGCCGTCGAGTTCACGGCGCGCAACCAGCGCGAGCTTGCAGTGCGTTTTTAAGCCGACCACCCCGTGAAAAACCTGCACTCCGGCTTCCTGCAGATTTCTGGCCCAGCGAATATTGGAAGCTTCATCGAAGCGGGCCTTGAGCTCCACCACCACGGCCACCTCTTTTTTCGCCGCGGCTTCGATTAACGCGCGCACGATGGGAGAATTCTCACTGGTGCGATAGAGGGTCTGCTTGATCGAAAGCACGTTGGGATCGTGGGCCGCGCTCTCGATGAAGCGCACCACGGCATCGTAGGAATCGTAGGGATGATGCAGAAGAATCTCGCGCTTGCGAATGGTCTCGAAGATGGAAGCGGAGCCGGGCTTGAAGGACAGCTCTCGTGGGGCGAAAGGCTTGTACTTCAACTCCGGGAGCGGCGTCTGGTCGTAGAGATGGAAGAGCCGCGAAAGATTGATGGGGCCGTTGACGCGAAATACCTGCCAGGGCGCCAGGCGGAAATTGGCTTCCAGGCGATTGATGATTTCCTGATCGGCGCCGGCTTCAATTTCCAGGCGTACCGCGGCGCCTTTGCGGCGCCGGTGAATCTGTGTGTCAATCGTGTCCAGGATGCTGCGCGATTCTTCTTCCTCGAGATAAAGGTTGCTGTTGCGGGTGACGCGGAAGGCGGCGGCGGAGAGTATTTCGTAGCCATGATACAAACGCTCGGCAAAGGCGTGAATTACATGGTGAAGGAACACGTATTCGACCGTTCCCGCAGAGGAAGGCAAAAGCACCAGCCGCGGGAGCGCGCGCGGCACCGTCACTACGCCGAGGTAGGTCTGCGAGCCGCGGCGCTTGCGATTGAGCAGGAACGCCAGGCAAAGAGCTTTGTTGAGAACGTGAGGAAAGGGATGCGCCGGATCCATGGTCACCGGAGTCAGCAGCGGTTCGACCGCCTTGGTGTAGAAATTCTCGATGTGCTCGCGCGCCTTGGGACGAAGCTCCGAAAGGCTTAGCACTCGGACGGACTTTCCAGCCAGCGCCGGGACCAGCTCGTCGCGCCAGCAATCGTATTGCGATCGCACGAAGCTATGAATTTTCTCGGTGAGCCCGGCAAGAACGACATCCGGGGTGCGGCCGTCGGGTCCCGGCTCGCGCATGCCGTGCTCGACCTGCTGCAATAGGCCGGCCACACGCACTTCGACAAACTCATCCAGATTGCTCGCGGTGATTCCCAGAAACTTCACACGCTCGAGAAGAGGATTCGCGGGGTCGCGCGCCTCTTCCAGCACGCGTTCGTTGAACTGCAACCAGGAGTAGTGGCGGTTCAGGAACAATTCGGGCCCGGAAAAACTCTTGCGCTTCATGAACTCCTCTTTGCCGGGCCAAACCTTAGCCCGCTAGTGTTACGGCGATATTAAGGGCTAGAGCGCCAAGGTGCCTGAGACCCGGCTAACCCGGCGGCGCACGCGCCAGTCGGGCTCGTCCAGAGTGTTAACATCACTATAACACTGCATTAACAAACGCCCAGTAGCTTGGACCTTCCTAGCGGGATTCCAATTTACGGAATTGCCGGCAAGAGTGGACGGTAGGCTCGTGCGTCCAGCCATCCAGGGCGCGCAGACGCCGCCAACCAAAGGACTCAAATCCCAAGCTGCATGAGGTGAGGAATGGCGACGGGAACGACCACATTAGACGCAAAGATAGGGGCCGGCCCAGGCAAGATGGGCATGCTGGTCTTTGGAGTGGCCCTCATTATCGGCCTTATTTACGCCGGAGGGCATCTGCTGTCGGACCTCTCGAAGATACATCCGACCTCCGTAGGCCCTTACGTCTTGCTCGGAATCGCGCTTCTGATCGCCCTGGGGTTCGAGTTTGTGAATGGCTTCCACGACACGGCCAACGCCGTGGCCACGGTCATCTACACGCACTCTTTGGAGCCTCACGTCGCGGTAGTGTGGTCCGGAATGTGGAACTTCCTCGGCGTGGTGATGTCCAGCGGAGCGGTCGCATTCGGCATCGTTTCGCTCCTGCCTGTCGAGTTGATTCTGAAGGTGGGAAGCAGGGCCGGGTTCGCCATGGTGTTCGCTCTTCTCGTCGCGGCCATCATCTGGAACCTGGGCACGTGGTATTTCGGTCTGCCCTCGTCCAGCTCGCACACGTTAATCGGTTCCATCATCGGGGTAGGCATCGCGAACCAGCTGATGTCCGGAAATTCCGGGACCAGCGGAGTGGATTGGGGACAGGCAGCTAACATCGGAAAG
>Ga0302306_10001782_pt1 | contig 11446 bp, 9 predicted proteins | sample III_Palsa_E3_1_FD_198761 | JGI IMG/M metagenome (GOLD analysis project Ga0302306, IMG submission 198761) | Peat permafrost microbial communities from Stordalen Mire near Abisko, Sweden - III_Palsa_E3_1 | ecosystem: Environmental > Terrestrial > Soil > Palsa > Peat permafrost | place: Sweden...
TTCCCGTGACGATTTCGGATGGGCAGAGGCCGTGTTGAGCGCTTTCCCCGAATGCCTTGATCATTGATGACGTCTGAGTGACGAATGCCGCTCTTACTTCAGTAGGTTTCTTATTGGGGTCGATCTGCGGCTTGATGGACTTCGTCAACCATCGAGATGTCGCTTTCAAGATTGCTGAGTATCCGCACAGAAAGAAATCGCGGTAACGGCTTTTGGATGGAACGGCTGTACGAATCGCAAGCAGCAAACGGGCCAGGGCGGCTTTATGAGCCTCCTCATACCAATATTCGAGACGTGCGTCGGCTACTGCGTCGACTGACACCTCTGCACAGCCCTCATCAAAGGCTTTCAAGATGGCGTCTCGGTACAGCTCCAGAAGTTTCGTCTTGAAACGGCCACGTTTAGTCCGGGCGATCAATGTGGCCACTGGATTGATATCGCAACCCCAGAAATCTAGGCCTTCACGACGGGCTTCATATGCCACGGTGCCACAGCCACAGAAGACATCCGCAACCCGGCGAAGCTTACTCGTTCGTTCTCTGGCTATACCAAACGCCTTGGATGCAATGAACGCCGGGAACTTCGCTGGATACGGGTGAATCCGGTGACGCCCGGAATCGCGTTCGGTCCCCTTATTCCAAAACGAGTTCTGCGGTACCGCGTCCCAGATCGCACGAGTCACCTCGTGAGCATTTGTGACCTGGAGATACCCCTCAGCTTTCCAATTGCTCAAGACGGTCGTCCTTTGACTCAACTCCAGCATCGAACCAGAGTTCAGTAAAGCGTCTTGGCACGTGCGCTGGGCACACCTAGTGTGACATACGCTAGAGCACCCGGTAAAGGCACGCGATGCTCCCGATCCTTCCTGGCGTTTACCAGTATGCCAACCCCTTCGAATTGGAAGTTGCCTCCATTTCCTATTTCTAAAGCTTAGGTTCACAGAAAACGCACCTTAAAGCGTAAGCGCACCTGACTCAGTGTTACCCGTCCATTTCTATCTTTCGGCGTCTCGGTTGGATTGGCGATTGCTGCAGTCCTGAACCCAAGAAAACAACGGTTTTCACTTGAAATCTCAGGATGTAGGCGGAAGGAGGACTCCTCCCGCGCTTCAACCGCTGGCGCGTTCTCCGCTCCCACCTCTGCGGCCTGTTCCTGCCGCAACGCGACCCTATAAGTCCTGTGCGCTAACGCGCACGAATGTGGAAACCAAACCTGCTGAGGGCGCTGCCCTGGCGCGGTGCAAGGGTTTCCCGCAGTCTTCCGCGCTTCGCTTGTGCAGACCTTCGCTTCGCTCGTCCTCCGCTTTGCTCCGGATGGGAGATACCCCTACATCATCGGGTCGGCTCGGGATCAACCAACCGTTCATCACCCGTAAGAGAAAGCCGTTGGTCAGCAACCTGTCCCGGTGGGTGCGCGAAATGTCTTTGGCGCGGATCGCCGCTCCATATTTACGTTGGAGCTTTGCAAGAATCTCCAGAGATTCGGCGAGCTTTTCTGAGGGAGTAGGCATGGTGTGTTCCGTTAGCTTTTTCGGTCGTGCTTCGATTAGCTCATTTTGTTGTACTCTCATTAGCTTATTCTGTCGATTCGCTCGCTATTTGTTCGACGCAGGAAGGCGAAGTCGGCCTGTGGGAAGGGCAGTCAGAAGTGGATGTCCTCACTTCAGATTGAAGACCGTTTTACCCACGTTTCGGCAGAGGTCGGTTCTCAATAACCTGCGTAAGAGGCGCAAGTTGAAAGTCCAACTGACCTACGAGGGTCTCTGATGAGCGCTCAACGAGGGCTTATCGGACCCACGACCTCTGCCTTTAGGGCAGAGGTTTCGGCAGAGGTTTAGAGGGCAGAGGTCATGGGTCCGTTAAGGGTCCAATAACCGTTGCCATGCGTTTCTCAGGGAGCCAAAACGGGCCATTCGTGCCCCTGATTTCTATAACTTACGCGTTGAAGGTTCACTGTCACGGCAGAGGTCGCGGGTTCGAGCCCCGTCGTCCCCGCCACTAAACCTAAGGAAGTCAGGGTTTTGTGGCAATAGACCAAAGTGACAGTCACGAAACAAGTAGCTGGTGAGTTTTGTGCGTCAACCACCTCCAGGCGTTTCGCGGCTGCTCCTCTCCCTTGAAAGTTTCCAGTCCCTACAGGTTTCCAAGAAGTGCCCGACGATCTCGGCTGACGACTGTCTCCTGGCTAGTCACCTCACGACGCTCCGCCGACGACACTTAGAAGGCAATGCCTCATCGCTAAGCGCCTTGATGAACACTCCTCCAACCACACTTCTCGCCTGAAAACCGTAGGGGAATCCGTAAGCTTGTCCGTATTGGACCACACACTAAAGTAAGGATTATGCGCAATCAGCGGCGCGGCAGGGGGCGATTTTGCGCGGCTAACCCTGGCATGCAGACCACTGCAGCGCAGACAAGGCATGCGATATCTACCAAAAGGTTCATGGGAGTTGATTATCGCGCCCTTCGTCTTGGGTTCCAAATTCAACCTTGCCCGGTACTATCAGCCGTGTGCACAACCCAACGGAGTGCTCCAGTCCGCGTCACTCACGCTGTAGGTCAATGCCTCAGCAAATCATTTCGCCCTTCTAGCCGGCCAGCATCGTTCGATACTTTCCATCTTTCGTTTACTATGGCCCATGGCCTCGCGACGACATGCAGTTGACAAGGCGTCTCCCCTGTCACAGCATTCTCGCCTCCCCGTCGTGTGCGTCGTCACGGTAGATAATCAGTTCGTCGACGACCTGGGTCGGGAACTCATGCCCTGGTTTCAGGTCGTACTTCGAGAGACCTACGAGGACCTTGCCCGCTGGACGCGCGAGTCCCACGTCCAGGCCGTTCTACTCGACATCGATACTGGCGACAGCGACGACGAGCGCACCTACGGTGGCCTTTCAGTCCTCAACGGATTACGCAGGCTCAACAGCGAGTTCGTACTCATCTCGCTCAGCCGCTCTCGTACTCGTTCGGTCGAAAAACAGGCACTCGAAGCTGGCGCGGACGCGCACTTTCGTAGCCCGGTCGACATCTCGGAAATTCGGCTGGCTCTGGTTGACCTCCTTCGCACACGAACCGAGGAATCAGCCCGGCGGGTTATGCGGAAGCAAGCATTTGAGAACAGCCGATTTCAGGATTTCATCGGCGGGAGCGAACCAATGCGTACCGTCTACGACGCCATTCAGCAGGTAGCCGGGAGCAACGTCAACGTCTTGATCCGAGGCGAAAGCGGCACGGGAAAAGAGTTGGTCGCTCGCGCCCTCGTGGCTCTTAGCCCGCGTGCGAACAAGCCTTACATCCGACTGAACTGTGCCGCCCTGCCCCAGGATCTCATCGAGTCCGAGCTCTTCGGCAGCGAGCGCGGCGCTTTCACAGGAGCCACCGAAGCCCGCCCCGGCCAAATTGAATTGGCGGACGGCGGCACTCTTTTCCTCGATGAGATCGCGACCCTTACCCTTTCCCTTCAAACCAAACTCCTCCGTGTACTCGAGGACCACATGGTCCAACGACTCGGCGGCCGCACGCTGCGCAAGATCGATTTTCGTTTAATCTGTGCTACCAACGAAAATCTTGAGGAGATGGCCCGTACAGGGCGCTTCCGCGAAGATCTTTATTACCGCATCCACGTCGTTCCGATACAGCTCCCTCCGCTGCGCGAACGTCTGGGCGACATCCCCCTACTCTGCGAGCACTTCCTCCAAACTCACTGCATCTCCAACGGCATCCACATCAAACACATCGACGACACGGCCCTTTCCGCCTTCGAGCAACATACGTGGCCTGGCAATGTCCGTGAACTCGAGAACCTCATCCAGCGTCTCGTCATCACCGTCCGCGGCAACGAAATCCAATCTACCCACCTCCCCTCGCGCCTCCTCGTCACCAACCTCGCCGCCAGCGAAGCCGCCCTCCTACCCGAGTCCGGCGCAGACTTCGACGCGGAAATCCAGCAACTGGAAATTGCTCTCCTCTCCGCCGCGCTCCGCCGCACTCAGAACAACAAGGCCGCCGCCGCTCGCCTCCTTCATGTCGACGGGCAGCGCATCAAGTACCTCTGCCGCAAATACTCCCTCGGCTAATTCGGCTTATTCGGTAAATTTTTCACCCATAGGGGTTTTATTTTTTACCGCCAGCACACCTTGACCCCTTTACTCCAAATCTTTACTCCTTCCTCTAAATTCAGCATTATCAATCGGATACAAATTTTCTCGATCGCTCGCCAACTTTGGCATCCAGGATGCACTATGGATAGCTGTCAAACGAACCAAAAATTCAAAACGAGGTAACTCACATGGCCGTCTCAAAGAAATCGATCGTCAAGTCCTCCGGAAGCAAGTCCACCAAGGCCAAGGCCCCAAAGTCCACCAAGAGCCCAGCGGCCCCCGCAGGCAAGATGGAAACCACCATGCGCGTCGCCAGGACTGCCCTGCTCGCCCGCAGCATTAGCCAGGTTTAGCCATCGCCGACAAGGCGGCATCCCTCACCGGAAGCCGCCGCGAATCAGCCGTCAGTGTTCACGCTCCATCAGTCAATTTCAAACGCAAATCTCGAAAGCGAGGAACAACACCATGGCCGTATCGAAAAAGTCCATCACCAAGCCTGCCGCCGGCAAGTCCACCAAAACCACCAAGGCCACCAAGTCCGCCAAAACCTCCTCAGTTCCCGCAAGCAAAATGGTCACAGCGATGACCAGGTTCTAATACCTCCCCCACTCGCACACCCGATCGGTGGCCTTCAAGCGGCCACCGATTTCTATTTCTCTACCAGACGTGCGCCCGCACCACATCCGCCACAACGTCCACAATGCGCGCGGCAAGACTTCTCCTGGCGCCAAACACCTTCGCCACCCCCGCGGTTGCCAACGCCAGTCGCGGACTTCCCACTGGCAGCACGACGCGTGCGCAGTAGAACGTCGGCAGCTCAATGCCCTTGTAGTCCTGGTGTGTGATCAGTCCCGCCGGCAGCATCGCTGCCTCCCCTTCGAGCGGTGTCAGGCGGGTGCGCACAATCGTGAACCGGCCCGGCGGGGCCACCGCCACCTCATCTCCCGGTTGAATCCGGTTTATCTCTCCCGCCGGAATATAAAGTCGTAAGCGTTGCTCCCCCTGCCCTTCCGCAGCGCCATCCCCCGCCAGCGTGAGCAAAGCCTCACCCGAACCCACCTGTTGATCCACCAATTCACCAGGCTGCGGCGTCAACACTCTTCCATCCGCGGTAGCCCGCACCACCAGCGAAGTCTGCGCTTCCTCCGCCACTTCACCCGACCGTCGCGAGCCTGTTTCGTCCGCAGCAGACGCGCCAATCGACCGTCCTCCAAGCTGCGCCTCGACCGCATGGTAGCGCGCCGACCCTCCCGCCGCCTGCGAACTCGACGTCATCCCCGCAACCTCCGCACTCGACATGCGCAGCAGGATCTGACCGCGCCGTACTGTATCTCCTTCGCGCACGTACACTGCTTCTACTTTTCCATTGGAGGCTGCATGCAACGTCACAGGATCTGTCGGTTCAATAACAAAATACGCATTCACGCGATCCCGCAGCATGGGTACAAACAACAGGATGAGTAATACCAAAGCCCCTCCCAACGTCCCCGGCTTCAGCCAGAATCTTCCGCTCAAATGCGTGTTCCCAAATTGCTTTACCACACCAGCCAGCGATTTGAGTCGTCCCCGAAAGATCGCTACGGCCATCGCGCCTGCCGGAATCAAAGCAAACTCGGCCACAAACTTGGAACTCACGTTGTAGGAAAAGCGAACCACCAGGAAGAGCACCATATAGCTGTATGCGCCAGAAACCAATGCATAGACAACGAACAGCGGAACACGTCGCCGTGGCACTGGGGGCACGTCTGCCGGTAGCCGCAGAATATTGTTCTGAAACCAAGCCGAGACAAAACTGGTCGACCGCTCCTTCAGATCAGGGATACCAATCAACTCAGTAAGAAAGTAATATCCATCAAGCTTAAGCAGCGGATTCAAATTCATCACAATGACCGCCAAGCCGGTAATCAAAATCACTTTGTACGCTAGATCGTGCACAAACGCGCTGGGCTGCGTGTTCGTCCACACGATCATCGCCAACCCACATATCACCATCTCCACCCATATGCCCGCAATGATCGTCGCCAGCCGCTGAATCTTCGTGGCCGACACCCATGTTTCAGTTACATCGACAAAGAACGCAGGCGTCAGATACAGAAACATTAGCCCCATATTGTGGACTTCGCCGCCATAATGTTTGCACGTCAGCCCGTGGGCAGACTCATGAATGAACCCAAGCCCGAACAGCAGCACCCAGAACTCAGCAAAGTCCGCGACTGTTTTGTGTGTGAAGTTGAAGTACAGCGGAATATCCGGACCAAACTGCTTCCACTTCGCGATAAACACCACGCCCTCAAAGCAAAACAGCAGCACCACCGCGAGAACACACCAGCGGCTATAGATGAATCGTCCCATGATGCCGTCCAGCCAGGTTAGATATTTGTCTGGATCCCACGCTGTGAAACTTATGTGCGCCAGGTTTATCTTCGAGGTTCGATTGGCCTTTCGTCCTCTCTCTGCCTTAAGTCGCGCACTATAGGCCAAATTTTTTTCCTGCGGCGTCTTGAACCAGAAACCCGACTCGTCCAGACTCGTCGCGAACTCCTCCACTTCGCGCGCCGTCAGCGCACCACCTCGCTCTGCGTTGAATGTCTGCGCGATTTCATCATAGCTGCGAACTCCGTCAAACAGCTGTGCCAGATGCCATTGCTGCGGCTGAAAACGAAAGAAGCTTCCCCTGCTACGCTGCATGATCCCAACAATCGGTTCTCCGTCCAGTATGTCTTCGCGTGTCACTAGCTCCGGATCAAGGCGGGGAGGCCGCGCGCGGGAGAGTCGCACCTTTGGAATCTCTGGTAGTGCCGCATCCAGCGCCTCGCTGAGATTCATCGCACGTGCGCCACCGCATCGTTCGCATTACCCGCTGTCCGCACCTGCATCGTCATTCCCGACTTCAGCAGCGGCGATGGGTCAATCACTTCACCGATCACCTGTACGCTACCGCTCGCCGGGTCCACCACCGGGCTTACACGGTACACTCGACCCTTTTGTCTCAACCCCGGATAATCCTCCGTCGTCAACACGAGGTTCGCTCCGCGGTCGAACGCTCGCATCACCGATTCCGGCACTGTAAACATGACATGCAATGGCGCCGCCGCGGTAACCCAGAAAAGCACGTCGCCTGCCTTGACCTCCTGTGCCATGCGTAGGGATCGCCGTCCCACAACCCCCGCGAACGGCGCAACGATCTGTGACTGTGCCAATTGCAAATCGGCTGCTTCCAACTTCGCCTCGGCACCCAATTCGTCCGCTTTGTAGCGGGCTACTTCCGAAACGGTTTCCGCCAACTTGTACTTCACGTGCTCCCAGTCCTCATCGCTTAGAATGCGGTCCGCTCGTAGGGCGTCCGCACGCCGCAGATCTGCCCCATCCACCTGCTCCTGCGACTGCCACTCCTTCACCTGGGCCTGCAGCGACGCCACCTTCGCCTTCTCCTCATCGCATGCCGCATGCAGCGCACGATCATCCAGCAATGCCATCAGCTGGCCCTTCCGCACATGATCACCAATATCCACCGCAACCTGTACAACGCGCCCGTCGCGTTGAGCGGCAACATCCGCCTGCTGTTCCGCCACCAGTGGGCCGGACGTGCTGAACGATCCAGGTGTCACAGCCGCACATCGTTGCAACTGCCACGAGGGAGACCATGGCCGCAGCAGCAATATTAACCGGCCATCGCAACAACCAAAAACCATTCATCGCATCACCAGCCTATCCAGTTCCACAAAGTCTGCCACGCCCATAGCGCCGGCCTGCGCAGCAAAACATACCCTGCGGACCGATAGCCAATGAAAATTTTCCCGTGTCCACTCATCCCGGCCCGCAAAGTGGCGTCTGTATTCCCGAAGGGGACTCGTGCCGCGAACGTGCGCTCATCATTCACACTTTGCGCAACGGGGCTAACAATGTTCACCGTGCCCCGCCATGTCCGCTGCGGATAGCTGTCCAGTTTGATAACAGCTCCATCCCCCGGTCGCACGAGGGCGACATCGCTCTGCGCGACTGCAATTTCCATTTCCACCGAGGACAGATCCAGCACCTTCGCAAATGGATCCCCTGTATTTAAGTGCTCTCCGGCCGCGCTCTGTAGCGCTGGCGTTGCCACCAGTCCATCAATTGGCGACCGCAGCTCGGCACTATTGACTCGACTTTGAGCCCTCGCGACCTGTGCCCGCAAGAACTCCACCTGCGCCCTATCCTCGCCGGCCTGCGCCGATCCGCCCGCCAGGTTTGCCTCCATCCCCAACTCGGCTGCCTCGTACTTTGCCTGAGCAGCAGCCAGATCTGCCTTCCACTGCCAGTCATTCATAGTCCCCAGTTGTTCCCCCGCAGCCACGCGCTGGCCCTCCCGCACAGCTACCGTCTCCACATTGCCGTCGGTAGGCGCTGCTATCGTCACAAGGTGCTGCGGCTCTACCGTCGCGTCTCCAGATATCCGCATCGGCAGCGGGAAGAAGAGCAGGAACAACAAGACCACGGCTGCCGCTGCGCTGTAGAACAGTCGGCGACTTCCGCTCGTCTGCAAAATCTCACGCTTCTTCTGCATCAGCGGCTCCAGCAATCCAATCAGCGGCATTTCGCGATACAGCAACGCGTTCCGAATGGCTACAGTCGCCTGGCCCGCCAGAATCTTGATCATCTCCATCTGTGCGGCGTCGAGAAAATCCGGGTCCGTCGCCGCATACAAAAGCATCCCCACGCGTCCTTGGTCGTCTACCAACGGCAATGCGTACAAGGCTCGATATCCGGTGCCTTCGAAATATCGTGCCACCGCGCCCGCGATCTCCTCCACATTTGCTTGTTCGGTCTGGCGGACATGCAGTGCTGACGACTCCGAGCTCAGCCAGCGCACAAGATCCTGCAGCCGATCCACCTGGACATCCCCCATCGGGATGTTCGCCATTCCGGATACAGCTTTTAGCTGCAAGCTCCCTCGGTTATCCAGCGTGATCGCGCATAGCTCATACGGGAGCACGCTCTGTGGACTATTCACGATGATCTGGAGCAGTCGGTCTAACCTGAGCGTCGACGTGATCTCCGAACTGACGTGGACCAGTGCCTCGAGTATCTCCAGCTTTCGCTCTGCATGCATCAGGTTGGCATTCTTCAGTGCATTGCTCACTGTCTCCGCCATCGCCGACAGAAAAAACTGATCGTCCTCATCAAATACTTTCCCGCCGCCACGGTTCACGGCCTCCAGGACACCAATCTCTGATTCACCCTGCATCAAAGGCACGACCAGCGCGTTCGTAATAGGCTCGGTCCGTTGCTCCTCGGGAATCGACTCCAGCACGGCATTCCGCCGCGACAATCGCTCGTCTTCGGCATCATCGATCAGCAGCGGCTCTCCTTCTTCCGCCATCTCGGCTACGTAGCCTCCATCTGGGGCCTGAATCGTACCGATTTCTACCGTGCCATCGTCACCATGCGCCGCCATCAACCGCAGCTCATCGCCATCGAAAAGCCACAGGTGCATCGCCTGGCAGTCCAGCATCGCCGATGTCTTCGCCGGCACCATCGCCATCACCGCATCGAGTTCCAGCGTTGCATTCAACGACTTTTCCAAGTCATAAAGCTGGGTCATTCTATGCACCGAATCCAGCAGATCCTGCCGCTGACGCTCGAACTCCTCCGCCGAAAGAATTGCCGGCCCCGCCAGCGTCAGCATCTCGGTCAGCCGATCCAGATCTACAGCACTAATCGGTTCCACGAACGTCATCACTTCAATTAATCCCACTAGCGTTTCCGCCTGGGAAAATGGCGCATAGGCCAGCGAAGCTATCGATCGCGCCACGTTCACATGGGCATACTCTTCCCGAGGCACCTCGGCTCCCGAGTACACGAGCGGATCTTTACGTCCGGCCAATAATGAAAGCACCAGGTCGCTTTTCGCCGACAGCATCTGTTCCCCCATGGACACCGGCCCCGCCATTCCCACTGGCAAGAGCATCGGCCCATCGGCCCCCTCAAGCAGCCTGTGCACCAGGCAGGCACTATCCGCAATCGATTCGACGACCGCAAGAGCAATCAACCGCGCCCGGACAGAAGAATCTGTAGCCGTGAGAAGTTCATTCGTCAGTTCAAGAGCAGGACGACTGAGCATTGACATGGGAGGAATGCGAACGAACGTCTACGCAACATCGGGGACCCGGTGCTTGACGGAAACAAGCCTGAAGCGTCAATCTCTGTAGACGGAGTGTAGCAAGCGCTCTCCCCGTTGTGAAATCATTCTTTCCAGTTTGCAGGAGACTTCGTGGACCTCGACATCAAGCAAAGCGGAAATACCTGCTCCTTTCGCATCAAAGGCCAACTCAAGTCCTCCAACGTCCCGGATTTTGACGCAGCCCTCGAATCCGCCTTCTCGAGCGGCTGTATCTATCTCATTCTTGATTTAGAGCAGATGCCTTTCATCGATTCTTCTGGCATCGGCGCGATCGTCAATGCGCTTCGGCGCACTCGACAGGTTGGTGGCGATACCAAGCTCGTCAACCCATCCTCATTCGCCACCAAGACCTTCAAGATGGTTGGAATACTCAGCCTCTTCGGAGTTTTTGCCACCGAACAAGAAGCGATGGACGCCTGCACAGCCGTGTGACCTGTGCTTCGTCTCAAACGCGCCTGAGCCGAATGCTGATCGCCTGCCACTTACCTGGCCTCCGCCACAAGTCGCTCATAATAATACGGTTCTTGGCGGCCGGAGGGGACTAGAATGCCCACGACCGGTTAGGGTCTGCGGGCTAAGTCGCGAAGGTCTTTCCTGGTGAACATTCACGGAGCATTGCGGTGACATTATTCGTAAGCTCACCACGCCATTAGTGGCTATATCGGACGCTATCGCGCAAACAGCCCCGGTTGCGCCCCGAGCGACAAGCCCCATTGCAGCAAATACGGGGAAGTTGCCTAAAGACGGGAGGTCTCAACCGATCGATGTAACGCTATCTGAAGTGAAGGTGGTGTTTATGAGACCAGGGCGCGACTGAAAACAACGCTCCGGCAATCCAAAGACGTGGTGCGATAGCCGGCAGATTGTGTAATCTTTTGCTTGCAGAGTTGTGGTTTTTTGTCAGTCCCCGGGCCCTGCATTTCTGCGCCTCGGTAAGAGGAATCGGCTTCGCTCACAGTCAGATATTGCGACATTTGGAGGAATATGAAACCTTCCCGTTGCACTTCCTCCATCAAAAAGCATCACTCGAATAAACTTCTCCTGTTCGTGAGCGTCCTTCTCTCTGCCTGCAGTTCGAATAGGGTGCCTCCCAAACCAGAAGTCCAAATCACGCTTATCCCCGCCGCCAATCCTGGCGGTCCGGTGCAACTGGATTTTATTCAAGGACGAGCAACTGGCGTGAAACC
>Ga0302306_10001783_pt1 | contig 11432 bp, 7 predicted proteins | sample III_Palsa_E3_1_FD_198761 | JGI IMG/M metagenome (GOLD analysis project Ga0302306, IMG submission 198761) | Peat permafrost microbial communities from Stordalen Mire near Abisko, Sweden - III_Palsa_E3_1 | ecosystem: Environmental > Terrestrial > Soil > Palsa > Peat permafrost | place: Sweden...
TAGCGGCTTCGCCCAAAACTTCTTCAACGGTTTCCAGCTTTTCTTCAGCTTCTTCCTTAGCATCGGATTTGGTGGATAATGGCTGCGATAATTTACAACCATCGCGATAAAGCGCGTTAGCTTTCAAACCTAATTTCCACGATAATTCGTAGCAATCTTTGATCTCATCCACCTTAGCCTCGTTAGGCAGGTTAATGGTTTTTGATATGGCGCCCGAAAGAAAGGGCTGCGCTGCCGACATCATTTTGATGTGGCCATGCGCGTGGATATAACGCTCGCCTTTTGAGCCGCATTTATTGGCGCAATCAAAAATAGGGTAGTGAATCTCTTTTAAATATGGCGCGCCTTCAATGGTCATGGTGCCGCAGATGTACTCGTTAGCCTCATTAATTTGCTTGCGGGTAAAGCCTAAGGAACGCAATACGTTAAAATCAGGCGCGTTGTATTGGTCAGGCGTGATGCCTAAGCGTTTTAAACACTCTTCGCCCAGGCTCCAGATGTTGAACGCGAAGCTGATCTCGAAAGCGGCAACCAAACCTTTATCCAGTTTTTCCAGCTCATCCGGCGTAAAGCCTTTGGCTTTCAGCGTATCCATATTAACATGCGGCGCGCCCTTTAAGGTAGCGGCACCTTTGGCATAGTTAACAATGGCGGTAACCTCATGCTCCTGGTAACCTAAGTTACTCAAAGCTTCGGGAACTGCCTGGTTAATGATCTTAAAGTAACCGCCGCCCGATAATTTTTTAAATTTCACCAAAGCGAAGTCAGGCTCAATACCGGTAGTATCGCAATCCATAACCAAACCTATGGTGCCTGTTGGCGCTATAACGGTAGTTTGCGCGTTGCGGTAGCCATATTGCTCGCCCATTTCAACAGCCCTATCCCAGGCATTGCAAGCGGCAGACAGCAGGTAATCAGGGCATTGTTTCTGGTCAATTCCCGGAGGAGCTATTTCCAGCCCCTCATAATTTTCAGGTGAGTTATAGGCCGCGTAGCGGTGATTGCGCATTACGCGCAGCATGTGTTGCTTATTATTATTGTATTCGCGGAAAGTGCCCAGCTCGCGGGCCATTTCGGCCGAGGTAGCGTAAGCGGTACCGGTCATGATGGCGGTGATGGCGCCACCTATGGCACGGCCTTTTTCGCTATCGTAAGGGATGCCGTTCACCATCAGTGCCGAACCTAAGTTGGCGTAGCCTAAGCCCAGGGTGCGGTAATCATAAGATAATTGGGCAACTTCCTTTGATGGGAATTGTGCCATTAGTACCGATATTTCCAATACGATGGTCCAGATCCGGCAGGAATGTTCAAAGCCCTTTACATCAAACACGCGGGTTTTTGAGTCGAAATAATGCGCCAGGTTGATAGAGGCCAGGTTACAGGCCGTATTATCCAGGAACATATATTCCGAACATGGGTTCGAGGCATTGATGCGGCCACCTTCGGGGCAGGTATGCCACTCGTTAATGGTGCTGTCGTACTGTACGCCCGGATCGGCGCAGGCCCATGCCGCGAAAGCGATATCATCCCACAATTTTTGTGAGGATATGGATTTTATAGTTTTGCCGTTCATACGGCCGATCAGATCCCATGGCTTGCCATCCTTTAACGCGCGGAAAAAGCTGTTGGGTATGCGTACCGAGTTATTTGAATTTTGACCGGATACGGTGCGGTAAGCTTCGCCTTCATAATCCGACGAATAACCTGCTGCTATCAGCGCGGCAACTTTTTTCTCTTCTTCAACCTTCCAGTTTACAAAGCCTTCAATTTCGGGGTGATCCAAATCAAGACAAACCATTTTGGCTGCCCTGCGGGTGGTACCGCCTGATTTGATGGCACCTGCTGCCCTGTCGCCAATTTTCAGGAACGACATTAAGCCTGATGAGTAACCGCCGCCCGAAAGTTTTTCACTTTCGCCGCGAATTTTGGAGAAGTTGGTACCAACGCCTGAGCCATATTTAAATATACGCGCTTCGCGAACCCAAAGGTCCATAATGCCGCCTTCGTTCACCAAATCGTCATCAACTGATAATATAAAGCAGGCATGTGGCTGCGGGCGTTCGTAGGCAGAGGTGGATTTGCTGAGTACTTCTGTTATAGGGTCTACAAAATAATGTCCCTGCGGTTTGCCGGTGATGCCATAAGAGCTGTGCAGGCCGGTATTGAACCATTGCGGCGAGTTGGGGGCAGCCAACTGGGCGGTAATGGTATATACTATTTCATCGTAAAATATATCGGCATCCTTTGGCGATGCAAAATAGCCGTAGCGCACGCCCCAGCTTTTCCAGCAGTTACCCATGCGGTGGGCAACCTGTTTAATGCTTCTTTCTGACCCGGTAGTTCCATCGGCCTGAGGCACCATGGCTTTGCGGAAATATTTTTGAGCAAGAATATCAGTAGCCACCTGCGACCATGTAGATGGAACCTCCACATCGTTCATTTCGAACACCGCGTCGCCCGAGGGGTTGCGGATAACCGATGAACGTTTCTCGTATTTAAACAGGTCAAATACGTTTACTCCTTCTTTAGTGAAGTACCTGTCAACCTTTAAGCCTTTCCCATTGGCTGTAGTTGCTTTTTTTGTAGTCTTGTTGCCCATAGTGATGTTATAATGTCAGTTAAAAATATTAAAAAAAAAATCTTAGGGGTTTTTACTCAAATCTATCACTCTGGGCAATATCTTTCAATTTTGAGTTTTCCACACAGTGTGGGGAAGCCACTCATATTCCCTGTGAATCCATTTAAATTATTAGTTTACACCAAATTAACCCTGTGGATAACTTAAATTAACAAGTTTTTCAGGATGTTTTGGGTTATTTTTATTATGCTCAGTGCTGGGATAGGTTTATAGGTATTTGTAGTAAAAAGGACAGGAATTGTTAACATTGGTTGATAAAAGTGAGATTTATTGCAAGCACTTAAAGAGATGGTATTTACACAAATGATGGGGTATTGAATAAATACGGACTGCTTTTAGCCCGGATTTTCTCAATTAACCATACCAAGGCAGGCGGTGTAAAAATTTATTGATAAAGCTATTGGAAATCAGCGGTTTTGATATTAACTTAGTATACCAATTTCAAAAACCTTTTAGAATAGTCGTCATGAAGAAAAAAGCTACTTTAGTTATTCAGCCTGACAAGACTGAAACTAGCAAATCAGAATTGCTGACCAGTTCCATCCCCTGTAAAAAAATGTACCGCGATCATTCCCTTTGCGATCATTCGCACGGCAGGGTAAACAAATTCCCATTCGGCAGCAGCCACGGCCCTACGGCATTTTAATGATTAGTTGCGCTTGTTTATGGAGATAAGCACGAATTACACGAATTGAAGTCAAATTCACGAATTAAAAGAATTGCCTATTAAAGCAGATTGGTGTAATTCGAATAATTCGGGGAAATTAGTGCCTGTTTAATTTTATTGAGATAAGCACGAATTACACGAATTGAAGTCGAATTCACGAATTAAAAGGATTACTTATTAAAAGCAGATTGGTGTAATTCGAATAATTCGGGAAAATTAGTGTCTATTCAGATTTATGGAGACAAGCACGAATTACACGAATTGATTTCGGATTCACGAATTAAAGGATTACTTATTAAAAGCAGATTGGTGTAATTCGAATAATTCGGGGAAATTAGTGCCTGTTTAATTTTATTGAGACAAGCACGAATTACACGAATTGATTTCGGATTCACGAATTAAAAGAATTGCCTATTAAAGCAGATTAGTGTAATTCGCCTGAATTCGAAAAAATTAGTGCCTGTTTAAATTCAGTACGACTACACCAAGCCCCTCACTATCATTACCTTAAATTTGCATTAATGTAATTTAATGGTTACGTTGCATTCCCAAACTAAATTTAAAACTATGCAGCTTATAAAAATTTACTTCGAATACTACTTCGGCAACCTCGACAGGATGTTCTCCCAGGCGTATGTGGCGGGGATATATTAGGCAATTATTGATACAATGAATTATTGAATTACTGATTTGTAAAAACAACAATCAATAATTCAATAAATCGATAATTCAATAACTATTCTATCACGCTTACTTTAAGCATATTGGTTTTGCCTTGTTTAAATATAGGCACAGCGGCGGTATTGATAACCACATCGCCAATTTGTATCAGTCCTTCTGTTTTAAGTATGGTATTTACGTCGCTTATGGTCTTATCCGTGCTCTCCAGCTGATCGTAAAAGAAAGCTCTTACTCCCCAAACCAGGCTCAATGCGTTCAACAGTTGCCTGTTCGATGTAAATATGTAGGTGCTGGCCTTAGGGCGGTAGCTGGATATTTCAAAGGCGGTATAACCGGAGGTGGTCATAGATACCACACCAACCGCATTGGTATGCTCGGCCAGGTACACTGCCGATCCGCATACAGCGTCGCTCAGGTAGCTTATCGAGTTAATATCGTCGTTGGTTGCTTTGGCGGTGTTGTAGGGGTAGCCTAATTCTTCCACATTACGCACAATTTTAGCCATGGTTTCAATTACTATCACCGGGAACTCACCAACTGATGTTTCGCCGCTTAGCATTACCGCGTCGGCACCATCAAGTACGGAGTTGGCTACATCATTCACCTCGGCACGGGTTGGGCGCGGGGTGGTGATCATTGATTCCAGCATCTGGGTGGCTACAATTACCGGTTTAGAGGCCGCGCGACATTTGCGGGCTATCATTTTTTGCAGCAAAGGCACTTCTTCCATCGGCATTTCAACGCCCAGGTCGCCACGGGCAACCATCACGCCATCGGTAACCGCTATAATGGCATCAATATTATCAATAGCTTCAGGCTTTTCAATTTTAGCTATAACACGCGCTTTGTTGCCGCTTTGCGCTATAATATGCTTTAACTGTACAATATCCTCGGCATTACGAACAAAGGAAAGGCCTATCCATTCCACATCAAACTGTAAAACAAATTTCAGGTTGATCAGGTCCTCTTCGGTTAAGCTGGGGATAGATACCTTGGTATTGGGCAAATTAACCCCCTTGCGCGATGTTAGTATCCCGCCGTGTATAACCTCGCATATAACGGTATCTTTACGGTTAGTTTCAATAACCTTCAGTTGCAGCTTACCGTCGTCCAGTAAAATGATCTCGTTGGCCTGTACATCCTGCGGAAAGGTATCGTAGGTAATGTATATCTGGTTATCATCGCCAATACACTCGTGGGTGGTTATTTTAATATGTGTACCGTTAACCAGGTGAATACCGCCGTCTTTTACCAAACCTATGCGGATTTTGGGGCCCTGCAAATCGGCCAGGATGCCGATATTGGTTTTGTATTCCTCGTTAATTTCGCGGATGGTATCAATAACTTTCTTGTGATCTTCGGCTTTTCCGTGCGAAAAATTCAGGCGGCAAACGTTTACGCCGGCCTTTATCATGGCTAATAATGTTTCTTTGGGCGACGATGCCGGGCCCATGGTGGCCACAATTTTGGTACGGTTATAGTATAATTTCATAATAATCAGTTTAAACTGGCTTTGGCTTCTCTATAATAGTGTAAAAGTAACACATCTCAAATGCGGCGCTAAAATAGGAGATTTTCACGTGATTTTATTTTTTTTGGATCAATCTTTACAGCGGCCACAATTTCGGGTATGCGGTTGAGCGCTGTTACCAGGTTGTCAAGGTCCTCTTCATCAATATAATTCCGTATAATTAAGAAGTAATCTGCCTTGCGCATTTCGGGTATCAGGTAACCGTCCGAACCTTTATTGGCTATAAAAAAAAAGTCGGTGGCGCTGGCTTCCCAATGGTGGGTATACATGGAAAACAGAACGGGATCGGTATTTTGGTTCAGTTCAAGGGCAAGATCGGCGGTTTTCAGGAAATTAAAATCCAGATACTTGTTAATCAAATAACAAATACGGTAATCTTTTAGCGATGTTGTAACTGCAATTAGTACAAAATCAAGATCGATCTCAAACTTTAATATTTTTCTGTTCAAAATCATTACATTTGCGCCGGTAAAAATACAAATTGAAACCTTTGCAAATAAAATTTTGTTGAGCTAATATGTAAAAAGTTTTAGATTTGTTATTTAACAGAATTTATTTTTCTTTGCACAGAATTTATTAATCATTAAACTATAAGACTATGTCTGATATCGCTTCAAGAGTAAAAGCTATAATCGTGGAAAAACTGGGTGTTGACGAAAACGAAGTAACACCTGAAGCTAGCTTCACCAATGACCTGGGTGCAGATTCTTTAGACACCGTGGAACTGATCATGGAGTTTGAAAAAGAATTTAACGTGGCTATTCCTGACGATCAGGCCGAAACTATTGGTACAGTAGGCCAGGCTGTTGCTTACCTTGAAAAAAACGTTAAATAAACTCCTAATTTAACTAATGGAGTTTAAAAGAGTTGTAGTAACAGGGCTTGGAGCACTTACTCCAATTGGCAATAGCGTACCCGAGTATTGGGATGCCTTGATCAATGGAGTAAGTGGCGCAGCCATGATAAAGAGTTTTGATATATCCAAATTCAAAACAAAATTTGCCTGCGAAGTAAAGGGATTTGATGCCGATGCTTTTTTGGGCCGTAAGGATGCCAGGAAACTGGACCCCTTTGTTCAATATGCTTTATACTCGACAGAAGAAGCCGTAAAAGATGCGGAACTGGATTTCAGCAAGCTGGATACCAGCCGTATTGGTGTAATATGGGGATCGGGCATTGGTGGTTTAAAAACGTTTTTAGATGAGGTAACCGGTTTCGCCAGGGGCGATGGTACACCGCATATCAACCCGTTCTTTATCCCCAAAATGATTGCCGATATAGCACCGGGGCATATTTCTATAAAATATGGCCTGCGCGGCCCCAACTTTACTACCGTATCTGCCTGCGCTTCATCAAACAACGCGCTTATTGATGCCTTTACCTATATCCGTATAGGCAGGGCAAACATGTTTGTAACCGGCGGATCTGAAGCCATTATAAACGAAGCAGGCATTGGCGGTTTTAACGCCATGCACGCGCTATCCACCCGTAACGATGACCCGGCTACCGCTTCGCGCCCCTTTGATCTGGATCGTGATGGTTTTGTGGCTGGCGAAGGCGCGGGTACGCTTATTTTAGAAGAACTGGAACATGCCAAGGCACGTGGCGCCAAGATATATGCCGAAATGATAGGCGGCGGCATGAGTGCCGATGCCTACCACATGACGGCTCCACATCCCGACGGGCTTGGAGCTGCCCTGGTAATGAAAGAAGCACTGCGCGATGCCGGCATACAGCCAACCGAAATTGATTATGTGAATGTACACGGCACGTCGACCCCTATCGGCGATCCGCAGGAGATAAAAGCCATACAAACAGTATTTGGCGATCATGCCTATAATATAAATATAAGCGCAACCAAATCAATGACCGGCCACCTATTAGGTGCCGCAGGCGCAATTGAGGCCATCGCTACTATTTTGGCTATGAAACATGGTATTATTCCCCCTACAATAAACCATTTTACTGATGATCCGGCGTTTGACCCACGCATTAATTTTACATTTAATACTGCCCAAAAAAGAGAGGTAAGGGTGGCCCAAAGCAACGGTTTTGGTTTTGGCGGGCATAATGCTTCTGTAATATTTAAAAAGTTCGAAGATTAAATTTTAGATGCCTATAAGTCGTTTCTACAAACTTTACTTATCGCCTAACAGAAAATATGTCAAAATCTTAAAGAATTTGCTTGGTTTTGTGCCGGGTAATATTTCTTTATACAAGCTTGCCTTTCGCCATAAATCCGTGGCACAAAACATTAAAAAAGGAGTAAAAAACAGTAACGAGCGCCTGGAGTTTTTGGGCGATGCCGTACTGGGCAGCGTTGTTGCCGAGGTACTGTTTAAACTGTACCCCTACGAAGATGAGGGCTTTTTAACCGAGCTGCGCTCAAAAATTGTGAGCCGCGTAAACCTTAACCAACTGGGTAAAAAACTAGGCTTTGATAAGCTGATAGAGTTTGATAACCGCGCGCTCAACTCGCAAAGGCAGGGATCACTGCTGGGCGATGCCTTTGAAGCGCTGATAGGCGCCGTTTACTTGGATAAAGGCTACGATTTTACCCGCAATTTTTTGGTGAACCACATCATCAAATCACATATCGATATTCATAAGCTGGAGCAAACCGAAACTAACTTTAAAAGTAAGCTGATAGAATGGTGCCAGCGCCACGGCAAGGATATTAGTTTTGACCTGGTGAGCAACCTTGACGGCGAAAACAACAAGTTATTTACCGTACAAGCCAGTGTTGATGGCGAACCGGTAGGTATGGGCAAAGAATTCAGTAAAAAGAACGCCGAGAAGCTCGCCGCCGAAAAAGCCTGCGAAACATTGGCCATTTAAGCCTGCCAGGGACAGTAAAATTCCCCTCTCAAAGAGAGGAATCGAACAGCTTGCCGCTTCTTTTTTATCTTTCGAACACGCTTGATTTACAAATCCCGACTAAGGGGCACAAATAGATACCATTAACGCACATTAGTCATTGTCCAACAACCTCCGATGGTAATTTATCTGCCCCAGGTGATAGTTTAAATGGGTAAGCAAATGCAATAAGGTATATTCCATTTCGGTTGATTTATCCCGAATCATGATCGGGAAGTCTTTTACCAAATCGTTCACGCTTAGGCTGTCAAGGCCCTGGTCAACTACAGCAATGGTGGCTTCTATTTTTTCAATCAATTCGGCTTTCGAAATGTTTTTAAGCGAGAACTCCAGGTCGCGTTGCCTTACGTAATTTGTTTTTAAAAGCCCGGCACCGATATACGTATTTAAGTTGCCAATTAAATGCAGGCATAAATTGCCGGCCGAATTACTTATACTTCCCGTTATGCGCCAAAGGTTATCTTCATTGCGGTATAGTTCAATCTCGGTTTTTAGTTTAAGCAAATCCCTGTTAAAGAGCGATTTTAAAGTTTCCAGTATCATGTGCTGTTTTAATTTAATTTGTGTTTTAGTCAAATTTACAAATTCTCACTTCGTTACTGTCTTGGCAGGGGTCTTTCCATGATTGAATTAATATCGAATGCCGGAGTTACTTTATCATGCAGGGGCGTTATTGGATGTTCGATATTCTTTTCGATGGTGCTTGCTTAACTTAATGGCATTGCCCTGGCGGCGACTAAATATAGTTGCCCCTTCAGGAGAGCTTAGGGGGCTCAATACAATTTCTGTTCGGGTATACCGTCCTTATGCTGGTTAAAATATATCAGGTATTTTTTAACATGGGCAATCAGTTCGTAATCGTTCCATTCCTTCATATCCTCGTACGATGGGCGGTACTGCTGCATAAATTTTACCACATCACTATCTGATAAAGCGGTAACCTGTTTCACAAATTGTTTTGTATAGCGCTTGTCAACAGTTATAGCCTCGGTTTCATTTTTCGAGAAGGCTATAAAGCGGCGCTCGTTACTGGCATCGCGGCTGAATAACTCATAAAATCCCGTTATCGGCGAACCGCCAAAAGGGCTGAATAAGGATAAAGGCGGTTTGCCATCAAAGTATAAGCCCTTGCTGCGGTAGGTATTTATTACATCGTTTAATTCCTGCTGGGTGCTTTTATCCTTAATAGTAACCTGGTTTAAAGTAATTATGGGCTGCATATAAATTAGCATATCGGCAGGGCCGGTTACCACTTCGGTTTGCGGGGTGTAACCAATCCGGTTAACAACCAGCGTATCGCCCTTAGCCGCTTTAATTTTGAAGCCACCCAATTCATCGCTCATCATTATTACCTGGTTGCGCATATTGGTAACGGTTGCCTGTGCAATCCTGTCGCCGCTGCTTTTTCTGTAGAGTACACCATTAACGGTAAACTCCTGCTGGGCAAAAGCCAGGCCCGGCAAACCGTAAATAATAAGTATGATAATATATATTCTGGATAAACGCATTGGTTATTAATAACGCAAAGATAGTAATTGAAGATTTAGCGATAGAAAGATCAGTATCAGCTATGAAAACGATTGATCTATTAACTTATTACCCGAAGTTAACTAATCGCCGCTTTGTTATTGAGATAAGCACGAATTACACGAATTGATTTCGAATTCACGAATTGAATCTCAACTGTAGAAATCTTTCAAAGCAGGTTAGTGTAATTCGTTTAGTTCGATAAAATTCGTGTTGTATCTCAAATCGTCGCTTTGTTATTGAGATAAGCACGAATTACACGAATTGATTTCGAATTCACGAATTGAATCTCAACTGTCGAAATCTTTCAAAGCAGGTTAGTGAAATTCGATTAATTCGTGAAAATTAGTGTCTTATTTCAATTTTGAGTAAGCACGGTGCCTATTGAAGCAGGTTAGTGTAATTCGTTTAGTTCGATAAAATTCGTGTTGTATCTCAAATCGCCGCTTTGTTATTGAGATAAGCACGAATTACACGAATTGATTTCGAATTCACGAATTGAATCTCAACTGTCGAAATCTCTCAAAGCAGGTTAGTGAAATTCGATTAATTCGTGAAAATTAGTGTCTTATTTCAAATCGTCGCTTTGTTATTATTATTATTTCCTGCGCTAACATCCCGGCTCTTGATTCTCATCATCACTAAACACTAAAAATACTATCTTTGCGCATGATAAAATCCATGACAGGGTATGGAATTGCTGCTTTCGACTCGGGAAGCACCAAGTATACCGTTGAGATAAAATCCCTGAACAGTAAATTTCTTGAACTATCGCTGCGCCTGCCCAAAATCTTCTCTGATAAGGAGTTCCAGTTACGTAACGATTGTAATAAACAAATTGAGCGCGGCAAGGTGAATTTATCCATCACCGTTGAGCAGCAAAACGGCATAACCAAAGCCGCCGGCATTGATACCGCCCTGCTGAAAAACTATTATGAGCAGCTTAAAGCGGTAAGTAACCACCTGGGCGAACCTGCCACCAACCTGCTGCAACTGGCCCTCGGCCTGCCCGAAGTAGTGAAATACGACGAGGAAACGCTATCGGAAGATGAATGGAAACTGGTGGAGAAAACATTTAACCAGGCGGTAGCGGCTTTCCAGAAGTTCAGATCAGACGAAGGGAATGTGCTGGAGCAGGACCTTAAATACCGCATCAATATCATACTCGAAAACCTGAAATTGGTGGAGGTGGAAGAACCTAAACGCGTGCCCTTGATACGTGAACGCCTGAACCAGTTTTTACTGGAGGCCACCAACCGCGAAGCCATTGACCAGAACCGTTTTGAGCAGGAACTGATTTATTATATTGATAAGCTGGATATTACTGAAGAAAAAATAAGGCTGAAAGCGCATTGCGATTATTTTATTGAAACGCTGAAAAACGCCGATGCCAATGGCAAAAAGCTGGGCTTTATAGCGCAGGAGATCGGTCGCGAAGTAAATACGCTGGGTTCAAAAGCCAATGATGCCAGCATACAAAAGCTGGTGGTAGGCATGAAAGAAGAGCTGGA